>Ga0209656_10000867_pt1 | contig 19601 bp, 25 predicted proteins | sample BogFormECP12_OM2_FD_188239 | JGI IMG/M metagenome (GOLD analysis project Ga0209656, IMG submission 188239) | Bog forest soil microbial communities from Calvert Island, British Columbia, Canada - ECP12_OM2 (SPAdes) (version 2) | ecosystem: Environmental > Aquatic > Freshwater > Wetlands > Bog ... | reverse complement strand
CCTCTATCCGCTTCACCCGCCGGGTCCGCCATCCGTGTCTCGCTCGATCCCCCACAAGATACTGAATTCTATCCCGGAATCGTCGCGAGCGCGCTCAAAATCGGCTTATCATCCGGGGAATGCGGGTTACATTGTGCGGGGCGAGCCGGGGACGGGCAAGACGATCCTCGGAAACCAGTTCTGCTTCGATCACGCCGCCGCCGGGCACCATGCGGTCTATGTCACTCTTCTGGCGGAAACGCACGACCGCATGTTGCAGCACATGCAGACAATGTCGTTCTTTGAGCCGGCGCGTATTCCCGACGGTATTTATTACGTGAACGGCTTCCGTGTGCTCGAGGAAGACGGCATCAAGGGGTTTATCGATTTATTGCGGCGCGAGATTCGGACGCATGATGCGACATTGCTCGTCCTGGATGGGCTCATCGTCACCGAGGAGGCGAGTGGGTCGGATCGCGATTTCAGGAAGTTCATCCTCGAGCTTCAGGCCCATATAGCCGTCGAAGGTTGCACGGCGTTGCTTCTGACAAATGGCCGCCGTAACGACTACCACCCCGAGCACACGATGGTGGACGGGGTGATCGAGCTTCACGATGTGCTGTTCGGCACGCAAGCCGAGCGGGAGCTGGAAGTACGTAAGCTCCGCGGCACCGACGCGCTGCGCGGCCGGCACTCGTTCCGGATCACGGACGCGGGCATCGTCGTCTATCCCCGAATCGAGGCGTTGCTTGCCCGCCCCTCGGTCGATGACGAGTGGCCCGATCAGCGATATGCCACCGGCGTGAACCAGCTCGACTCGATGCTGGGCGGCGGTATACCGCGCGGCACGGCAACCCTCGTGCTCGGCGCCTCGGGTTCAGGAAAGACCAGCCTCGGACTGCATTTACTGTCGCGATCGTCCGCCCAGGAGCCTGGGCTCTTGTTCGGCTTTTACGAGATGCCGCTGCGCCTGCAGCATAAGGCGGCCGGAATCGGCATTAAGCTCGATAGCCTGATCGAGCGAGGCCATTTGGAGATCCTCTGGCACCCGCCTACCGAGGATATCCTCGACGCGCTCGGCAACCGCCTCCTGGAAGCGGTGCGGCGTTGCCGCGTGAAGCGGCTCGTCATCGACGGACTTCTCGGGTTCCAGGAGATTGCTGCCGACCGGCCGCATCGGATCGGCCGTTTCTTGACAGCGCTGGCGAACGAGCTTCGCGTGCTCGACGTGACCACGGTCTACACGGCCGAGACGCGGAACCTGATCGGCGGAGCGATCGAGGGGCCGACAATCGGCCTATCTACGATCGCCGAAAACCTGATCTTGCTGCGGTACGTCGAGATGAGGTCACAACTCCGTCGGCTGATTTCGATCGTGAAGGTGCGGGACAGCGACTTCGATTCGTCACTGCGAGAGTTCCGAATCACCGCTACCGGCATCGAAATCGCCGATACGTTCGACAGCGCTGAGGCGATTCTCAGCGGCTTCCCTCAACTGAGGAGCGAGGAACTGCCCGCTGACGTTGCCGCTCGGCGACCTCGCGGGCAGTAGTCATGCAAACGGTGCTCGTGGTCGACGATGAGTTTGGCATCGTCGACGTACTAGAGACCATCCTCAGTGACGAGGGCTACCGGGTTCTGACCGCGTGCAATGGTAAGCAAGGCCTTGCGAGGTTGGCAGAGGGAAAACCCGAGGTGATCCTGCTGGACTTCATGATGCCTATACTCAGTGGCTGTCAAATGCTGCTCGCGATGGCGTTGGAGCCGGCTTACCAGCGCATCCCGGTCATCATGATGAGTTCGCTCAGCGAAGGGGTGGTTGCCGAAAGATGTAGGGGCTACGCCGGGTTCCTGCACAAGCCCTTCAGGGTCGCCGCCGTGCTGAGCACTCTCGCTCGCGTCCTCGGCGCAGAGGCAACCGACGCCGCCTAATGGCGTCGGCGGTTTCGTCGTCAACGCCCGATGATCCTTGGGTGAGCGCGTCCAACAGGTCGAACGGGTCGCGGCCGGCGCGCAATCTCGTCGGCACGGGTGGTCATCAATCGGCTTCAGCTGTTGCCGGGATTACGGGCGTCGCCGAAGTGCGCAGCGCGCAGTTTCCGTGGGTGTTTAACCGGATGCCTCGGATGCCTGCAGAAAGAATCGCAGCATCTCGCGACTTGCATCGGGTCCCTCGGGGTCGGTGTAGGATCCGGCGGGGCTCCCGCCCGACCACGCATGACCCGCCCCATGCAATACCCACTGCTCTAGGATCGGGCGCCCACTTGCATCTGCCCGGACCGTCCGCGTGTAGCTGATCCCTCCTGCAGACCGGCCATGGGTGGTCGTCAGCTGCAACTCGGCCCCCGCCTTCGACTGAGCGATGACTTGGTCCCCATTCACGGGGCTGACCGTGTGGTCGCGATCGCCGTGAAACACGATGGTCGGCAAAGGATGCTTCCGGCCTTCTCGTAGTGGTCCGCCCTGCCGCATTGCGGCAAAGGCCGAAGGCATGTCTTTCGCGGCCCCGCATGCAAGTCCGGAATGGACGCAGATTGCTGCATACAGATCCGGATATGCCGAACCCATTATTGCTGCCGCTGAGCCGCCTGCCGACAGCCCCGCGACATAGACCCGAGTCGGGTCGACAGTGAAATCACGCATGATTTGTCGGGTGATCCCGGCGATCAGAGACGGCTCGCCCTTGTCCCGTAACTGGTCGCCGGGGCTGAACCAGTTCCAGCATTTTGATGGATTTGCCGAGGAGGGTTGCTCGGGATAGGCGACCAGAAAGCCTCGCTCTTCGGCCAATTCGTTCATTCGCGTTCCAGCGGCGAAGTCGTCGGGCGACTGTTTGCAGCCGTGCAGCATTACGACCAGCGGCAGCGGTTCTCCGCTGTAGCGGCTTGGAATGTAGAGCTTGTATCTTCGGTTGCCCGCTTCATTGGCGAAGACACGCTCCTCGAAGCGGGCTCCGTCCCGCAAGGATATCTTCGCTCCTTTGGCGAGATGGCCGGCCATCCCACGCAGGCCCGTTCCGGACCCGAGCTTCCCAAGGCGCTCGAGGAATCCACGCGCCGCCTCAGGCACCTGCGCCTGGGTCAAGCCTTCGGCTGGGGCTGCGTTGCCCTGCTGGGTGTCGAAGCCAGCTGCGGTCCATGGGCCTGAGCCCGAGCGCGACGGCACCATGTCGATGAGTTGCCTGTTCCGGAGCGCCGGCCTCCTTGGCTCGCGATCACACCCCTCCGCGGATTCGAGCGAGTTCGGCTTCTGGGGCAGTCCTTGGAGGAGCGCCATCGCCTCTGCGAGCCGCCCTGCGCGAGTCAGGCGGGTCGCCTCGGCCATGCGCCCATTCAAGTCCAAAGTCATGATGGTTGTTCCGGTCTCGAAGAGGGTTTACGCAAAGGACCAGCGCGCTCCTCCCAGGTTTGGGAAAGGCCATGGCCGACCCGGGGCGGCTGAAGCGCAGAGGTGCGCGTTATCGAATGCGGTCCCTCAGAGCTGCCCTGAGCATCGGACTGACGTGCAAAGCTCCGAGGACGTGGATCGAGGCAATTGTTCGCAGAGCCAGTTCCGCCGAAACGTCGTCGGCGATGCTGGCGAGCCCGAGAACCTGAATGTGAAGTGTCTCGCCGGCGGCCTGAACGGCTTCCAAGTCTTCGCGGCTGTAACGTCTAAGCCCTAGCTCAAGTTTATGACGGACCACGGACCGCTTGACGGAGTCGTTATGGCGGTCAAGCTGGTTGCGAATGGCTGTGCGGATGAAGTCGGTTCGATTCGAATAGAACCCCTCCTGGACGAGGAGATCGACATGACCAAGGTCTACGTAGCCGAGGTTGATGGTGATCTTCTCGCTATCGCCGGTTTTGGGTCGAAGCTCCCGGACATTACTGGCCATTGTCTCCATCCATATACCATCCAGCCGGATGGTATATGACGCGGTATAGCCGAGTTTCAAGGCCTAAGTGTCGAGCACGCACAGCTCTGGGCTGGCCTCGCACGCACGCCCCTATCTCGCAAAAAACAATTTCGGGTCGTCGAGGCCGCTGCAGCGGACGGACTCGACCACCCGGTCGTGGACGCTACGCTCGAACCAATAAGCGCCCGTCGGCGACCAAATCGTAGGGGCCTAGGAAGTCGCGCCCCACACCGATCGGCCATGAGGCCGAGGTCACGTCGAGCGCCAGAGACTGCTCGATCTCGTCCAGCAGGCCGAAGGGGTCGCGGCCCTCGCGGTCGAGCTTGTTGACATAAGTGATTGCTCGATGCCCTTGGTGGCGTCGAGCACCATCACCGCGATGTCGACCGCGGTCAGCGTGCGGTAGGTGTCCTCGCTGAAATCCTGATGGCCGGGCGTGTCGAGCAGGTTGAAGGCAAGCCCGTCGTGCTCGAAGCTCATCACCACCGCGGAGACCGAGATAGCGCGTTCGCGCTCGACCGCCATTCAATCCGAGCGCACCCGCCGCCTTTCGCCGCGCGCCGTAACCTCGGCAGCGAGCTGGATCGCGCCGTCTGAAGGGCTGAGCCCGCGCCGCGAGGACATTTATGACGAAGACGGACGGTGAGCTTCGTCGATACCAACGTCCCCGTCTACGCCGCAGCGCGCCGTTCCGTGACCGGGCCCGCGGCGCTTTCGTTCGGCTTGCCGCCGGCCGAACGGCTATCGGTGAGCCGAAAGATCCTGCGCAAGCATATCGCCGTTATGACGCGAAGCAGGTTTGGGGAAAGGCTCTCACGCTTACCGAGGCCAGCGCGGAGGATGCCACATTCTTACGGCGATTTACTGTCCTCGAGGATCGCCCGCCTGTGTGGGATCAGCTCATGGAACTCAGCCGCCGCCATTCGCTTGGCGGTCGTCAGGTGCGCGACGCGCCGATAGCCCAATGCTGTGCGCCGCGGCCCTTGCGGATTAATAGGAAGCCGTGGGACCGTGCGTAGGGTGGCAGGCGAAGACACGCCCCCTCTTGTGTAATGCCCGCTGCTGAAGGGGATTGGTCGACATGGTCGAGAGAAAGAGCACGGCGTTGGGACTTCTGTGTGCGCTGATTTTGGCTTCGACTCCCGGTCTCGGCCAAAGCATGGCGCCCTCTGTTTCGGTGCCGGTTTCCGTCAATGCAGGGCTAGTACTCGACGCGGCTGGTCCCCAACAACGTAAATCTCTGAATGCCGTTTATTTGATCGTTTGCCCAAAGCCGACGGGTGCCAGTGGTGGCACTAGATTTCTTATAGACGGTGGAAATATAGTTACGAACGCTCATGTTGTTGATACGTGTACGGAAAAGACGTTGATCGTAATAAGCTCAACGAATGTAAAGATTGGATTTACGCGAGCGATCATTGATGCTGATCGCGACCTGGCAATCTTGGTGCCTTCAGAAAAACTGTCAGGCGGCTTCAAGCTCGCAGCAAATGATAGTCCCGAACCCGGTACGGCTGTTACCACGTGGGGCTATCCCTTTGTCTACGATGGAGTTTCACCCTTGCTGAGTGTCGGCTATGTAGCGGGTTTTCGAGAGGAAAACCCACACGATAAAAGAGTCAAGCACATTGTCGTGAATGGAGCATTCAATCACGGAAATTCGGGAGGGCCGCTTTTGGTTTCACGAGACGATGAAGTTATCGGGATTGTGGTGTTGACCTTTCACTTCTATCCACTTGAAGTTTAAGCAAATCATCGACGGTCTGTTGGCTCAGCCAAGCGGCTTACAAATGGCAACAATTACTCGTCCAGATGGGACACGGCAACCGGTTAGTGAAGCGCAGCTCACGGGCATGGTTCTAAACGAGTTCTACCAAAAGACCCAAGTCATGATCGGCGAGGCTATTGCCGGATCAGAACTGAGGGCTATGCTCAATGAGCACGATTCCGAACTCAAGTAGAAAAAACCAATCTTCGACGCATTCTCGACGGTCCCCCAACCGAGCCAAATGGCTCGCCTACAGCCTCCGCAGCCGCCCGGACGTGGTCGTGGCCATTAGCCGCGCGTCAGAACGGCACGATCAACAGCTCGGCGACAGCCACCGTGGCCCATCACCACAGCCTCTCGCGCTATAGGGGTGCTCCATCCGTCACACTGTCACACCCGGCGGATTTCATGGGTTTTGGCGTTCGCTATCCGTCACATCGTCCGCGGTTGTGACGGATTGAGCCAGCGCCGACGCAAGCGATTCTGCGGGTTGTGACGCTGTGGCGGTTTCGGACCACCCGCTAAGCAACGCTACCGGAACCGCGCGTCAGCCCCAGCCGAGTTCCTTCATGGCCCATCCGGCGTTCCAGATTTTCGTCATGTGCCGGATCTTGTCCCCGTCAAAATCCATGACATAGACGTAATCCGTCGTCGTGCTCTTGCCGGTCGGCGGACAGGGACCGCCCTGGCCGGTATGGGTGGCCGAAAAGACACCATAGGCGCACACGCTGTTTCTCTCATCGTCGGTGGCAAACGACTTCACGGCATAGCGTCCGTCGGGCATGAACGAGAGCAGCCCCTTCATCCAGTCGGCATATTCCTGGAGAGTTCGAACTTCGGCCAGCGGCTCGGCTTGCGCCGCGAAGCTCGCATTGGGCGTGCAATAGACTCGGCACACCTCCCAGCCCTTGCCCGTCTCACAGGCCTCGAAGAATTGCTTGGCAACTGCCGTGATGTTCGACATGTCTTCCCTCCTCCTTGCATCCTCTAAAGCCGTCCCATGGATGGCCGAGGCGCCCTCCGACAGAATGCGCCGCTCCAAGCTCGTCGGCAACGCGTGAGGTCGGGCGTGGCGTTGTAGGCGACACCGACCACCGTGAGGTTCGGCGCGAGCCCGATCGTCACCCGCTGACCGTCGCGTGATTGCACCGCCAGGGTCTCGCCATCGAGCTCTCGATCGTGCCACGTATCCGGGTGGGCGTGCCGTCGGAAGTCGCTGGCGATGGCGATGGCGGAGCTTGGGCGACCGTCGGAAGAGCGAGCAGCATTCCGAGCCCCCAGATTGGAGCGGTTCGGCTTCTACGGCAAGGCAGAACCTCCGCCGGCCATACTCAAGGACTGATCGTCGGCTTGCCCGCTGTCGCTTGCAGCGTCTCATAGAGGCCCTCACGTTGATGAGGTCGATATCGGCAAGCTCGCCAATGCGATGCTGCTCGACCTAGGCGATGAACGTGGCGCGCGGCTCGGTCAGTGTCCTGCTAATTCGGACGCGTTGCGACCGCATCCGTCAACTGCCCAGCTATGAAAACCTTCCCTTGGCAAACAGTCGTTGACCCAGGGGGCGGCGGACTTCCAGCGGCCCCAATAACAGCGTGCTTTGCCGGAGGATCTTGATCCATGTCAAAGGTTAACACCGTTTGAGCGCCGTCATTACCGATAGCGATCAGCGGTCCGAGTTGGTCTTCCTGCTGTACGACGAGCTGATTTAAAGTTCCAAGGGACAGGTTCTTATCGGCACCGATGGGGGCCGGCATGCTCAGAAATCCCGCTTCGTGATCGGTTTCAACAGTGTCGACAGTGCATCCATGCTCGGCTGATCCGTCACGCATCTATGAATTTCGAGGATTATGTCGTTTCGTTCTGTGAAGATGTTAAGATCGGCATCCACTTTGAGAATATTCGCGATAGAGTCTAATGTGGTCTTGTCATTGCCCGCGGCAAGTCCACGGACATATTGATTGATGGCCACCTTGCGGGTCTGCGTCGCGGCGTGCACGACACGCTGATTTAAAGGAGCCGCCATGCTCAGAAATCCCTCTTTGTGATGGGTTTCAATAATGTCGACAGGGCATCCATGCTCATCTTATCGGCCATGCGTTTGTCCATCTCGAGGATTATGTTATTGCGTTCCGTTAAGATGTTAGGATCGGTACTCACTTTGAGAAGATTCGCGATAGAATCCAATGTCGTCTTGTCATTGTCCGTAGCACGTCCACGGACATATCGATTGATGTCCACCTTGCGAGTCTGGGTCGCGTCGTCAACAACCTGTGCTGTGAAGAGTGCACGTAACTGTTGGTCAGCAGTGGCTGAAGCCTGATTGGCAACTGCAGTGAGTTTAGCTATTGCTGTTTCGATGCTACCAGCAGCCTCATAAGCCCTTACATCACCTAGGGCTATGCCAAGCGGATAGGCTACTTCGTCGGTCTTCTGAGACGTGCGAATCGCGATCAGGGCCTGCGTCCGATTCGTGTCCATCGCCGCAAACAGCGCCGGAAGCGTCTTCTGATAATAGACATCTTTATTAAAGGCGGCGCCAGCGCCGATCACACCTACTGACGCGGCTGACAGTGCGTGTACGGCGCCTGTCCCTGCTACCGCGCCGGCTGCCGTCAGGCCTAAGGCCGCCAAATCAACCCCGAGATTTAGAGCGGCCGTCTCTACGTTCAGTTCTTGCCGAAAGTCGCTGTATCGGAGGTCGATTACTTCGATATAGGCGTTGATCACAGTGTCCCGCCACTGGCGTTTGGTTAGACCGCCGCGGTCGGCATCGCTGGGAGAGTCGAATTTCGCGATAGCATCCTCATTAAGGTAGGCTTGATTAGCTGAAATCGCTACGTTTGTGGAAATTATCGACTCCGGAGCACCGCGGAATGCTGCACAAGCAGTTAAACCGATACTCAGCACTACGCACGAAGACGTACATGTTAGGAATGGAGATATCAACGAAGTTGATCGTGACTTACGACTACGATCACGACCATTATTTCCCGGATCATGCTTGACGAGCGACGAATCGTGGTCGTCCAGGCTCATGGGAATTCTCGCGCTTCGTTATCTGGCCTGACAATATACGCATTTGTCAAAGTTCATCAACCCTTGATTTCAGATGCTATCATCATTATCGCGGCCAGGCTTACGGAATGAGCTTCCTAACACCGCAATCGGGTGCCGTCCGGGCATTGATAATGGCAAAGTTGTTATTCATACCACGAAGATGTAGCCAGGTTATTGTGACATAACGGGTCAGAAAAGTTAATCGAACTTATTACCGTCCGCAGTAAAAAGCGGAAGAGAGGAAAGATCAACCATGTTTACGCGGTTGGTTGATCGCGTCCGCATCCTCCGCCTCAAGAACTTTTTGGACCCTCAGATACCTCAACAGCCGCGACGCCTTTACTTCAGCAGTCTTCGCCTGTATCCCGCGTCGCGGCCTGCTTGCCGTTGACGCGGACAAGGTCTCCCGACCCGAAGCCCGGCTGCTTAGAGGTAAGCATGATCCCGGCCGGAGCGATCCGGGCTATCGAAGTCGTGCACCCGTGCTACGAAGTCGTCGCGGTGCAGCAGCTCGAAGCCCGACCCAAGCGGTTTTTGTCGAACAGCGCCCTGGGAGGGCAGCCCTTCAGGCCGACACGCTTACGCTGGCCCAGAAAGGCGCGAGGTCTCCAGCATCGCCGTTGAAGCGGTCTCGGTCGCAATGTCCGATCCCGTTCACCGGCTGCGATCCGGGTTGCGCGCCGTCTGTATACTGCCACAGGGACCACCTCGTCCAACCGGGCGGCAATACCGCCGCCGGGCCATACTGGGCGAGCCACAACGGGCAATTCGCGAGCAGGGTGTCCGGATGCCCTCCTAGCGCCTCCTTGAGATCGTGCCCGCTATAGAGTACCGGCCATTTCCCGATCGTGTCGAAGATCACAGTAACGAATGCCCGGGCCTCCTCAAGGGTCATTGAAGGGCCAGCGGGATTGTTCTCAAGATCGAGCGCAATTAACTCGTTCGGGCCCGATTGAGTGACCGACAGAAAGTGCCTCGCTTGCGATCCCCCATCTGAGCCGTCGCCGAAGTGATAGGCCCCAAACAGCAACTGCACAGCACGAATGCTCGTCCTATTGCTCTGGAACATGGGATCAGCACCAGAGAGACCTTGCGTGGCTTTGTGGATCACCCCCTGGATGCCTGCAGTCTTAGCGGCGCCAAAGTTCAAACTTATTCCATTGTGGTGGGAAATATCGATGATAGAATCGAGCATGGCTTGGTTTCCTCTTCCCCTCATGTTATCGAGCGACGGGTCCGCAGAATTTTCAAAGGCGCCGGCCAAACATCCTACAGACCGCTGGCCATCTGGAATCATATCACACCTGTGAGTTATGGAGAAGGCATGAGGATAGCCCTTGTCTTGGCGCTCCCGCTCCTACTGATCAGGCTGGTTTGGGCCGCCGACCTTGGGCCGAGCAGTAGGCTGATACTCGCTGCGATCGTTGCCCAACATTCGCCTCAGCTAGGAGAGGCTGCGAAACAAGAGCTGTCCCGCTTGTCTGCGGGCGACCTTAGCAAAGCTAACAAAGAGGAGATCAAGGTGTCGGCAGACAGCATTGAGTGTCGGGCTAGCGACGTCGACATAACGTCACGATTGTGCAAGATCAAGTATGGCTCGGTAGACGTCTCCCTATCCGGCCGCGACGCTCACGAACTCTTTGCGACGATCGCGGAGGTGGGCGTGTCGGCAGGCGGGTCCGCCGGCACTTATACAATCGGCCTTTCGCACCTAAACTGCACCGTGTCGCCTGATGAAGTCTGGGATCGATCCGGCGGTGGCGTTCGTTGCACGTTCGAAGCTTCGGCTCTTTGAGCTGGAAGTCTATCTATTAGAGAAAAAGAGGTCAAGGAGAGCCGGTGCGTCGCCAGTCTGTGTCGTCTCGGGTCGGAGCGGTGCATCCGGCCGCGGTCAATTCCGGCACGGCTTCCGGTGTCAGCGAGTTGGTCGCATTCAGTACATATCCATTGCATATGCATAGCCAAAAGGTCGTCGCCCGCAGCCCCCATAATTTCCTTCGAAAACCAGCAATGGGCCGAGATCGCAAGGACCGAAGGTGACCTTCTTGAGAACGTCTAGAAAGAATGTGGCCTGTTCCTGTCCGCTGCTGTCGCCAGTCATGAAGTGGTATGCAGACCGAATGAAGCCGGCCTGTCCCGCGGCGTTCCACTGCTCAATAAACCTGGGATCTTCGAGTACAACTCGCTGACTCGCCTTGATCGATACGAAAAAATAACCCTTAGATTTTAGGTCATTCCAATCGACAACTCCGTTGTGATGTGAGACCTCTAGACCGAAGATTGTGGCCGGGATGGGCGCGTTCGCCAGCGCGGTTGCCGCGCAAGGGCCTCCCGCGGGAAGTGCCGGTTTACTCACGGCAATGGAAGATGGGGGCGAAAGCGTGCCCACGTCAGGGAGCGACGTAACTGCAGCCCCGCAATACGTGTCATTCCGACGACTAAACCATCTCACCAGATGCTCATCCCCCAAATCGCGCGTTTATCTCGTGACGGGTCCTTAGCTATTTCGAGCCAATTCCACGGACCGAGTTCCATAGAAGTCTAGCCATCAATCGATATAAGGCCCAGTTGACTTTCGCGTCATATAATAAACGCAACGAAACAGTCGGAGTAAGGGTTGGTCGCGCCACCGTGCGGTGCCGTCGCAACGAGCAACCTAAGGCTTTAGCGGCCTAAAACGGTTTAGTCCCACGAAGCGATCCCGATCTATAATGCTTTCCGGATGCCTTCCCGCTTCGCCGAAGATCAGTCGAAAGCGTTCATCGCCTAGCAGCTTTTGGCTCTCGGCCATCGCTGACTGGAGAATCAGAGTTAGTTGGTCAACATACTGATGAGACGTTAACTCTCCGGCGTCTAGGCGCGTAACCAGCCCAGACTGGTCTTTTCGCAGTGCCGTCTGGATCACAAAGAGGGCATTCAGCGTCGGCGGGTCAAGCGGATGGCCGAGGCCCATTTCCACTAAAGCTGAAAGTTCATCCAATTCGACAGCCTCTGCCGAAACACCGGTATTATGATTTGTCGAGACCATTGACGAGACCATTGAATTGTAAACGCCGACTCTTTCAGAGAGGTTCCGTGCCTTTGACATCGGCTTTGCGCTCCTCACTTGAGCCACGCTCGCACCAGGGGGATAACAATTTGATAATTCCGGCCAAGCACCCTTGCCGTACACGCCAAATATCATCTGCGAAACACCGAACGTCTGACAACCGGCGACGGTGACCCCTGCGGGATGGAGAATCCGGTTTGCGGCTTGATGACATACACCGGTCTTGAGATAGGAAATTCCCGCCGTAGAATTCGGTTGGGAGAGGCAGTCTGCAATAACAGAGCTTCCGGTCCCAGCGGCCAGACCGGTCCCGCCGGAATCCCTCCCAAAACACCGCCATGTGAGTCCGCAGGAGCTTGTAACATACGTGTGTTCTCCCACGACCGAAAGTACCCACCAGCCTTGCAATGTTGCTGCCGGCGCTCCCGCCATAAACGCTCCCTCCAACGCGCCCCCCTTTGTTGTCGAAGAATTCCACCATACGCGGGCGTTTGCAAGGCTATGCGTATCGGAGATTCCGAAGAAACTTCCGGACGATTACCCACGAATGACGACATCGGGGTGGCGCCTCTGCGCCTTCCCTTATCAGACGATCGCAATTCTTATATGCCAATATAGCAACACTGTCAAGGAAAAACGCAGCCTAGCGCGTCAGTGCATTACGTTGGTCCCTCGGGATGCCTCCGGCCCCACGGCCGGGAAGCTGGGCTGAGAACATCGGTTGCGGCGCGAAAAATCCGCCGCTATGTGAAACAGTTCACACATATCGCTGGTTCGCCGCGCGATAGTTGCGGGTGGCCCAAGCTTTTGTGTGATCATTGGCATCGTAGGGGCTGGAGGAATCGGACGCGGAGCCCATCAGGGAGGGAGACGATCATGGCGAAATGCCCACTTGTCGTCTGGATGCCGCTCGACGGTTCGCCGGGAGCCTATGTGCGCGGGCATCCCTTCAAGATCGTGCATCACACGACCGAGGGATCGAGCGCCGACGCGGCGTTTGCGACCTATCGCACGACCAGGAACATTCCCCATTTCACCGTCGACGACAGGACGATCTATCAGCACGCCGACACCGACGTGGCGGTCAGCGCGCTGAAGCATCCTCCGGGCGGTACCGAAACGAATCGCAGTTCGGCGGTGCAGATCGATCTCGTCGGCTTTGCCGGCCGTCCGAAGAGCGGCGACAGCCTGCAAAACGTGGCGCGACTCTGCCGCTGGATCGAGACGACGCGCAGCGTGCCGCCGGAGTGGCCGAATGGCCACCCGAAGGCGGCGGTCAATGGCCGGGACCTCGGTGATCACAATCGAGATCAGCAGAATTGGGACACGAAGGGCGGGCATTACGGCCACTGCCACGTGCCCGATAACGTCCATTGGGACCTACCCACGGAGAGCAAAGACAATGGCAGATCGAGTAAAAGAGGCGTGCGAGGCCTGCTTCAATGCACATGCAAACGATTGCAGCGGATTTGCGCGCGCGGTATCGAGTCAACTAGGGGTACAGCTGCACGGACTAGCGGATGACATTGTCAATACCATTCGCGACGGAAACGACTGGAGGCCACTGCGAAATGGGATTGGAGCCGCCGAAAGCGCGGCCGCCGGGAAGCTCGTCATCGGCGGGCTGAAAGGATCGGAGCAGAGCAACCCCGACCCGCACGGACATGTAGTCGTTGTGGTCGCCGGCCCGCTGGATCCGACGCACGAAGCCTATCCCAAGGCGTACTGGGGAAAGCTGGGCGGCAGCGGAACCAAGAACCAGTGGACCAACTGGGCCTGGAGGGCAGAAGATCGAGATCGCGTCTCCTTCGCCGAACACGATATATAGATGTAATCGTAGAGTTTTGCCTGCATGATCCCTGCACTCAGCGGAGGAATTGTGCGGAGTTTCCTGGAACCTGTCCTGCGTCTGATCAGTTCACCGTCGGGCGCGATCGACCGGCTGTTCGGTTACGACGTCTTCGTTGCCCACCGCCGCGTTGATGCCGCTGCGTATGCAGCGCTACTGATCCAACGGCTGGATCAGGAGAAGCTGTCCACGTTCATCGATGTACGCGAGTACGGCCCGGGTGACGAGTTATCGGCCTCGACCCTGCGCCACATCCGCAAGGCCACGATGCTCGTTGTCCTGGGCTCGCCCGCAACGCTGGCGCCGCGTACCCCGGACTGGGTGCTCGCCGAGATTGACGCCTACTGGGCCGCCAACAGCGGCGAGGCCTTGCACGTATTGCCGATCGACTTCGGTGGGACGTTGGCCACTGGCAGCGATCAATCTGTGGTCGCGGCGCGGCTGCGGGATGTGATCCGGCTTGACCAACCGCTCGCTGCACTGGACCAGACACCATCCAGCGCCGTCATCGAGGCCATTACCCGCCAGTTCCGCAACCGCCGCCGCGCCACCGTGCGCCTGCGCGTGTTCCAGGGCATCGCTGGCGTGCTGTCTGCGCTGCTTCTGGCATCGCTGGCTGCCGGCTGGCTGGCGAACCGAGCGTTGGACGATGCACGACGCAACCTTGCAGCTAACTACAGGACCGCGGCGAAGGACCGGCTGGACTCGAGCTTCCGAGACGAAGCCACGGCGCTGGCCGCCGAGTCCTTGCGGCATGTGGATCTTGCCGACGCGCGCCGTCTGGTCACCGAGAACCCGCCGCTGGATTTGTCACAGGTCATCGCCGCCGACGGGGTGAGTGGGTTCGCCGCCGACGTGGACTTACCCCGCCATCGATGGGCGGGAGTGGGCTTCAAGGGCAGCCTGTCGCTGCTCGGGCTCCGGGGAGAATCTCGGTCGGACGTCAGGCTCGGCAAAGTCGACCTGTGGGCGGTCCGGTTCACTCCCGATGGCGAGCGCCTGCTGGCCGGCGACGATCGCGGCCAGATGTATGTGCGGGCGGTGAGCGACCTGAACCGCTCATACTGTGACGCGCTGCCGCGTTTCGACGACCGTATCTCGCAGCTCGAGTTTCTGCCTACGGCCCAAGCTTTGCTGGTGAACGCCGGCAAGTCGCTCTACATCGTTGACTTCAAAGATGGGTGTCCCTCGGGTGCGCCCCGCGCGATCTACCGATCGCCCGAGGGCATCATCGAGTTCGAGTTCGACGCGCCTCGCCAGCGTATCGTGATCGCCGAATATAACAGCCTCGCCATGGTCACCCTGTCCGAAGGCACCGCCGGGCCTCCGCAGCACTTTACTTTGCCGACTCCGCCGGGGCGCAGCGAGCGTCCGCAGCCGAAGCGCATCGCCGTGCATTCCCCCACTGGCAAGCTCTGCGTGCTGCCGCTCGGCGGCGATGAGCTCGTTTTCCTAGATACGCAATTTGTCGCGACGACGCCATTGGCCCACCAACCATTCGGTGCAGCGAAGGCACCGGTTCGAGTCAACGCGTTCAGCTTCGACATGAACGGTGAGCGGCTTGTGATTTCGGACGGCGATGGGAACCTGGTAGTGTGGTCGTTAGCGCAACAAGGTCACGCCGAGCGCCGGTTCCGTGTGCATAATTCGATAGCGACGCATACGTTGCTGCGCAACGACACGATCGTGTCACTGGGCGACGAGCGCGCTGGCGCGGCCGCTCCACGCCAAGTGCTGCGGGTGGTCAAACTGGATTCGCCGTCGAGCATGCCGGTGCCGCTAATGGGCTCGAACGTGGGTGCCAAACCCCAGGTGCGCTCGCTGGAAACGTCGCCGGCGGGTGCTCGCATCCTCGCAGCCGCTTCGGATGGCCGGGCGCTAAGCTTCGATTTCGCGAGCGGCAACGTATCGGACGTAGTAGCCGGACTTGGTGTCTCGGTCGAATGGGTCGCCCGGGCCGTTGACGGCCGGCGAATCGCGTTCTTCGGCGACAATGCGGAGGTCGGCCTGTGGGAATCCGGTCACCTGTTGCGCAAGGCATCGTTCATCGAGCAGAGCGCCACAGGCCTTTATTCGGCAGCCTGGCTCGACGACGGCAGTGCACTAGCCGTGAGAGGCGGCTGGACCGCCCCACTGCTGCTGCCTGCAGACGCTGGGCAGCCGGTGCTCACTGGCCCGGTTAAGGTCAGTCCCGAGATCAAAGGCCTAGTCGCTGGCTCGAACGGCATGGTGCTCGTGCACTCTGGCGCTGGCGCTACGTGGACCTGGGATACTGCGAAGAACCTGATGCTGCGGGTCGATCTGGTCGGCACGGATTCGCTCGCGCTGATGGATGTCGGCCGATGGGGCCGCGACGGCGTGGCAGCGCTGACGCGAAAGAGCCTGTTCCTGTGGCACTGGCGAACGGGCGGGCGATTGGAGCGCGCCGCCGAGGTTCCCATCCGCGGTGACCAAATGGTGGTGAGCGCCGATGGGCGTCGCATCGCAGTGTTTCAGCGAAATCAACTGGCAGTGTACGACTTGCCATCCGGCGCGCTGCGTGCGATCCTGCCTTTTCCTGGCGACGTGTACACTGCGGCATTCTCCGAAGACGCGTCAATGCTGCTAGGCGGGTCTCGGGACGCGCCGTTCGTACTGTGGTCACTGCGCTCGCTCGATGCACCGCCCCTAAACGTGGCCACCGTAATCCAGCGTGCGAGTGGCCAGGTCAACGCCGACTTCACGCTCGCCCTGCCTCTTCCCGCGTCGCCAGCACCGCAGCGAAGGCGATGATTTCGTCCTGGCGCCTCAAACCGGCGCGCTTACGGCGGACAGGAGATGCCACCAAGCGCAACGCGAATCATGAGCGAAGCCGTTTCGTGTTCTGCAATCAGGATGTGCCCACGTTTGGCGGGGAGATTGCCCGACGGCCGACGAACCCCGTTTATTGCGTCCGGGTTCAAGCTGCGAATTGTCGACGGCGCCCACTTCCGCCTAACGCGAAACGTGGGGGTCGCACAGGGGCCGCGCTTAGGAATAGCAAATCCACACGAACCGGAGTGAGATGAGCAAATTCAGAGAGACGAGTCTTGGTGACCGACTGAGCACCGTGGCGAACGCGAAGAAGCAGGGCCATGGTCGCCGAGATCGAGACGATCGACGACATAGTTTGCATGCGTATCGCGCTCGGTAATTGTGAGGAGAAAGCATCCCTCGGGACTTTGAACCTCGATTTCGTCGCTCGCTATTATCGTAGCCCAACATCGCACTGGCCGTCGCTTTCGGCCAGCGAAGCCCAACTTCTGTTGGCAGGACTGAAAATTGTGGCGGTCTGGGAGTTGGCCTCCACCACGCCTCGTATTTTTTCGCGTCTCTCCGGCGTAAACGACTCGACGGGCGCCTATCATCAGGCGCAGACGATTGGTCAGCCCGCCGGAAGCGCCGTTTACTTTGCGGTAAACTATGATGCCTCGGGCACCGACATCGTCGGTCCCATCAACGACTATTTCCGCGGCGTTGCAGCGGGTTTCGCGCAGCAGGTGGCGAGACACCGGACTACAGGGTCGGCGTCTATGGCTCGGGTGCGGTGTGCCAGGCACTGACCCAAGCAGGACTGGCGGAATATACCTGGTTAGCGGTGTCGAGCGGGTGGGCTGGATCGTACACCTTCGCCGCGTGGAACATTAAGCAGGGCCAGGCCTTGCCGACCCTGTCGTTCGATCATGACTCGAACGAGGCCACAGACGATTACGGGGGTTTCCAGGTCACCTGACGATGTCAGGTAGGCAGACAAAAGGCGGCGCAAACACTGCGTTGATGATGTAGCCGGAGACATGGTGCTTGCGGCCTCGCCGAGCTCGGCGAGCTCGCACGCGTCGAGCCAGGTGAAGAACCCGCGGACCGCGAGGCATTAGGCCGCGCGCGTGTTGGAGCTGCGCATGTTGGCGGTGAAGAAGGTGACGAAGCGCAAATGCCGTCCCTCGCGGCAGTGGCGATCATCGCCGGCAGCAACATTGTTCCAGCCCCCTGGGAACGATCGTGAAATTCGCAAGCCTGCGCCCGATCACGATGCCCTCTTTAATTGCTGCTGCATTTGCTCGTGTGGGCTACACCGCGGTTCTCATTGTGCTCCTGATCGCTCATCTGGCCGCCGATGCTGGGACAAGGAAGATTGCCTGCATCTGCATCAGGAGGCTTGAGCTGCTCCAACGCCGGCAAGTGAAAGCGGTGTAAGTTGCAGTGAACGCACCTGCCGTTGAGGAAGACGTGACCCGGACACACAGCTGGATCTATCCAAGGCTTGCGCCCCAGATCAAAGCATGCGGCCGCGAATAGATCTAAAGTCATCAGCCGCTCTCATTTACGATCTGCTCCAGCGACGCGGGAAAGATTTGAGTACCGCTTACGCCTGTAGGTAATATCCGTCTTCTCCTCTTCGGGCAGATCATCGAAGGGTCGCAGCGTCGGGTCCGCTTCGTAAATAGCCTGCCCGGCCTGTCGGATGACTGATTTGCTCCATTCGGTGTTCATTGCCAATCTTCCCCAAGGGTCTGACCTGCGGACAGCATCCTGCATGCAGCGATTCGCGATCGAGTCGGCACGGTCGTGCAGTGCTCGACCTTCCGCCGTCATCGCTTTCCCATCGGCATTGTCACGATTGCAAAATATATTATGCGATTTTGGCACAATTAGGGCAATGAGGGCCACCCGCACCCCTGAGGCCGCATCGCCATCGCCATCTTGTCATCAAGATCGAGCTGTAAGCTGCATGGCGAAGTCGAATGAGGAGGGCATATGGGGCGGGGGTCGAAACGCTGCGCTGCGGATCTCCAAGCGCCGACCGCCGGCCGAAGTCGTGTCGAACAGGGACGAGCTCATCGGACGAAGCGGCGCCGCCCTTCTCCCTGCTCGCTCCCTCAGAGCCCCCAATCGGCTCCCTGCTCACCTCCCTGCTCGATGCGCAGGGCGTTCTGATAACCTGTTGATTAGATGAGAGTATTTCTGTTGAAACCGAACATTTGTCGAATTCTTTCGCGGATTCTCCCTGAGCTCAAGGAGAAGCGGCACCTCCTTTGGCTGGCACTCCTCGTGGCGTTTGCCGCCCCGGCGGGTGCTGCGGACGACGCGGCGCCGGGGATCGTCTATGCACAAGGTGCCAAGTTCGACAAATCCTTCAACGAGGCGGCCTACACCGGCGCCGAGCGGTTCAAAGCGGAAACCGGCATCGCCTATCACGAGGTCGAGATCACCAACGACAGCCAACGGGTCCAGGCATTGTCGACCTTGATCCGGCGCGGCGCCCCGGTTGTCGTCGCTGTCGGCTTCGACCAGCGCGCCGCGGTCGAGACCGTCGCTGACCGGTTCCCTGAGGCCCGGCTCGTCATCATCGACACCGTAGTTGAGAAGCCGAACGTACAATCTGTCGTCTACCGCGAGCAGGAAGGCGCTTTCCTGGTCGGTGTTCTCGCCGCCATGAGCTCGAAGAGCGGGACGATCGGCTATCTCGGCGGCATGGACATCCCGATCATTCGCCGTGTCGGCAAGGGCTACGCGGAGGGCGCGCGCTGGGCGGTACCGGGGATCGCGATCGTCGACAACGTCACCGGCACGACACCGGCCGCTTTTGTCGATCCGGCCCGCGGGGCCGAGCTCGCCCGCAGCCAGTTCGACCGCGGCGTCGATGTGATCTTCGCCGCCGCCGGGATGACCGGGTTCGGCGCATTGCAGGCGGCCAAGGACGCAGGCAAGCTCGCCATCGGCATGGATTCGAACCAGAACCCGTTGTTCCCGGGGACGGTACTGACCTCGCTCTTGAAGCGGGTCGACAATGCGGTCTACGACGCCTTCGTCGCGGCGCGCGCCGGCACCTGGCAACCCGGGGTGCGTAGCCTCGGTCTTGCCGAGCACGGCGTCGACTATGCGATGGACGACAACAACGCCGCACTGGTGACGCCGCAAATGCGGGAGAAGGCCGAGGATGCCCGTGCCGAGATCGTCGCCGGCCGGATCCGTCCGGCCGCGC
>Ga0209656_10000866_pt1 | contig 19602 bp, 16 predicted proteins | sample BogFormECP12_OM2_FD_188239 | JGI IMG/M metagenome (GOLD analysis project Ga0209656, IMG submission 188239) | Bog forest soil microbial communities from Calvert Island, British Columbia, Canada - ECP12_OM2 (SPAdes) (version 2) | ecosystem: Environmental > Aquatic > Freshwater > Wetlands > Bog ... | reverse complement strand
TGCTCCAGCGACACCACCACCACCGCACTCCAGCCGGAGTGCACGCGAAAACCAAGCGCAGCCTTCTTCATGGAAAGTCCTCCGCAGTGGAGGAAACGGGAACCCAAGCATGCCTCGAGCCTGTACGAGGGTCAAGGTCAAGTCTGGGGCCTGGGGAGGCCCTAGGTTAATTCGATTGGGCCTGTGCCCAAAAAGTCAAAACGAGACTAACTGTAAGTACTTCAGATAATGGTCCTTAGCTGCGAAAACTAGGCGACCTGTACGAAAGGCCAGTTACTGACGAAGCGCTGAGACGAAGGGCCGGGGTGCATTTAGTACCAAGAGTACTAATACTCGCCTCCAGAGGCTCTGCCCGTGGAACTCTGCTTTGCCAAGACACTCTTCCATTGCCCAAATTGCGAGAGCGAAGCCATTCGCCGCTCCGAACGTCGCGGCTTTATAGAGCGCGTCTTCCTCCGCGCGGCCCTGGTATGGCCCTACCGCTGCGACGATTGCGACCTGCGCTTCTGGGGCTTTCAGCGCGCCGTGCCCGGCACTGTGCCCTCGCAAGACTTGCGCACCGCCTAATCCCGCCCACTCCGCTGCAGCGTAACTGTTGCAGCGCAACAAATGCAGCGTAAAAAATGGCCGCCGCGGATTCGCATCCACGCATCCCTATCCACACGACCTACACGCAAGGCCGACAATTACCCGCTTCCGCCACGCCGCGATAATGCCTTAGAATGAGGGCGTGCGCCCGTAGCTCAGCTGGATAGAGCATCTGCCTTCTAAGCAGAATGTCGGGAGTTCGAGCCTCCCCGGGCGCGCCATTTTTTCAAACCGTTCATGAATCCGCTGGAAATTATCGGTTTGGCGGTGGGCACGGGATTTTCCTCCGGGCTGAATCTGTACGCCACGGTGGCCACACTCGGCCTGTTGCAGCGCTTCGGCGTGATTCATTTGCCAGAGTCCATGCGTGGACTCGCGCATCCCTGGGTGATCGGAATCGCCGGTGTGTTGTATTTCATTGAATTTTTTGCGGACAAAATTCCTTACGTCGATACCATTTGGGACGCGGTGCATACCTTTATCCGTCCGCCGGCAGCAGCGGTACTCGCCTACGCCGCCGCCGGCTCTGCCGCGCCGGAGTGGCGCTGGGGAGCGGCCTTGCTGGCGGGAACTGTGGCGCTCACGTCGCACGGCGCAAAAGCCAGCGCGCGCGCGGCCGCCAATGTCAGTCCCGAACCGTTCAGCAATTGGGCATTGAGTTTGGGCGAAGACGCCTTGGCCGTATGGCTAAGCTGGATGGCTTCGGCGCATCCGCTAGCCACGGTCGTCCTGGTAATTTTATTGCTGGGGCTGTGCGCCTTCCTGCTTTATCACCTATTCCGTTTTGCGCGCGCAGCATTGCAGAAAGTCTTTTCTTAGGCTTTGTAGGGCACCGTCCGCTCAGCGGGACGTCGCAAGTCCCCAGACCGCGCAAAACCTCGTAAACGCTCGGCCTCTCAACTCGCTAGCCCACAATTTTGTGAGTGATGCTGACCCACCAGGAAGGAGCGCCGCGCCAAAGGTAAATCGTCAAGCCTTGGCCGGCGATCAAAATTGGAAGCGCATAGCGATACACCGCGTGAACGCGGCGATTGACTAGGAGATCGCGCGCCACGCCCAGCAGGATCACCACGTCCAGGCAAAGGAAGAAAAGATTGTTGTTGAAGACGTAATCAAAACGTCCAAAGGCTGCGTCCAGCAGGCCGCAGGTGGCCATGAAAAGGAGCCGGCGGTGCCACTCGGGCGCTGTGCGCCAGGCAATGGCCAAGGACAGCAACACCCCGAAGGCGGCCATATCGAAGAACGGAATGCTCAGAAACGTCGGATCGGGCTGATGAAGCTGAAAGGCGTCGAAACGACTCATGACGATGGCCGTGGTGATTCCTAGCGGAACCATTGTGGCGCCGAGTGCGGCGCCAAACCATCCGAAGAAACGATGCCAATTGATATTGTGGGTGCGGACGAGTGTGGACTGAAAGATAAAGAACAAAACCCATCCGGAAAACGCTCCGGCGTGGAACCACAGGATCAGCGGTCGTGCGATGGCGGGATGGAAGAGGTTCTGATTGACCGTGCGGCTGAAGCCGATGGCCACAATCGCGGCAATCAACAGCGACATGCTGAAATAGAAGTACCTGTCCAGCAACCTGCTGCGGCCAGTCAGCATACTTGAACGGTCTGCGACGACGTTTTGCGAAAGCGAAACCATAATTATCGGCAATCGACTTTTGGGGGGACCGATTGGCGTTGAGAGTAAACGTTCCTGAAGCATATTGCAACAACATCAATCATGAGCTGGGCATAGCGGTCGCGCAAACAAACCGCGCGCGCCACTACTTCAAGTACATCGCCAGCCAATCCAGAAACGTTTTGTACCAGAACTGGGCATTCTGCGGCTTCAGCACCCAGTGCCCTTCATCGGGAAATACCACCAGCTTCGACGGTACGCCCTCGCGCTGCAGCGAATTATAAAATTCCAGCGACTGCGTATAAGGCACGCGATAATCTTTTTCTCCGGCAATCACCAGCGTGGGCGTCTTGTATTTTCCAAGTTCCCCCGCATACGTCGAAGCTGACCATTTCCTGTACCCTTCCGGATTCCCCCATGGCGTTCCCGGCGTATCGTGCTCGTTGAACCACAACTCTTCCGTGGCATACATCGACGTCAAATCGTAAACGCCAGCGTGACTGATGATGGCCTTGAAGCGCCCCGTGTGCGTGTCGATCCAGTCGGCCATATAACCGCCGTACGAGCCACCGGCAGCGGCCATGCGCGCACCATCTACGAAAGGAAATTTCTTCAGCGTGTAATCGACGCCGGTCATCACGTCACCGTAGGCCTTACCGCCCCAATCGCCGGAAATCTCGTCCGTGAATTTTTGCCCGTAGCCCGTCGAGCCGCGACGGTTGATCATCAGCGTCACATAACCGGGCGCTGCGAAAACCTGCGGATTCCAGCGGTAACCCCAGGCATTGGACCACATCGTTTCCGGACCGCCGTGCAGCAGCACCAGCAGAGGGTATTTTTTCTTACCATCAAAATTCGGTGGCCGAATCATCATGGCCTGAATCTTCGTGCCGTCCGCGGCGTCGAACCAGAACGTTTCCGGCGCATTCATCTGCAGCGTCGCCAGCAGCGCGTCGTTCTGGTGGGACAATTGGCGCGCATTCGTGCCATCCGCACTAGCGGCGAAAACCTCCGCCGGCATGGTGAGGCTGGTGCGTTCAAAGGCCAGAGTCTTGCCGTCGGCGCTGAGGGAAATGCCGATATTAAATCCGTCCGCGATCAATTTCTTTGGCGTGGCCCCGGCCTGCGCGGCAATGGCATACACCGGCGAAAGCGTTTCATTTTCCGCTGTGAAATAAATGGTCTTGCTGTCGGAAGACCAAGCCAAATCAGCCGCGCTGCGATCGAATGAATCCGTCAGGCTGATGGCCTTCCCGCCTTGCCGATCGTAAAGCAGGATGCGCCAGCGATCCGATTCATATCCGGGAGTGAGTTGCGAATGATAGGCAATATATTTGCCGTCCGGCGAGTAAACGGGATTGCCGTCAAATCCGGGATTGCTGGTGATGCGTTTCGGCTCGCCGCCGGAAATGGAAACCAGAAACAGATCTCCATTGGTGCTCAGGGCTTCCACTTTGTCGGTGACCGCCGTGAAGCAGATTTCTTGCCCGTCCGGCGAATAATTTATATCTTCGGGACCGCTGCGCTCGTCGGGCGGCACGTCATAGTTGGCGCCGGGAGTAAGGTCGCGGGGAGCAGCGCTGCCATCCACGGGCATCACAAATAAATGCGCCCGCTTGCCCTCAAACCAATGCGTCCAATGCCGGTACAGCAGTTGCTCGGTGACGTGCGCCTTCACCTTCGATTTTTCTTTTTCCTCGTCGCGCGCTTTATTGCAGGCATCGTCCTTGCAGTCCGGATACACCGACGAAGTAAACGCTATGGTCTTGCCATCGGGCGAAAACTTCACGATATCGGCACCCGTTGAAAGGTGCGTGACTTCCCGGGCTTCGCCTCCGTCCATCGGCAAAAAATAAACCTGCGAGTTGCCGTCGCGCGAAGAGAGAAACGCCAGAGTCTTGCCGTCCGGCGACCACACCGGCGAGGAGTCATGCCCTCCGCTGGTCAATTGCACGGCATCGCCGCCGGAGGTGCGCACCGCCCAGATGTTCCCGGCGTTGCGATTAGCTTCTATGTCCGGCGTGGAGACGGTGTACGCAATCCATCGTCCGTCCGGCGAAATCTTTGGCTCGGCCACGCGGTGCATGCGAATCAGGTCGTCGAAGGTAATCGGATGCTTCGCGGTTTCTTGCGCTGCACCCAGCGAGCACCATGGCAGAATAGCGGCACAGAGAATTGCTGTTCGCGGGATGAAACGTGTCATCGATTGCTCCCAATGTTCATGTGGTGAAATTTGTTCTATCGCCGACGGGACGGTAAATGTTGTCACGAATCGCGCCAGAATCCAAGAACCGCTTGCCGCTCGCGGGGTTAGCCATGAAGCTGTTTGTTACAATGAATCGGAATCAGCGCGGTGCTATTCCCGGGTTCACTCATAACACCATGCCGGATTCGTGGAGAGCCCCCAAATGCACAAGTGGAGTCCCGTCTTTTTGCTGTTCTGTGCGTCACTCTTCTGCGTCATGAATACGCCTGCCCAGCAGAACAACGCGGCCAAGCCGCGCGCCCGCGATTTGGGCGTGCCCTTCGACGGTACGCCCGGCCCGCTGAACGTCATCACCGACGTTGCCGGCGTCACTGTCGGCCAAACCACCCTGATTTCCGGCGAGGGAAAACTGGTCTTGGGCCAGGGTCCGGTTCGCACAGGAGTCACCGCCGTCCTCCCCCGTGGGAAAGATTCCATGAACAATCCCGTCTTTGCTGGATGGTTTTCGCAGAACGGCAACGGTGAAATGACCGGCACCACCTGGGTGGAAGAATCGGGCTTTCTCGAAGGTCCAGTAATGATCACCAATACGCACAGCGTGGGCGTCGTGCGGGATGCGGTGATTCAGTGGCGCGTCAGCCACGGCCAGCCAGACCCTACGGAATATTGGTGGTCGCTTCCCGTCGTCGCCGAAACGTGGGATGGCTGGCTCAATGACATCAACGGCTTTCACGTGAAGCCCGAGCACGTCTTTCGCGCCATCGATACTGCGACCAACGGACCGGTCGCAGAAGGCAACGTTGGCGGCGGCACGGGAATGATTTGCAACGAATTCAAGGGCGGTACCGGCACGTCCTCGCGAAAACTGGAAATGAAGAATGGCGGCTACACCGTCGGCGTCCTGGTGCAATGCAATTATGGACGGCGGCCGAATCTGCGCATCGCCGGGGTTCCCGTGGGTCTCGAAATTCCGGAAGATCCCGCGTACGGTGCCGCTTCCTTCGGTGCCGCGGAGCGCGGCTCGATCATCGTCGTGGTAGCCACCGATGCGCCACTCGTCGCCCACCAATTGAAGCGTCTCGCGCGTCGTGTTTCCCTCGGCCTCGGCCGAGATGGCAGTGTCTCCGGCAATGGATCCGGCGATATTTTCATCGCCTTCTCGACGGCCAACTCCGGAGCCGCGGCGGTCGACCACGTCGTGGATCTAAAAATGTTGCCCAATGACAAGATGGATGATCTGTTCGCGGCCGCGGTACAGGCCACCGAAGAAGCCATCATCAACGCGATGGTTGCCGCGGAAACCATGACCGGCATCGAAAATCACAAGGTAATTGCCCTGCCGCACGATGAGTTGCGTGCCGTGCTGAAGAAATATAATCGTCTCAACCAGTGACCCGCTCACATCACGATTTTTTTTCGCGCGCGCTGCTGCTATGGATACTCATAGTAGTTAGCACGCTGGCCTGCTCGTGTGCTAAACGCGAACCCGCGCTGGCCATCACCCACGTCACGCTTATTGATGGCACTGGCTCGCCATCGAAGCCAGACATGACGGTGTTGATCGTCCGCGATCGCGTCGCCGCAATTTCGCCCTCGGCTACGGCGAGTCTTCCCTGGCGCGTCAACGTCGTCGATGGCCGTGGCAAATTTCTAATCCCCGGCCTGGCCGACATGCACGTTCACCTAACCGCCGCCGGCGAACCCGACGGCAGCCGCAAATTCATGATCCCGCTCTTGCTCGCGAATGGCATCACTTCCGTGCGCGACATGGGCGGCTACCTTGAGTCGCTCCTGCCGCTGCGCCGCGAAATCGAAGAAGGTAAACGCCTCGGCCCTCGCATTTTTCTCGCCGGGCCGTATCTCGACGGCAGCCCGCCGGCGTTTCAACCCTCCTTTGTCGTTAGCGACGCCGTGGAAGCCTCCGAAGACGTGCGCCAACTCCAGCAGCGAGGCGTGGATTTCATCAAGGTGCAGTCGCGGCTGAGCCGAACCGCGTATTTCGCGATTGCCGCTGCCGCCAAACGCGAGCATATCTTTTTCGTAGGCCACGTTCCCGATCACGTGACTGCCGCCGAAGCCTCCGCCGCGGGACAGAAAAGCATCGAGCATCTGACCGGCGTCTTGCGCGCCTGTTCCAGCGATGAGCCCAAGCTCATGCGCGAGCAATTCTCCTCGGCAACCGGAAAAGAAAAGCGCGTTTCCTCTGGCACGCGACAACTCGATTGGGACAGCGAGCTATTCCATGGTTTTTCGGAGACGCAGGCGCACGCGTTAATCGAAGAATTTGCCTCCAACGGCACGTGGCAGACGCCCACGCTGATCCTGCTCAAGCAAAATGCTTATCCAACAGAAAATCTCGCCGCCACGCCGGATCCCCGGACGCGCTACCTGCCTCGCGACGTGCTGAATCGCTGGACGCAAAGTGCGCACCAAGATGCCAAGGCCGCCTCACAACGCGAATATTCCTTGCGAACAGGCCTGATGGAGAAATCCGAGTATGTCGTTGGCGCGATGCAGCGCTCCGGTGTAAGAGTCCTCGCCGGCACTGACACCCCCGCGCCTTTTGTTTATCCAGGTTTTAGCCTGCACGAAGAACTAGCGCTGCTGGTGGAATCCGGATTGACGCCCATGCAAGCCCTGCAAGCGGCGACGTCGCGCGCCGCCGAATTCATGGGCAAAAGCGCAACGCAGGGAACCATCGAAAAAGGAAAAGTCGCAGACCTGGTCTTGCTGGACGCCAACCCGCTAACCGACATTCACAACACCACGCGCATTCGCGCGGTAGTCGTCCGCGGCAAACTTCTGGATCGAGCAGCCTTGAATGAATTGTTATCGTCGGCCGAGCGCTACGCAACTTCTCAGTAGCACAGGCATTCCTGCCTGTGCGGCCTTGGACAATCTGGTTCTTCGAGACGTCGCCGGCAATTGCAGACGATAGCGGTCGCTTAACTCAACGGCACAGCAGTCTTGCGCGCAGGATTAAAAAATGGCACGGACACCACCTTCGCCCCCACGGTATGCCGCACCGCTTCAACAGTCATCTCCACTTGCAGAATATTGTCCAGCACGGCGCTCTGCCGCTCCACGCAAGCCAGCGCAATCATCTTCTTCAGCGTGGGCGACCACGTCGTGGAGGTAGCCTTGCCGATCTGTTTGCCATTGCGATAGACCGGCACCGCCACCCGCGAAGCCATGCTCGGCACTTGCGGCGCCATCCCCATCTTGTCGTACAGCGCTTCGACCTCGTTCCAATTGATCTCGAGGCCCACCAGCGTCCGCGCCGCGCCCTTTTTCGCTTCGCGCAGCAAAGCGTCCCGACCCACAAAATTCTCTTTCTTCAGGTCCACCAGTTTCCCCAGCCCAATCTCCGACGGTGAATATTTTTGCGCATCGATCAGCGCCCGTTTGCTGGAAACATAATCGACCTCGATCAAAATCAGCCCCGCCTCGATTCGCGCCACGTCCAGCGCAATCATCCCCGCGGGATGCACGTCAAATGCTTTGCCTTTGCTGACCAGGGCGTCCCACACCTTCACCGCGTCTTTCCACGGCATCCATATCTCAAAACCAAGGTCGCCGGTATAACCGGTGCGCGAAATATCCACGGGAACGCCGCCAATTTTTCCCCGTGTGACGCGAAAATATTTCAAATGGGCGACATCCGCGCTGGTCACCGCTTGCAACAAACGCCCCGAAGTAGGCCCTTGCACCGCGAGCGCGGCAACATGCTCGGAAATATCGAGAATCTCCACATCCAGGCCCAGCGAGTTTTGCTGAAACCAGCGCAGACTGGGATCCGCCGCGGTCCAGCGATAATCGCTTTCGCCCAACCGCGTAATCGTCCCGTCATCAATGACGTGGCCTTCCGGGTCGCACCAGCAGCAATAAATCACCTGATCCACGGCCACTTTCTGAATGTCCCGGGTGATCACGCGATTCACAAACTTGGTCGCGTCTTTTCCCGTAACGCGATATTTAAACAGCGGCGAAATATCGATCAGCGCCGCCGAATTGCGGATGGCGTTGTACTCGTGCTCGTGGTGCATCTCGTAAACGCCCACGGTGTAATAGCCCGACCACTCCCGGTAGTTCAGGCTCTCGCACAACGCCAGCGTCCGTTCATGAAACGCGGTTCCAACCGGCACGCACCCTCCCCATTTCGCAATTCGCGAGTCACCGCATTATAGGTGCCCACTCGCAGCCCTCGCAAGCAAGCGATTTGGATCGGATGTTTACTTTACTCCGGCCCGCCAAGGCTCTATAGTCAAGCGGTTAGCAAACGCTCTTGTCGATAATGCGCGTCCCCGCCGCCAAATTCTTCTTCACGGTCTTCCTGCTCGCAATCGCATTGCAATTCTCGCAATCGCCCATCACGCGCGCCGAAGACATCTCCAAAATCCAGCCCAGCGATTACGTCATCGATCTGACCGGGACTTTAGACTCCGCCACAAAAAATTCGCTGGACGCTCTTTGTCTGGAGCTGGAACAGAAAACCGGCGCGCAGATGGCCATCGTCACGGTGCACGATTTCCAGGACGAATCGGTCGAAAACTACGCCGCCGACCTCTACAAACATCTCGGCATCGGCAGCAAGAAGGACGATCGGGGGGTGCTCCTCCTGGTTTCGCCCGATCAGCGCAAATACCGCATCGAAGTCGGCTATGGCCTCGAGCCGGTCATTAATGATGCGCGCGCCGGAGACGCCGGCCGCGCGATGGTCCCCTACCTCCGCGCCAACGATTACAACCGCGCGATCCAAGTTGCCGCCTGGCAACTCGGCAAATATGTCGCCGACGATCGCGGCGTCACGCTGACCGGCGCCCCGCCCGTTCCCGTTGAGCGCCCCGTGGGCAACAACGGCAACATCGGGGGCGGCTTCGCCATCTTGCTCTTCTTGATCGTCATCGTCTTTTTCTTCGTAATGGCCAGCCGCGTCCGGGGAGCGGGCGGCAGCGGCTGCCTGTGGTTCCTCCTGGGCATGCTGGTCGATAACGTGGGCAGCGGCGGCAGCTATCGCGGCGGAGGCTTCGGCGGCAGCAGCGGCGGCTTTGGCGGCGGCGGGGGTGGAGGTTTCGGAGGCTTTGGCGGTGGCAGTAGCGGCGGCGGCGGCGCCTCCGGCAGCTGGTAGCGGTGCCAAGATCCCGACCGTCGCGCTCTTACTGTTTTCGCGCCGATACGATTTTCGTCAGCAGGAGAAAAAATGTTATCCACGGAATCCAAGTTAACCGAACTCGTCAACCGCCTGAAGGAGCTGGCCGCTGCCAACCTCCATTCCGTGGTCCTCTATGGCTCGTCAGCCCGCGGCGATTTCCATCAGGATCATTCCGACCTCAATGTCCTAGTGATTCTCGAATCCCTGGCCGCCACCGACCTCCGCCGCGTCTCTCCGGCCGTAAAATGGTGGACCATCGACCAGCGCGAACCCGCCCCGCTCTTTTTCACCGCGGAAGAACTAGCCCGCTCCTCCGACGTCTTCGCCATCGAACTCCTGGACATCCGCGAAGCTCACAGAGTCCTGTACGGCAAAGATCCCGTAACCGCCATCAACATCCCCATGAACCTGCACCGCGTGGAACTGGAGCACGAACTCCGTACCACACAACTAAAACTCCGCCAACATTATTTGTTAGCCGCCGACAAGCCGCACGAACTAATCTCCGTGCTGATCAAATCCAGTTCCAGCGTGGTCACGCTCCTCCGCCACGTGCTCATCGCCTACAACGAATCCGTGCCCGCCACACGCCAGGAGATCGTCGCGCGCACCGCCGCGATCGCCGGTGCCGACGCATCCGCCCTCAACGCCGCGCTGCAACTCCGTGACTCCCCGGCCACCAGCCACGATATCGCCGGCATCTACGGCTCGTACCTGAACGCGATAGGAAAAGTAATCGCCGCCCTCGACCACCTAATCCCCAAACACGAATGGCAACGCGTCGCCAAAACAAATTGAGCGCTGACGGCCCGGCAGAAGCGCTGGAGGCGCGGCACATTTCGAGGGGCGGCGACCAATCTTCGGCCGATTGCAAAATTTCCGCCCATCGCCCGCATGTTAAGCTATCTTTAATCCACACACTTCGAGGGAACCATGAAAACCGGACTCGTTATCCTAGTCATTCTCATCGTTATCGCGCTCGTCCTGGGCAGCTCCTTCATCGGCCGCCGCAACCAAATGGCCATCCAGCGCGAAGCCGTTAACGCGCAGTGGGCGCAGGTGGATGTCGACCTGCAGCGCCGCGCTGACCTGATCCCCAATTTGGTCGAGACCGTCAAAGGCTACGCCACGCAGGAGCAAGTTGTCTTCGGCGACATCGCCAAAGCTCGCTCCGCCCTCATCGGCGCGCGCACTCCCAGCGATAAAATCGCCGCCAACGGCCAACTGGACTCCGCCCTCAGTCGCTTGCTGGTCGTCGTCGAGAATTACCCCCAACTAAAATCCAACGAAAACTTCCTCCGCCTGCAAGACGAGTTGGCCGGCACGGAAAACCGCATCGCCATCGAACGCCGACGCTACAACGAAGCGGTGCAGTCCTACAACACGTTGATCGCCACTTTCCCCAATTCCCTGGTGGCCAGCATGTCCGGCTTCACCCGCAACGACGCCTACTTCAAAACCGATGAGGGCGCCCGCACCGTACCCAAAGTGAATTTCAATTTCAACAATGCACCATCCTCAACGCCATCCACTACGCCAGCTCCAGCGCATCCGTAGCGGCGCGCTACCTGTTAGTCTTGACCGCCGTACCGGTGCCCTTGAGGGCGCTATCTTGCTCATTTTGCTGCCCACAGCAATGGCTTGCAAAATAGCCATCCTCTTGGACGGTAATGTTCTCAGCTGCCGCGCGGACGTTTGCGAATCTGACCGCGTACGGAGGATTGCATGAAGACACGTCTACTCTTCGCGTCGCTACTCTTGGCCGGCGCCGTTTCCGCCAAACAGCGTGATGACTACCAGACGGCACGCTCTTGCGCATGGACTCCAGCGCCTGCGGCACGCAGGAAAAAGGCGCCAAATCTGTAGCCGGGGAAGTCCTGGCCACCGACGATCAGCACAAAAAAACGCAACAGATTCTCTGCCAGGAATATCCGCTGCAGAGCGAGCACCTCGCCTATCACATCCGTCCCAAAGGCGATAAGCATCCGGCTCTGCTACCGATCGGCGAGACTGCGCGGTTCCGCCTGCACAAAGATATGCTGATCCTGCGCACTCCCGAATCCGACGGCAAGGATCGCGAGTACGTCGTGATCTCCATGGCCCCCAGAGAAAAAGGCGCGGTAGCCGACAACACCGCCAACACTTCCGCGCGGAAGTAATTCCCCTGGGAAAGCAAAAGCCTCAGGGCCTTTTGCTTTCGCGCGGCACGGCCAGAAAATAGACGGTCTGATCGCCGGTCAGAACCAGCATTCGCCGGTTATCGGCGGCGAAGCACGTGAATACCACCGGGCTATGGAAAAAATATTCTTCCCGGCGTGCCAATGTTTTCAGATCGTAGAGCAAAAGCTGGCCCCGTTCATTTTGCAGGGCCACCAGCGCGTTGCTGGCGGAGATCACCGGATCCGAGCCGAACAGGATGCCCGCTTGCTCGCCGGCGGCCAGCGAGTACACCAGAACGCGGTTGGTGTTGTCTTCCGCGACAAGCCAATCCCCGCTTGATTCCGCGGACACCAGGTGGAACGCCCGCTTACCTGTCTTGATGATTACGGCGCCCAGAACGTTTCCCGTGGTGGGCTCGACCGCCTCTATAAAGTAGTCTTCCAAAGCGGCGTCCAGCTTGGGCCAGCGCTGACTCAGTCGCACATCGCCCTTGATCTCCAGTTTCGCTCCCTCGCTGTTCGCTGGCCAGCCAAACACCAGCGCCCCGTCGCTCCGCCAACTCAAAAACTGCGGTGCTTCTTTGGGATAGTCGCGCGTCCACAGCGTGTGACCGGTCGCCGCGTCCTGGACGTCCACGGTAATATTGCGTAGCCTCCAGTCCTTGCTTTTGCGCGTTCGCCGCAGAAGCACCGGGCCGACTTGCCGGATGTCTTCGTCGCCAATCTCCTTGCCGGGGTCGATGGTGCGACGCACGGCGTCCATGCGCGCCATCTGCCGTTTGCTATCTTTGAACTTCGTGAAGTCCGCGTCCACCACGCCTTCGCCGGAGACCGACGCGCCACTGAATCCCCTGGTGTAAAACACGCGCTGCCCTTTGAGCAAATCCCACAGTCCGCCGCGGGAACGCTGGGAAATTGCGAGCCACCGCAAATCCGGCGAGGCACTTGCCACGCGCAAATTTCCCAGCTGTCCGACCGGCAATTTTGCGCGCGACACTTCCTTCAAGGCTTCAAGGTTGCTGATGCCGATGTCTCCGTCCGGGCGCTCGTATGCGTACGTGCCTCCGTAGACATCCGCACCGAAGCGGTCGGAGCCCAGCACGATCAACCCTGTAGTCAAATCCACTACTCCCAGGGGATGATTCACGATTGGCCGGATCACCACGTGCTGCAAATCCGTGGCGGCTTCCAGATGGCTGTCCCCGAACTGAATATTGCGAATCAACTCGCCGCTGGGAAATCTAACCAGCGCGGAATTCTTAGTGTGAATACGATTCACTCCGGCAATTTTGTCCGGTCCAACAAACGTGAAGCTGCCCCACATTAACTCCCGGACCGTCCCCGGCAGCGAAATACTGTGAAAGTCCGATAGCTCCACCGCGACGGTAGCATCTTCGATCCCGTGCGCGACGAAGAAGCGGGCATCTGGCGAGAAGTGCATGTGTATGAATTCAAAGCCAGGATTGAAAAACCGGCCGAACACATATTGTGAGTACTCAAAGTAGTTGTGCGGCTCGGAGAAGCTCTTTTTTTGGAACCTCTGCTCCCCGCTCGCCACCTCATACACCGCAAGATCGAAGTCCGCACCATAGCAAGCGAGGAATTTGCCGTCTGCGGAAAGTTCGCTCTGCAGGCATCCGCCTTCGATGACCATTTCACTGGCCGAACTCCGGGTCTCGTCCGGCACCGACCAGCTCTCGACTCGCAGGGTCTCGGTGTAAAAGAAAATGGTCTGCGAGTCCGCGCTGAACATCGCTGGAAAGGCGTCCGGCGCGTAAATCGTGAATTTCGCCGCCAGCGGTTCGCGGGTCATTACGAAGATGGTCGCATCGTCCTGCACCAGCAGGTACTTTCCATCCGGGCTGAAGCGCAGGTGGCGTATGTCCGACTGCAGTGGGGGATTCAACCGCGCCTTGCTGAACACTTCGTGCAGCTGTTCCTTGTGTCCCAGACCACTATAGCGCACCACGCTGGCCCGCCACTGTCGATATTGCGGCGAATCGCCAGCGGTCGCGGTCGTCTGGCACGACGCGGGAATCGCGGCCACCTGTTTGCGCATTTCGCGTAGGCGCTTTTCGTCGGCATGCGTCTGCCCGAACAGATCGGAAATCCAGCTGCCGGTTTTCCCCTTCGTCTGCGCCAGGCGGTCGAAGAACTCGGGAAAAGATTGCGGGTGATATCCGGCAAGGGTCACCAGTTGCAGGCCTACTTGGTCTGCGATGAGTTGCTCGCCTTTTTCGGTTGCTCCGGCTTTCTCGAAGGCCCGCTTCTTGCGCACCACGTTTTCGTACAGCGTTTCGTAGTTGTGAAAGATCTCTTCGCGCGTGCCCGCTTGCGTCACCCCGAGTACATCGCGCAGCAGTTGCGTCATGTCCGCCGCCGGTTGGTGCGTCAGAGCGTGTCCCAATTCGTGGCCCATCACGCTGGCCAGTTCATCCTCATTTCGCGTGAGGGCAATCAGCTTGCGCGAAACGTAGATGCGGCCTCCGGGCAGCGTCACCGCATTGGCCACTGCCTGATCGAACAGAAAGAACTGGATTTTCAGTCCTGTGGGCGGAGCCTGCGCGAGGAGCTTGGCGCCAATCTTTCGCACATACTCGGTTACATCCTCGTCGTCGATCACCAGAAAGTCGCGTTGAAACTGCTCCGCGATGGCATCTCCCAAGTCCATCTCCTGGCGGTCGTTGAAAATATCGGTTTTCGCGTCCAGCGCCGGGATCGCCGGCACCGCGCAGCCCGGGGGCACGGGCTGTTGTGCAGCCGCGACCTCGGCGAACTCTCTTGGGCGCTCCGGCACGTTGCTGTTGCGTGCGGAAAAAAACAATTCCATTAGGGCTAACGCGACAATCCGTTGCACCCCGGAAACGTTCATCCTTTGCCCTCCGAAACCATACTGCACGCGGAACAGTAACACAGCGCGTTACTGGACGAATCGTGCGGACCTCATCGGCGTTCCATCCCGCGCCGTTCGCCCCGGTACCACAGAACTACTTACCGCACTGTAACTGATTTTGTGCTACTATGCTGCGTATTATGGTCCGCAATATTCTCCTCTTGACCCTACTGTTTGCGGCCTTCGCTGCACCACCCGCCAGCGAGCCGGCGCCCCACTTTCACGCCAAGACCATCGGCGGTGAGACCTTCTCCAACGACACCATCAAGGGCAAGGTCGTCCTGCTCGATTTCTGGACCACCTGGTGCCAATACTGCGCCGAAGAAGCCGGCTACGTGGACAAAATCAACAAAGATTACGCCGACAAAGGTTTGCTGGTGCTAGCCGTCAACGTGGGCGAATCCAAGAAAACCGTCAATAAATATCTCGCCGCTCACCCGCGCACCTCCCGCATCGTGCTCACCGACGACACCAACCTCGCCGCCATGTACGCCGCCACCGTCTACCCCATCTACGTGGTCATCGACCGCGACGGCAACATTTCCGCCATGCAACGCGGAGCCGCAGGCGACGCCGCCCTGCACCGCATGCTGGCAAGAGCCGGTCTGCAAATTCCCACTTCCGACGACGCTGCCGAATAAGTTTGTGTGCGCTACCGATAAGGTATTTGGAATTCCTGACGTAGGGCTAGCTCGCGACTTCTTCAGACTTGGCCAAGGAATTCGCCGAGAAGCATGTGGAAGTGGTGCACGCCGTTTTCGCGCTTGACCGAGTAGCGCCCGCGGTCGTAGGTGGTCGAATGCAACCCTTTCTGCACGTTGGTGCACAGCACGATGTCTTCCTGCTGTACTTCGTCGCTGAAGGCGATGGCGCGGGCGATGCGTTCCTGATTTTTTGGGGATTTGGCGTCGTGGAAAAACCAGTCGAAAATCGTCACCGTTTTATCTTGCGACAACGGCACGATCACGTTGGTGGAAATATTGTCGGGATAGATGTTCAGCATCAGGTTGGGAAAAATCCAGAAATATAGGGCTTCCTTCAGCCCGCCACTCTCCGGCGCGTAAAAACGGTCGGCGCCTTCTCCCGGCTTCATGGCGCGGATTGGCGCAAACTGCTGCGAGTGATAGCGGAACGTGTCGGTGCGATAGTTGGCGTAGTCGATCTCGCGCATCAATCCCGGGTGGGCGATGGGAATGTGGTAGCCCTCGAGGTAGTTGTCGACGTAGACCTTCCAGTTGCAGTCGATGACGTAGTCGCGGCGCTCGGCGAATTCCAGTCCGGCAAACTCGAAGCCAGCGGCTTGCGTAGGAATTTGCCCCAGGAATTCGCCGAGCGGTTGGGCGGCGGCATCGAAATTCACAAAGATAAATTGTTCCCAGGTCTCCACGCGCAGCGGAACCATGCCCATGGTGCTGCGGTCGAACAATTCCACGCCTTCGACGTCCGGCGTCCCGATCAATTTTCCATCCAGGGTGTACGTCCAGCCGTGGTACTGGCAGCGCAGAACATTCTTGCAGCCGCTGCCCAGCGCAATGGGACCGGCACGGTGGCGGCACACATTGCTGAACGCGCGCAGCGTTCCCTGTTTGTCGCGCACCACGATGATCGGCTCGCCAGCCACTTCCGTCGTGAAATAGCTTTCCGGATCAGCAATCGTGCGCGCCATGCCGTTCACTTCGCCGCAGGACTGAGTCAGCGTGCCCACCAGTTGCCAGGAGCGCTGAAAAATACGAGCGCGCTCGATCGCCAGAATCGCCGGATCGGTGTAGAAGCGTGACGCCAGCGTCTGCGCGCACTCAATCTGCTCGTTTACGTCCAGATGCAAAGGTTTGGTGATCATAGAGACTTGCGCCGAGAAAAATCGGCGCGGCGACGGCGCAGCGCGACGAAGCTAAAACTTGCGGGTTTCCTGGCGCGACCAGCGCTCAACCACGATCTTCGATTCGGTGTAGAACTCGACGGCGTCGCGGCCCTGGCCGTGCAAGATGCCGAAGAAGCTTTCTTTCCAGCCGCTGAAGGGGAAATAGGCCATGGGGGCTGCCACGCCGATGTTAATGCCGATGTTTCCCGCCGGAGCTTCGTAGCGGAATTTGCGGGCGGCGCCGCCGTTGGTGGTGAAGAGCGAGGCTTGGTTGCCATAGGGGCTGCGGCGCAAAAAGTCCAGCGCTTCGTCGATGGTGTCGGCATGGATCAGGCTGAGGACCGGGCCGAAGATCTCGGTGTGGGCCAACTTGCTGTTCAGGGGCAAGCCATCGAGGATGGTAGGGGTAAGGAAATTTCCGGATTCATAGCCGGGGACTTTAGTGTTGCGGCCGTCCAAGAGCGGCTTCGCGCCTTCTTTGACGCCTACGGAAATCAGCGTTTCAATCTTCTCTTTGCTTTGCGGGGAGATTACCGGGCCCATTTGAATATTTTTGTCCATGCCGTTGCCGACGCGAATCGCCGAGGCGGCTTCGGCGATGGCGTCGCGGAAGGTTTTCTGCGCTTCGCCGATGGTTACCGCAACGGAAACTGCCAGACAACGCTGGCCGGCGCAGCCGAAAGCGCTATCGCTGATAATCTGCTTGGCCAGATCCATATCGGCGTCCGGCAAAACGATGACGTGATTTTTTGCGCCGCCCTGACACTGGCTGCGCTTGCCGCTAGCCGCCGAGCGCATGTACACGTGCTTGGCCACGGGCGTCGAGCCGACAAAACTGATGGCGCGAACTTGCGGGTGATCGCACAGCGCGTTCACCACATCTTTTCCGCCGTTCACGATGTTCACCACACCCTTGGGCAGACCGGTCTTCTCTAGCAGCTCCATGGCGCGGTGCATGGTCAGGGGCACGCGCTCGGAGGGTTTCAACACGAAGGTATTACCGCAGGCGATAGCGTAGGGGAGAAACCAGAAGGAAATCATCGCCGGAAAATTGAAGGGGACGATGGCTGCAACGACGCCGAGCGGCTGGCGAATCTGCATCTCGTCCACGCCGGGCGTCACGTCTTCCAGGACGTGACCCTGCATCATCATGGGGATGCCGCAGGCCACTTCCACGTTTTCAATGCCGCGCCGCATTTCGGCTTTGGCTTCGGCGAAGGTCTTGCCGTTTTCGCGCGTGGTGATGGCCGCCAGTTCGTCGATGTGTTCTTCGAGCAGATTCTTCAGTTTGAACAAATATTGGATGCGTTCACCGGGAGGAGTTCTCCGCCACGCAGGAAAAGCATCCGCCGCGGCTTGCACCGCGGCATCGACATCGGCGGCCGTGGAGATCGGCGTGCGCGCCAGCACTTCTCCGGTCGCGGGATTCGTGACATCGAAAAACTCCGTGGCCGAGGAGCGCCGCCATTCTCCGTTCACGTAATTTTGCAGTTCTTGTGCCGCCGTACTCACCGCACTACTCATACGTTTCTCCTCGCGTCCGCCAAAGGTTGCGGCGCGCTATCTGACACGTCGTTGCGAGTTGTATGCCGGGTAGTTTAGCAAAAATCGTCGGACGGCACAGCCTGGGAGGAGGTTTGCAGGGCTCGATGTCGTTGGGCAGGCTAGGTCAAATAGTGACGGTGATCATGCCCGGCGTTCCAAGCGGCCCAGGTGCGCCAGCCCAGCCACGCCATGGTGGCGAGCATGCCAATCCATCCGAGCACGCGCGTTGCCTCACCAATCTTTTGGTCCTGCATGATCAGGCCCCATTGCCCGAACAACGTATTCCAGTCGTGCTCGCCGCCACCGACCAGTTGGAGGGCTTCGGCGCGGGCGTCGGCCATGTACACGCCGATGTACAGAAAATTTTCAAAGAACCAGAAACTACAGAACGCCGTCGCGGCAACTTCGCGCTGCCAGAAAAAATAACCGCCCAAAGACAGAGGCGCCAGCAGTTCGCCCAGAGTTCCTCCCAGAATCGTAATGGTGTAGCCGAAGGGGCTGAAAAGCAGGTGCCCACCCTCGTGGATCATCAGGTTCACGTAGTCGAGAAACAGAAATTTGGAGGTGTCTGCCAACGCGTAGGTCAGAAAAAGAAAATAGCATACCAGCCAGGAAATTCCGGCGGTTCGCGAGATGGGCTTCCATTCGTCGAAGAGGTTTTCGAAAAATTCCATGGGCAAAGCGTAGCAAGGCTAGTTTAGGAACTGCTTCCGTGATTGGATGGCGTTTCCACTCGGGAAACAAGCTATTGCAGCGATTGGTCGCGCAGAAAAAACACCCGCCTCAGAAGGCAACCGCTACCTAAGGGCGGCGTAGGCTTCGTAGGCGGCGCCTAGGAGCGGGGCGGTTTCGTTGAGGATCACGGAGACGGGGATATTGCTCAGCACACCCTCGAAGTGCCATTTGTCTTTGAAGGCTGCGGCGAAGGCACCGTCTTTAATTTTCTCCAGGATTTTCACGGCAATGCCGCCGGCGACGTACACACCGCCGAGGGCCAAAACTTTCAGTGCGAGATTTCCCGCTTCGGCGCCGTAGATAGAGGTCCACAGGTCCAGGGTGTCAGCGCAGGTGCGGCACGAGCGATTCAAGCCGTTGCGGGTAATTTCCGGCGCGGGATCGGAATCGGGGTCTTCAAACGAGGCGTGCTTGATGTTTGGCGCGAGAAATTCGTGAATGGTGCGGAAACCGCGGCCGGAGAGAATTAGCTCCCAACTGACTTGTGGATAGCGGCGTCGCATGAAGCGCAACAGCTCGATCTGCTGTTCCGAGTGCGGAGCAAAATCGGAGTGTCCGCCTTCGGAGGGCACGACGTAGTAGCGGCCTTTGTTCCACACCAGGATGGATTCGCCCAGGCCGGTGCCGGCGGCAAGCAACGCGCGCGTGCCGCCCGGCTCGGCGTGGCCGGGATTCAAAACGCAAAAATCTTCCGGGGCGAGATACTGCAGACTGTGGCCCCAGGCGCCAAGATCGTTCATGAGCTCAATGTGCTCGACCTTAAATTCAGTCTTGAGATGCGCGGCTTCCACAATCCACGGAAGGTTGGTGGCGCGCACCTGGCCGTTGATCACCGG
>Ga0209656_10000864_pt1 | contig 19609 bp, 19 predicted proteins | sample BogFormECP12_OM2_FD_188239 | JGI IMG/M metagenome (GOLD analysis project Ga0209656, IMG submission 188239) | Bog forest soil microbial communities from Calvert Island, British Columbia, Canada - ECP12_OM2 (SPAdes) (version 2) | ecosystem: Environmental > Aquatic > Freshwater > Wetlands > Bog ... | reverse complement strand
ACCGACCAGCACGTATGCGAAGATCGCCACGACAAACGGAGCTCCCTGCTGGGAGTGCTGGAATAACCGCTCGACGATTCGTGGCAGCACGAACATCACCGTTAACAGCAACACGGCGCCCATGCAAAGGGCAGCCGCGGAGACCGAGCTCAAGTCTGTGGTCAGCAGGATCAACACGGTCACCATTGCCCATGCCGCCGCATCAGTCGAAACGGCAATTCGCAGCGCGACCCCCGGGATGGGCGCCGGGACCTGAAGACCTTTCATGATCAGCGCCAGAACGGGAACGGCGGTCACGCTCAGCGCAACACCGACGAATAACCACACATGCAGCGGGTTGTGGTCCGGGCCAACGAGCCGGTGCGCGAAGGGGAAAGTCGCGGCCGCACAGATAACAACGGGAATCACCACGCAAGGCACCAGTTGCCAGAACGGCGACTTCTCGCTTGTTTTGCTGTAAGAACGCAGCTCAATTCCGACCAAGAACAACAGTAACAAGAGGCCCGCTTGGCCCACGTCCTCGATGAGAGATTTCGAGGTCGCCGAAAGTAGCACAGCCTTCATGGAATGAGGAAGAAGGGCCAGAATTGTGCCGAGCAAAAGGCCGAAAGCGATTACTCCGACGACCGCGGGCTGCTTAATCCTACGGAACAGGTTTCCGACAAAGACCGAGCCGATCAAGACTACGGCCAGCATGATCAGTGCTTGCAGCACGTTGGCATCAATTCTCCCCTAGCAACTGAAGAGATCACAAGCGGGAGACGTCGTTGTGTCCCTATATGAGATCCAATTCACAGATATCTTTGTGTGCGCTATTCATCACGCAACTAAGCGATCCGGGTTTCTCGAGATCGCCAGCCGCGTAGGTGGATTCGTCGCATTCCTATATAGCGAGTGGTGCGACGCTGCGCAACGTGATCTCGACCGCCAACACATTCCATGATGTGTTCTTAACGGATGGCGGGAGAAACCGTAACGCCTTCTTGACGGCCAACGCATTCCACTATGTTTTCTTGACGCACGGCGGGCGAAATCATAACGCCTTCTTGACGGCCATTCGTGGCGGCAATCGCGGTGCGAGTCACCTAGAATCCGTCCGGCCAGTCTGGGTCGAATCCTTTTGGCAGGCGGGTGATCTGGCGAGTGATCGCCCGCTAGGTGCGCGCGAGCGGCTGTACGATATGCGGTATCCGGCCGGCCGGCAGGATGCTTACCCCGGCGGCTGCGAGCTCCTGTTGCACGATCTCCGGCGACACGAACCGCCCAACCGTGGGACCGGCGGCCAGCGGAATCACGGTGTGCACCAACGTTTCCGGGTAGCAATGCACCAGGTTGAACGCCTGCGCGCCGTCGCGGCCCCGGGTACCTGCCGTCAGCAGGTCTTGGGTGTAGCAACTGGCCGAGGCCACCGAGACCGGGATTCCCGCGAAGGTCGCCGTCGTGGAGTAGTGCAGGTGTCCGGCGAGGATGCTGCGTACGTCGGTGCCGCGCAGGACCCGGGCAAGTGGGGTTTGGTCGCGCAGTTCGACGGTGACGGCCAGGTCCTGCACGCTGGGAATCGGCGGATGGTGCATCGCGAGGATGGTGCCGAAAGGTGCGGGTTCAGCCAGTTGTGCTGCGAGCCATTGCAATTGCTCTGGAGCGATTTCCCCGTGGTGGTGGCCGGGAACGGAGGTGTCCAGGACGATCACGCGCAAACCGGCAATCTCATGAACGCGGTCCATCGGCGCCATCGTCGGCGCCTCGCGCAACAGGTGTTCGCGCAGCGCCGCTCGGTTGTCGTGGTTGCCCATCACCCAGATGAGCTGCGCGCCAAGGCGATCGGCCAACGGCTCGACCAGGTCGCGCAGCCTGCGGTAGGCGTCGGGCTGCCCTTTGTCGGCGAGGTCGCCGGTAAAGATCAATGCATCGGGGCGAGTTTGAGAACCCTCGAGCCGCTCAAGCAGCTCGGATAATCGGCCCTCCGCGTCGACGTCGCCGTAGAGGTCGCCGTCGCCGGCTATCAGATGCGTGTCGCTGATGTGTGCGATGACGTGGTCCGGCCGCGGGTGCTCCGCGACCCTGGCTCTGTCCACAGGACTGGAGAGGCCTTTCTGACGATTGTGCTCGCGGTAAGGAGCAGCGCTGATTCTACCCGAGTAATCGGACGCACCCGCCGACCACGCCACTCTCGGCGGGGGGTTCCGCACCAGTTGCGCATCCAACCAGTACGCTCGAATTGTGCAGCGGCGGATTATGGGCATCGAGACCGAATTCGGTGTCACCTGCACGTTCCACGGTCATCGGCGCTTGTCGCCGGACGAGGTGGCCCGCTACCTGTTTCGCCGGGTGGTCTCCTGGGGCCGCAGCTCCAACGTTTTCCTCCGCAACGGCGCACGGCTGTACCTCGACGTCGGCAGCCACCCGGAATACGCGACCGCCGAATGCGACAGCCTGGTGCAGCTGGTCACGCACGACCGCGCCGGTGAGCGGGTGCTCGAAGACCTGCTCGTCGACGCCGAGCAGCGCCTTGCCGACGAGGGCATTGGCGGCGACATCTACCTGTTCAAGAACAACACCGACTCGGCTGGCAATTCGTATGGCTGCCACGAGAACTACCTGATCGTGCGCGCCGGCGAGTTCTCCCGCATCTCCGATGTGCTGCTGCCGTTCCTGGTCACCCGCCAGCTCATTTGCGGCGCAGGCAAGGTGCTGCAGACCCCGAAGGCCGCCACGTTCTGCCTCTCGCAGCGCGCCGAGCACATCTGGGAAGGCGTGTCGTCGGCCACCACCCGTAGCCGCCCGATCATCAACACCCGCGACGAGCCGCACGCAGACGCCGAGAAGTATCGGCGTCTGCACGTCATCGTCGGCGACTCCAACATGTGCGAGACCACCACGATGCTCAAGGTGGGCACCGCCGCGCTGGTGCTGGAAATGATCGAAGCCGGGGTGGCGTTTCGCGACTTCTCGTTGGACAACCCGATCCGGGCCATCCGGGAGGTCAGCCACGACGTCACCGGCCGGCGGCCGGTGCGGCTGGCCGGCGGCCGCCAGGCCAGCGCTCTGGACATCCAGCGTGAGTATTACGCGCGCGCGGTCGAGCACCTGCAGACCCGCGAACCCAATGCGCAGATCGAGCAGGTCGTCGATTTGTGGGGTCGTCAGCTCGACGCCGTGGAAAGCCAGGACTTCGCCAAGGTCGACACCGAAATCGACTGGGTGATCAAGCGCAAGCTGTTCCAGCGCTACCAGGACCGCTACAACATGGAGCTGTCCGACCCGAAGATCGCCCAGTTGGATCTGGCCTACCACGACATCAAGCGCGGCCGCGGCGTCTTTGATCTGCTGCAGCGCAAGGGCCTGGCGTCGCGGATCACCACCGACGAAGAAATCGAGGACGCCGTCGACCAGCCGCCGCAGACCACCCGCGCGCGGCTGCGCGGTGAATTCATCAGCGCCGCCCAGGCCGCCGGTCGTGATTTCACCGTCGACTGGGTGCACCTCAAACTCAACGATCAGGCCCAGCGCACCGTGCTGTGCAAGGACCCATTTCGATCGGTCGACGAGCGAGTCAAGAGACTGATCGCGAGCATGTAGCCCGCCGGCTGCTGTGATCCCTTGGCGGCCTCGCGCCACCTGTTGCCCTAACCTGATAGCGATGGCGATCTCCAAAGTCGAACGACTGCTCAACCTGGTCATCGCGCTGCTTTCCACCCGCGGCTACATCACCGCCGAGAAAATCCGGTCCAGCGTGGCGGGTTATTCGGACACCGCCAGCGACGAGGCGTTCTCGCGAATGTTCGAGCGGGACAAGAACGAACTGCGCGATCTGGGCATCCCGCTGGAGACCGGCAAGGTGTCGTCGTTCGATCCGGTCGAGGGTTACCGAATCAACCGCGAGGCGTACGCGCTGCCCGCCGTCGAGCTGACCGCCGACGAGGCGGCCGCCGTGGCCGTCGCGACCCAGCTGTGGGAGTCGCCGGAGCTGATCACCGCCACCCAGGGTGCGCTGCTCAAGCTGCGGGCCGCCGGCGTGGACGTCGACCCGGACGCGCCGGTCGCCATTGCGTCACCGGCCGGAACCCTGGGACTGCGTGGTTCGGAAGACGTTCTGGGAGCGCTGCTGTCGGCCATCGACTCCGCCCAGGCCGTGCAATTTCCGCACCGGCCGTCACGCGCCGAGCCGTACACCGTGCGCACGGTCGAGCCGTGGGGCGTGGTGACCGAGAGAGGTCGCTGGTATCTGGTCGGGCACGACCGCGACCGCGGCGCCACCCGCACGTTTCGGCTCTCCAGGATCGGCGGCGAGGTGACGCCGATCGGCCCGGTCGCTGCCTTTACCCGGCCCGAGCACGTCGACCTGCGCAAGATCGTGGCCGAGGCGGTGGCCGACGCGCCGACGGGTGTGCGAGCGCAGGTGTGGCTGGCCGACGGGCGGGCCACCGCGCTGCGGCGCGCCGGGACGCCGCTGGGGTCGCGGCAATTGGGCGGCCGCGACGGCGACGTCATCGAACTCGACATTGGAACCACTGACCGACTGGCGCGCGACATCACCGGCTACGGTGCCGACGCCGTCGTGCTGGAACCGTCTACGCTCCGCGACGAGGTGCTGAGCCGGTTGCGGGCCCAGGCGGGGGAGGTGGAGGAGTGACACCCGTGTCCACCCGCCTGGTGCGGCTGCTCAACATGGTCCCGTATTTCCAGGCCAACCCCCGGGTCACCCGCGCGCAGGCCGCGGCCGACCTCGGTGTTTCCGTCAAACAGCTGGGCGAGGACCTCGATCAGCTGTGGCTGTGCGGCCTACCCGGCTACGGCCCCGGCGACCTGATCGACTTCGCGTTCGAGGGCGACACCATTGAGGTGACGTTCTCGGCGGGCATGGACACGCCGCTGCAGCTCAGCTCGCCGGAGGCCACCGGCCTGCTGGTGGCGCTGCGGGCGCTGGCGGACATTCCGGGTGTCGTCGATCCGGAGGCAGCGCGCAGCGCGATCGCCAAAATCGAAGCAGCGGCCGGCGCCGCCGGACACGGATCTGACGTCGCGGCGGTGGACGAGCCGGCACCGGTCGAGAGCCAGGCGGCGGCCGCAGTGCGCGCTGCAGTCCGTGACAACCGGGCGCTGACCATCGACTACTACGCGGCCTCGCACGACACGTTGTCCACCCGGATCGTCGACCCCATCCGCATCGTGCTGGTCGGCGACCACAGCTACCTGGAGGCGTGGTCGCGGGAGGCCGAAGGGGTGCGGCTGTTCCGGTTCGACCGCATCGTCGACGCCACCGTGCTCGACGAGCGGTCCGCGCCGCCGGAACCCGTGCTTGCGGCGCCGCCGGACACTTCGTTGTTCGACGCCGACCCATCGCTGCCGTCGGCGACGCTGCGGCTGGCGCCGGCGGCCTCGTGGATGTTCGAGTACTACCCGATGCGGCTGCTCCACGAGCTGCCCGACGGTTACTGCGAGGCGGCGATGACCTACGCCTCGGAGGAGTGGATGGCCCGCCAAGTGCTGGGCCTGGGCTCGACGGTTCGGGTTCTGGGGCCGGAGTCGCTGGCTAATCGGGTGCGCGATGCCGCCGCGGCAGCTCTGCAGTCCTACCGGGCTGCGGCGCGGTCCGGCTAGTTGCACGGCCGCTGCGGTAGCATCGTGGGGACGTCTGGAGGTAATTAAAGGTGAACGCTCTCACCCCGGGTCACCTGGCGATTATTGCGGTCCTGGTGATCGTTCTGTTCGGTGCCAAGAGGCTCCCTGACTTCTCGCGCTCGCTGGGCAAGTCGTTGCGGATTTTCAAGTCTGAGGTTCGCGAACTGCAGAACGAAGGCAAGTCAGACACGACGGTGGCGCCGCCCGCGGCAGCCCAACCGGTGCAGTCCGAGCGGGTCGAGCCGCCGGCGGCTGACGGACGCTCGGCCTAGCCTGGCATCGCCGCCGCGGCGCCCGAGCGCCTATTCACTGTGCGCACCACCGGTCTAATCAGGCGGCTAGATCCGCGATTTCGTCGTAGCCGCACCAATCCCGACGGGACCATGTCGCTCGTCGACCATCTCACCGAACTGCGCGCTCGGCTGTTGATCTCGCTGGCGACGATCGCGGTCACCACCGCATTCGGGTTCATCTGGTATTCGCACCCGATGTTCGGGATGGAAAGCCTGGGCGAATGGCTTCGACATCCGTATTGCTCGCTGCCGCCGTCGGCGCGGGCGCAGATCAGCGCCGACGGCCAGTGCCGGCTGCTGGCGACCGCGCCGTTCGACCAATTCATGCTGCGCCTGAAGGTCGGGCTGACCGCGGGTGTCGTCCTGGCTTGCCCGATGTGGTTCTACCAACTCTGGGCATTCATCACGCCGGGGTTGTACAAGAAGGAGCGCCGTTTCGCGGTGGCGTTCGTCATCCCGGCGGCAATGTTGTTCATTACCGGCGCGGTACTGGCCTATCTCGTGCTGTCCAAGGCGCTGCACTTCCTGTTGACCGTAGGCAGCGACGTGCAGGTGACCGCTCTGTCCGGCGACCGGTATTTCGGCTTTTTGATCAACCTGCTGCTGGTCTTCGGCGTCAGCTTCGAATTCCCGCTGCTGATTGTGATGCTCAACTTCGTCGGTGTGCTGAGCTACGTACGGCTACGGTCGTGGCGGCGCGGCCTGATCTTCGTGATGTTCGTGTTCGCAGCGATTTTCACCCCGGGTTCCGACCCGTTCTCGATGACGGCCTTGGGATTGGCGCTGACGGTGTTGCTCGAACTGGCCATCCAGATCGCCCGGATACACGACAGACGGAAAGCCAAACGCGAAGCGCTCACCGTCATCGCCGACGACGAAGCCTCGGTCGTCGAGCCGCCGTCCGCGGTTGGGGCACCGTCGAGCATCGCCGGACCCCATGACGACGTCACCTGATCGCGCCGCGACGATGCAAGGCGAATTGGCCAAGTTCGCCGCGGAACTCTCTTTCGGGCTGGACGGCTTTCAGCAGCAGGCATGTGCGGCACTGGAAAGCGGCCACGGTGTTCTGGTGTGCGCGCCAACCGGCGCCGGGAAGACCGTTGTCGGCGAGTTCGCGGTGCATTTGGCACTGGCGTCGGGCGGCAAATGCTTCTACACGACGCCGCTGAAGGCGCTGAGCAACCAGAAGCACACCGACTTCGTGGCCCGCTACGGCAAAGATCAGATCGGATTGCTCACCGGCGACCTGTCGGTCAATGCGAACGCCCCGGTTGTGGTGATGACCACCGAAGTGCTGCGCAACATGCTATACGCGGATTCGCCTGTGCTGCAAGGGCTTTCCTATGTCGTCATGGATGAGGTGCATTTCCTGGCCGACCGGATGCGTGGTGCGGTGTGGGAGGAGGTCATCCTGCATCTGCCCGACGAAGCGCGTCTGGTCAGCCTGTCGGCGACAGTGAGCAATGCCGAGGAGTTCGGCGGCTGGATCCAGACCGTCCGCGGCGACACGACGGTGGTGGTCGACGACCACCGACCCGTCCCGCTGTGGCAGCACATGCTGGTGGGCAAACGCATTTTCGACCTGTTCGACTACGCCGCCGACGGCGCGGGTGACCGGCGCCAGCCGATCGTCGATCCGAACCTGTTGCGCCACATCGCCCATCGCCGCGAGGCCGATCGGCTCTCGGACTGGCGTGCTCCTCGCCGGCAGGGGGGACGAGGCGGTCCGGGACGTTCCGGTCGGCCGGGTTTCTACCGACCGCCATCGCGGCCCGACGTGATTGCGATGCTCGACTCCGAGGGTCTGCTGCCGGCGATCACCTTCGTGTTCTCCCGCGCGGGTTGCGACGCCGCGGTCGCGCAGTGCCTGCGGTCGTCATTGCGGCTGACCACTGAAGAGGACCGGGCCCAAATCGCCGAGGTGATCGAGCACCGCTGCGGCGATCTGCAGGATTCCGACTTGGGGGTGCTCGGCTACTACGAGTGGCGGGAAGGACTGCTGCGCGGTATCGCCGCCCATCACGCCGGAATGTTGCCGGTGTTCCGGCACACGGTCGAGGAGCTGTTCACCGCCGGGCTGATCAAAGCGGTCTTCGCCACCGAAACCTTGGCGCTCGGCATCAACATGCCGGCGCGCACCGTGGTGCTGGAACGGCTGGTGAAGTTCAACGGCGAGCAGCACGTCCCGCTGACGCCGGGGGAGTACACCCAGCTCACCGGGCGGGCCGGCCGGCGCGGCATCGACGTCGAAGGCCACGCCGTGGTGCTCTGGCACCCCGGCGAAGACACCAGTGAACCGGCTGAAGTCGCCGGCCTGGCCTCTACCCGCACGTTCCCGCTGCGCAGCTCGTTCGCGCCGTCGTACAACATGACGATCAACCTGGTGAACCGGGTAGGCCCCGAGGAGGCTCATCGGCTGCTGGAGCAGTCGTTCGCCCAGTATCAGGCCGACCGGTCGGTGGTGAGCCTGGTCCGCGGCGTGGAGCGCGGACGGCAGATGCTCGACGAGGTCGCAGCCGACCTCGGTGGAAGCGATGCGCCGATCCTGGAGTACGCCCGGCTGCGGGAACGGATCACCCAACACGAGCGCGCACAGGCCCGCGCGTCGCGGCTGCAACGCCGGCAGGTGGCCAACGACGCGCTGGCGGCGTTGCGCCGCGGTGACATCATCACGATCACCCACGGCCGTCGGGGCGGCCTGGCAGTCGTGCTGGAAGCCGCCCGCGACAGCGACGACCCGCGGCCGTTGGTGTTGACCGAAAACCGTTGGGCCGGAAGGATTTCGTCGGCGGACTATTCCGGCGTGCCGGCGCCGGTGGGCTCAATGACATTGCCCAAGCGGGTCGAACACCGACAGCCCCGGGTTCGTCGCGACCTTGCTTCGGCGCTGCGTTCGGCGGCTGCGGGCTTGCCGGCTCCCGGTGGCCGGCGCGGCGGCGGCCGCACCGAGAGCCGCGATCTCGACCCCGAGCTGACGTCGCTACGCGAGCAGATGCGACGTCATACCGTCCACCGCGATCCCGATCGCGAGGCGCAAGTCCGGCGTGCCGAGCGCTATTTGCGCATCGAACGCGACAACGAAGCTGTTCAAAAGAAGGTGGCCGCGGCCACCAACTCCTTGGCCCGGACCTTCGACCGGATCGTCGGGTTGCTCACCGAGCGCGGCTTCATCCAGACCACCGACGGCGACCCCACGGTGACCGACGACGGGCGGCTGCTGGCCCGGATTTACAGCGAGAGCGATCTTTTGGTGGCCGAATGCCTGCGCACCGGCGCCTGGACAGGTCTGCGAGACGCCGAGTTGGCTGCCGTGCTCTCGGCGGTGGTCTACGAGACGCGGGGCGGCGACGGCCCGAGGCCACCGGGAACCGCGGTGGTGCCGACCGCGCCGTTGCGACAGGCACTGCACCGGACGCGACGGTTGTCGGCGGAGTTGCGTGCCGACGAGCAGCGGCACCGCATCGCGCTGAGCCGCGAGCCCGACGACGGTTTCGTCGGCGCCATCTACCGCTGGGCCAGCACTGGTGACCTGGTCGCCGCGTTGGCCGCCGCCGATGCGGAGGGCAGCGGTTCGCCGTTGTTGCCGGGGGATTTCGTGCGCTGGTGCCGGCAGGTGCTTGATTTGCTGGACCAGGTCCGTAACGCCGCCCCGCAACCGGAGCTGCGAGTCACCGCGAAGCGCGCGATCGACGCAATTCGGCGCGGCGTCGTAGCAGTTGACGCCGGGTAGGCTGAGCCACAGCTACGGTTGCATGCGCGACCGATGCGAGGACTGCATTCAGGACCGAAAGGACAGACACACGATGAGCGGACCGCAGGGGCCCGACCCGACGAAACCGTGGCAGCCGCCGCAGGGTGAAGGTCAGCAATCCGGCGAGGACCCGACCCAGCACGTGTCACCCTGGCAGCAGCAGCCATCCGGCGAGCAGACCTGGCAGGCGCCGGGCGGAGAGCAGCCGACATGGCACGCCCCCGCGTACACGCCGGCGGATTACGGACAGTACCAGCAGCCGCCGGCGCAGTACTACCCGCCGTCTCAGCCGTTCCCGCAGCCCACGAGCTACCCGCAGCAGGACGCGTACGGGGGGCAGACGGCTCAATACGGCCAGCCTGGTCAGTACGCGCAGCCCGGCCAGTACGGCCAGCCGGGTCAGTACGGCCAGCCGGGTCAGTACGGCCAGCCGGGTCAGTACGGTCAACCGGGTCAGTACGGCCAGTACCCGGGGCCCTACGGCCAGCCTCCCGCGGACGCCGGCGCGAAGAAGTCGCGGACGGTCATTGGCACGGTGGTCGGGGTGTTCGCCGCCGTCATCGTGGCGGTGGTATTGGTGCTGGGCTTCTGGGCGCCGGGGTTCTTCGTGACCACCAAGCTGGACGTCAATAAGGCGCAGGCTGGTGTGGCGCAGATTCTCAGCGACAACACCAACGGCTACGGGGCGAAGAACGTCAAAGACGTCAAGTGCAACAACGGCCAGAATCCGACCGTTAAAAAGGGCACCACCTTCGACTGTGACGTCAGCATCGACGGCACCAAGCGTCAGGTCACGGTGACCTTCCAGGACAACAAGGGCACCTACGAGGTCGGCCGGCCCAAGTAGCGCGAATACCTCACGACCCGGGCAGCGCGTCGAGCGCCTTTTGCAGCCGCGTGATCGGGGACGCGACCCCGAGCCGGGTCGCCAGCTCGGCGGTCCGCGCCGGGTCGGCCGCCACCAGCGGCACGGCGTCGGCCGGCGTCGATAGCGTGACAGGCGCGTCGGTGGCCACCCGCACCACGGGGCCGGCGACTTCGATGTAGTCGGCGGCGTTGCGCAGCTTGGCCCTAACACCCTTGGACAGCGACGATTTGGGGTCGTCGACGGCGGCCAAGATCCCCGCCAGCGAGCCGTGCTGCGCCAATAGTGTCGCGGCGGTCTTCTCGCCGATGCCGGGTACACCCGGCAGCCCGTCGGAGGGGTCGCCGCGCAGCAGCGCCAGCTCGGCATAGCCGGCGCCGGCCCGATCGGCGGGCACGCCGTAGCGTTCGGCCACCTCGTGGGGGCCCATCAGGGTCGCATTGGTCAGGCCGCGCCCCAGGTAGAGCACGCGAACGGGCACCGGGTCGTCGCCGACCACCTGTAACAGGTCGCGATCGCCGCTGACGACGACGACCGGGTCACGTCGTTCCTGGGCGGCCAGTGTGCCGATCACGTCATCGGCTTCGAAACCCTCGGCGCCGCCGGTGCAGAAGCCGAACGCGTCGAGGATCTCCGTGATCATTTCCACCTGCGGAGACAATTCGTCGGGTACTTCCTCGACATCGGGTTGCCCGTCGGGATGTTCTTCCTCGACCCGATGCGCCTTGTACGACGGGATGCGGTCCACCCGAAACTGCGGGCGCCAGTCCAAATCCAGGCACACCACCAACCGGCCGGGTCGCTGTTTGGTGATCAGCATGGCCACCGAGTCCAAGAAGCCGCGGACGGCGTTCACCGGCCGGCCGTCGGGCGCTGTGATCGAGGACGGGACGCCAAAGTAGGAGCGAAACCACATGCTGGCGCCGTCAAGCAGCAGCAGCGGTGCGGACATGCCCGCCATCCTGCCAGCCCCATCCCGGCTAGGTTCGATTGCCGGGCTCCTCCTCATCGCGCTGCGCGCTCTGCATCGTCACCCGGCTAGGTTCGATTGCCGGGCTCCTCCTCATCGCGCTGCGCGCTCTGCATCGTCACCCGGCTAGCCTGACTGCTATGGGGTCTCACCGATTCGATGCAGACGTTTACCGCCGCCGGATTGCGGCGGCGACCGTCGCTACCGCCGAGGCCGGCTTGGCCGGCCTGGTGATCACCCCGGGCTACGACTTGCGGTATCTGCTGGGCTCGCGCGCGCAGACCTTCGAGCGGCTCACAGCGCTGGTGTTGCCGGTAGTCGGTGATCCGACCGTGGTGGTGCCGCGACTCGAGCTGGCGTCGCTGAAACAATCCGCTGTCGCGGATCTGGGCCTGGCGGTGCGGGATTGGGTCGACGGTGACGACCCTTACCAGCTTGTTGCGGAGGCCTTGACGGGCTTAGCCGGCGGGCCCGCCGCGACTGCGGTCACCGATTCCATGCCCGCGCTGCACCTGCTGCCATTGGCCGATGTGTTCGGTGTGCTGCCGGTGCTGGCCACCGGCGTGCTGCGGGGACTGCGGATGGTCAAGGACGCCTCCGAGATCGACGCGCTGCGCAAGGCGGGCGCGGCCATCGATCGGGTGCACTCCCGGGTGCCGGACTTCCTGGTACCCGGTCGAAGCGAAGCGGACGTCGCCGGCGATATTGCCGAAGCCATTGTCGCCGAGGGACATTCAGAGGTGGCGTTCGTCATCGTGGGATCCGGTCCGCATGGTGCCGACCCGCATCACAGCTACTCGGATCGGGAACTCCGCGTCGGCGACATCATCGTCGTCGACATCGGCGGGGCGTACGAGCCCGGATATAACTCCGACTCGACGCGTACTTACAGCATCGGTGAGCCCAGCGCCGAAGTGGCGCAGCAGTATTCAGTGTTGCAGCGGGCGCAACGGGCCGCGGTCGAGGCGGTGCGCCCGGGAGTGACCGCCGAAGCGGTCGACGCCGCCGCCCGCGACGTGTTGGCGAAAGCAGGGCTCGCCGAATATTTCGTGCACCGCACCGGCCACGGCATCGGGTTGTCCGTCCACGAAGAGCCGTACATCGTCGCGGGCAACGATTTGCCGCTGCAGGCGGGCATGGCGTTTTCCGTCGAGCCCGGGATCTATTTCCCCGGCCGGTGGGGGGCACGTATCGAGGACATCGTCGTGGTGGGCGACGACGGCGCTCTATCGGTCAACCACCGTCCGCACGAGCTGATCGTCGTCCCGACCTAAGCTTCGCGTATTAGGCTCGTGCGATGACCGATCACGACCGCGCCGCCGCCCGCCGAGAAATAGCCGACGCCCTGCTCAACGCGTTGGAACGTCGACATGAAGTGTTGGACTTGATCGTGCAGGCCGACGACCGGCCGGCTGCGGTCGACGGCATCGTCGCGTTGCTCGGCACCTCGCGCCTGGGCGCTGAAGCCGTGATCGGCATGTCGTTCGATCAGCTGACCAAGCACTCGCGCAAGAAGATTGCCGCCGAGCTCGAAGACATGAACAACCTGTTGACTTTCACGTTCAAAGACCGGCCGGCCAGCTCCGGCGATTCCCTGGCGCTCCGCCCGTTCTCCGGGCGGTCCGACCGCGATATTTTCGCCGCACGTTGTGAGGACGTCGGCGCCAAGGGTGATGGGTCTGGCGGCCCGGCGGGTGGCCTCGACGATGAGATCCGCTCGGCGCAGAACCGATTCGACGCCGAGGAGGCCGCCTGGTTTGTCGCGGTCGACGGCGACGAGAAGGTCGGCATGGTCTTCGGTGAACTCGAAGACCACGAGGTCCATGTGCGGATCTGGATCCATCCCGACTACCGGCATCGCGGATATGGCACCGCCGCGCTGGCCAAATCCCGACCGGAAATGGCCGCCTATTTCCCCGCCGTGCCGCTGGTGATTCGGGCGCCCGGCGCCACGCTCGTCTAGCGGGCTATTCGGCTTTCCGGGCCAGCAGATCCGACGACCCCAGCACCCGCTCGATTTGCACCTCGATGACCACCCGTCGCGGGTTGACCCGCGGTGTGCGATAACGCTGGGCATAGCGCAGCTCGGCGTCACGAACAGCATCAACCTCCCGGTTGACGCTGGCCCGCCCCTCCAGCGATAGCCAGCGAGCCCCGTCGACCTGACTGAGCACCGCGACCCCGCCGCGCTCGGCGTTGACCGCCTTCTGCGAGCCGCCGGTGGTGATCACCCGCGCGATATGGGTCTTGGGGTCGAAGGTGAAACCCACCGCGACCACGTGCGGCGAATTGTCGGTGCGCAGCGTGGTCAGCATGGCGAGATGGCGTTCCGTCAGAAACGCCAGTGCATCGTTGGTCAGCCGGGCGGAGGAGTTCGCCATCACCGCTCACGCTAGCGCAGGTGATAATCGCAGCCGTGGATGACACGGGGGCTGCAACGGTGCTGATCCTCGGCGGCCGCAGCGAGATCGGTATCGAACTCGCGCGACGGCTGGCCCCCGGGGCGACGGTAATACTGGCAGCGCGCAAAGCCGATCAGCTCGCCGCGGAAGTCGCGGCCCTCGTCGCCGCCGGTGCGGCGGCCGTGCACACCAGGGAGTTCGATGCCGACGACCTGGACTCGCACGGCCCGCTCGTGGCGTCGATCATCGCTGATCACGGCCCCATCGACACCGCGGTGCTGGCTTTCGGGATTCTCGGTGACCAGGCCCGCGCCGAGGCCGATGCCGCGCACGCGGTGGCTATCGTGCATACCGACTACGTCGCGCAGGTCAGCCTGCTCACCCATCTCGCGTCGGCGATGCGGCAGGCTGGGCGGGGGTCGCTGGTGGTGTTCTCCTCGGTGGCCGGGGTGCGAGTGCGTCGGGCGAACTATGTGTACGGCTCGGCGAAGGCCGGGCTGGACGGCTTCGCCAGCGGGCTGGCCGACGCGCTGCACGGCACCGGGGTGCGGTTGCTGATCGCGCGCCCGGGATTCGTCATCGGGCGCATGACGCAGGGCATGACGCCCGCCCCGTTTTCCAGCACCCCGGAGCAGGTGGCCGCGGCCACCGCCCGGGCACTTGCCAAAGGACGGCGCACCGTCTGGATCCCGTGGACGCTGCGGCCGATCTTCTTCGCGATGCGGTTGCTGCCGCAATTCGTCTGGCGGCGGATGCCGCGATGATCGGCATCACGTCACGAATGATAAAGGGCAGCAATAATATACGGATCGAAGCGGCGGCTTGGCCCGCTCGGCGACAATGTAGCGGCACTCGTCGGGAGTGGCGCGCGGTTACGGCACCAACGGCACCCGCCACATCGGCGTCCCGGGGTCGAGAAACCAGAGCCGTGTCAGTGTCAGCCGCAGGATGCGTACCGCGCCGATGATCAAGAGCACCGCAAGCGGGAGGTTGCCGAGCGCGGCGGTCAACACCGAGACCCAAAATTGGCCCGGCCCGGCGGTCAGCACGTCGAACCAGGCATCACAGATCAGCAGAACCCCCGTAGTGAACGCGGGAAGTACCACCAGCTGTCGGCGCAGCCAGCCCAGCACTGCGGTCACCACCATGAACACGATGAGCAGACAGTCAAAACCGATCCACGTTGCCGGCCAGTTATGGGCGACATAATTCGCGGGCAGCGTGAAGCCCAGGTAGACCATCCACGGGATCAACCCGATCACGCCGACCATCGAGGTCAATCGGTTCCGCCGCATGCGTCTCGCGAGCAATGGTGGCAACACTTCCTCAAGCGGACGCTGCAGTCGCTGAATCAAATCGCGGCGTTCACCTGGTGACATCGCCTCGATGTGGGCATCCGATAGCATGCCATCGCCGTAGCCAGTCGTGACTCTTTAGTATCCGCGTCGGCATCAGGCCGATGGCGAAATCTCGTGCGCCGCTCGGCGACGTCGACACCGGCCGTCGGCTGAGGGTGTTGTCATCCCTATACGTTGCGTCTCGTTGTTAGCCGCAGGCTGGGGCCAATTACCCATCGGCTGTGAGGTGACGAATCGAATCACGATCGCCGCTTTGATCATGAAGCCGTCGATAAGCCGAGGCCGACGGCGTAACGTGCAGGCAAGCGAGAGGGCCGGGTGGTTGCCATGACGCACAAGCGATCACTAAAAATCGCGATAATCGGCGCCGGAATGTCGGGCCTATGTATGGCCGCCAAACTGCAGGACGCCGGCATCGACTCGTTCACCATTTTCGAAAAGGCCGACGACGTCGGCGGGACATGGCGCGACAACACGTATCCCGGACTTACCTGCGACGTTCCGTCGCGGTACTACTCCTACTCGTTCCGGCCGAACCCGAATTGGTCGCATTGGCTCCCACCGGGTCCAGAGATACAGGCCTATTTCCAGCGGGTGGCCGACGAACGACGCATCCGTTCGCATATCCGGTTCGGCAGCAACGTGACGGCGGCCCGCTATGACGACGGAAAGTGGCAGCTCATCACGCCCGACGGCGAGGAGACATTCGACGTCCTCGTGACCGCCACCGGAGTCCTGCGGGTACCTCGTTATCCCGACATCCCTGGACGGGACACGTTCGCCGGACCCGCATTCCATTCCTCGCGCTGGGACCACTCGGTCTCCCTGCCGGACAAGCGGATTGGTTTGATCGGCACCGGCTCGACCGGGGTGCAGATCACCGCCGAGCTCGGCGGCAAGGTGCGCGCGCTGAAGGTTTTTCAGCGCACCGCTCAGTGGATCTATCCCTTACCTAACCCGCGTTACTCAAAGCTGGCCCAGGCGGCGCTGTCCCGATGGCCGGCGCTGAATGGTATGCCCTATCGCTTCTGGGGTTTGTTCGTCAGGATGATCTTCGGTCGTGCGCCCATCCGCCCGGGATGGCAGCGCCGACTGCTGCAGGCCGAATGTCGATGGAACCTGCGGCTCTCGGTGCGCGACCCGAAGCTGCGGGCCAAACTCACCCCTGACTACCAGCCGATGTGCAAACGGCAGATAATGGCCGGCCATTTCTACCGTTCCGTTCAAGAGCCCGGCGTCGAGGTGATCACCGACCCGATCGACCACATCGAGCCCCGCGGCATCGTCACCGCCGACGGCACCCTGCACGAACTGGACTTGCTGGTCTATGCCACCGGGTTCGACGCGCGCGCCTACGTGCGCCCGCTGGAGGTGATCGGCGAGGGCGGGCTCGCCCTGGACGAAGTCTGGGCCGACGGCCCGATGGCGTACCGGTCCGTGGCGGTGCCCGGGTTCCCCAACATGTTCATGCTGATGGGCCCGCATTCACCGATCGGCAACCAATCACTGGTGCCGATCGCCGAGGACCAGGCTGACTATGTGATGTGGTGGATCAAGCATCTCAGCGAGGGTGTCGCGCGCGCCGCGGCGCCGACCGAAGCGGCAACCAAGGAATACAACGAGAGCATGAAAGCCGCGATGCCTCAGACGATTTGGGTCACCGGATGCAGCAGTTGGTATCTCGGCAAAGATGGTCTGCCCGAACTCTTCCCCTGGACACCGGAGACTCATCGCGAGCTCTTGCGTCAACCCGTGCTTGCCGACTTCGACGTCCGCACCGATTGAGAATCAGGATTTCCCAGCGCGCCGCGCATAAGCGGCGCGCTTGTCGATCTCGACGTCGCTAGCGAAGACACGGTCGGTACCCAAGGCGCGGCCCATCGCCTCCGACAGACGTTGCGGCATGAAACGCTGGGCGGCCGCAGCCGTGCCGACCGAACGGGGAACGAACACCCGCGGTTTCGGTTTGGCAATCACACCCACGACTGCGCGGGCGACGTCGTCCGGTTCGGCGTTCCTAAAGCCCTTCGCCCGCCCGACGCCGGCAATCATCTCGGTATTAACCAGAGTCGGCAGAATCGCCGAGAAGTTGACACCACTTCCGCGATTTTCCATCCGAACGGCATCGGTGTACCCCAGCACGGCATGCTTTGTGGCGCAATAGGTTGCGATGCCCACGACTGGCTGCACGCTGCCAAGCGACGCGATGTTGATGATGTGCCCATGGCCGCGCGGCAGCATCCGCTTGGCAGCCAGCTTGGTGCCCAGGATCACGCCGTAGACGTTGACATCGAGCACCCGCTCGGTGACGGCGTCGGCCTCGTCCACCGCGTTACCGACCGCGATGACGCCGGCGTTGTTCACCAACACGTCGACGGGCCCCAATTGGTTCTCGACGGTGTCGAAGAAATCCGTGAAGGACCGCCGATCCGTCACGTCCAGTCGGCGGGCAACCTTGAGGCCCAGCTGGTTGCCGGCCTCCTTGACGGCTGTTCTGTCGATATCGCCGATCGCGACCGCGGCGCCCAAACCATGCAGAACCGTCGCGGTCGCCAGTCCAATTCCGCGCGCGCCGCCGGTGATCGCAATGACCTTGTTTTCAACAGACGCGCGTTTCATCGCCTACTGCTCCTTTTGGTCCGGGTTAAAGCGTAGGCGCTAAGCGACACCGAAGCGTTACTCGAGCCGAAGACATCCAGCGTCCACGCTTTGGGCCCGACCGCGCCGGGCATGGCCGCGCACGGAATCGGTAAGGCTGCGGTAGGAGGGTATGTGCGCTACGCCGCCGACGAGTTCGGCGGCGACGGGGTCACGGTGAACGCGCTGCGGCTGGGTTTCGTGGACACCAAAGCCACCTCAGCCGTTCCCCAGCAGGCCCGTGATCTGCTCACCGCTGCCATCCCGGCCGGGCGGCTGGGCGCACCCGAGGACATCGGTGCGGTGCTGGCGTTGTTGGCGCAGCCTGCTGCCGCCTGGATCAACGGCGCCGTCATTCCCGCAACCGCGGGGTTGAACAACCCGCTGCCGCTACCGCGGCTGCTCGGCTGGTCCAAAGCTGAGCGGCCCGCTAGTTGAGCGGCGAGAAACGTTGAGCGGCGCCGTCGTTAGACTGGCGCGGTGGCTCCGAGCTTCGCAGACGTCGCCAAGGCGCAATACGTCCTGCTGACGACTTTCACCAAGGACGGCCGACCTAAGCCGACGCCGGTCTGGGCCGCCTCCGATGGCGACCGCCTGTTGGTCATCAGCGAGGGGAAGGCGTGGAAGGTCAAGCGGATCCGCAACACCCAGCGGGTCACGCTGGCCGTTTGCGATATTCGCGGTCGTCCGAAAAGCGAGGCCATCGAGGCGACGGCCACCATCCTCGACAAATCGCAGACCGGCGCCGTCTACGACGCAATCGGCCGGGATTACGGACTGGTCGGTCGGGTGTTCAACCTGTTCAGCAAGCTGCGCGGCGGCATGCAGAACAACGTCGGCCTGGAATTGCGGCCGGCCGGCTAGTCACGCCCCGCTTCGCAGGTGTTCGCCGAAGAATGCAAAGACCCGCGCCCACGCATCCTCGGTGGCGGCCTGGTCATAGCCGAATCCGGTAATCCGCATCAGGGGCTGTGCGGGAAGCTTGTTGGCAAAGCCGTGCCCGGCGCCCGGATAGACCTTCACGTCGTTGGCGATGCCTTTTTGGTCCAGCACCCGTTTCAGCTTCGTGGGCGCCCCGGCGCCCATCAGGTCACGGCTACCGAAGCTGGCGACGATCGGGCATGCGCCGTCGAGTGTTTCGCTGAGCTCGCGCGGTAGCGGCGTGCCGTAGAAGGGTGCGGAGGCGGCAAAACCCTTGGGCGACATGACTAATGCGAATTGGCCGCCCATGCAGAATCCCGCGATGCCGACGCGGCCGCTGCATTCCGGCAGAGCCTGTAGGTGGTCGCGGGCAGCCAGCACGTCATCAAGCGAACGTCCCCGCTGCGTGAGCACGTCCCGCATGACCTTGGTGACGCACCGCGCCCACCCGCCGCGCGCGAACATGTTCGGGGTCAGCGCGATATATCCCGCCGCGGCGACATGGCTGTTAATCGATTGTTTGTCCGGCCCGTATCCGATCGCGTCGTGGATTATCACTACGCCCGGCCAGGGCCCTTGACCGTCAGGAACATCGAGCAGCGCGTCGATGGGGCCGGCGGGCGTATCGATCTCGATTGTCGTCACGTCAGCCATCTAACCGTGCGGCAGCGGTCGGCGGAACTCCAGCAGCCGCCGCCGACGTTGCCATCTCATGGTGTCGCGACTGTTTCTGGTCTACGTCCTGGTCGAGCTGGCGGTAGTGGTGGCGCTGGCGTCGACGCTCGGCCTT
>Ga0209656_10000863_pt1 | contig 19656 bp, 17 predicted proteins | sample BogFormECP12_OM2_FD_188239 | JGI IMG/M metagenome (GOLD analysis project Ga0209656, IMG submission 188239) | Bog forest soil microbial communities from Calvert Island, British Columbia, Canada - ECP12_OM2 (SPAdes) (version 2) | ecosystem: Environmental > Aquatic > Freshwater > Wetlands > Bog ... | reverse complement strand
CACGATCTTCTGCGCCGCCGTCGTGAGGGAACTGTCCGCCGCGTCCAACAGGGTGTGGCGCGCCACGAGGAAGGAGCCGAGCGAGGCGGCCAACACCGCGACGACGACGGCGACGGTCGTCGCCAGGACGAGCCGGGTGCGGAAGGTCACGCGTCCCGCAGCACGTAGCCCACGCCGCGTACCGTCTGGAGGCAGCGTGGTTCGCCCCCCTCCTCGAGCTTGCGCCGCAGGTAGCCCACGTAGACGGCGAGCGAGTTGGTCCCCGAGTCGAAGTCGTACCCCCACACCCGCTCCAAGATCACCTCGCGGGTCAGGACCTGGCGCGGGTGGCGCAAGAAGAGCTCGAGCAGGTCGAACTCGATCCGGGTGAGGGCAAAGGAGCGGTCCCCCCGGCCGGCCTCGCGGGTGCCGAGGTCGAGCGAGAGGTCCCCGAAGCGCAGCAGCTCACCCTCCTGGCCCGTCCGCCGGCGCAGGAGGGCCCGCAGGCGGGCCAGCAGCTCGGCCAGGGCGAACGGCTTGACCAGGTAGTCGTCGGCCCCGGCGTCGAGCCCGAGGACCCGGTCGTTCACGGCGTCGCGGGCGGTGAGCATCAGCACCGGCGTGTCGTCGCCGGCCGCCCGCATGCGCCGGGCCACCTCGAGGCCGTCGATGTCGGGCAGCTGCAGGTCGAGCACCACCGCGTCGGGAGGGGCCAGGGCGAGGCGTTCGAGCGCCTGGTTGCCGTCGGCCGCCGTGTCCACCTCGTACCCCTCGAGGCGCAGGGCACGGTCGAGCGAGCCGCTCACCGCCGGGTCGTCGTCCACGACGAGGATCTTCACCGTCAGCCGCCTCCTTGCCGGGCGGCGAGCGGCCGATCGTCGCACGGGCGCCCGCGGTGCGATGCTCGCGACCTGGCGGGCGGAGCCTATCGGGGCTTTGGCCTGGCCACGGGCAACGTCGTCCGCCCGCCCGGCGGCGCGGGGTCGGCCCGGAGCTGTGGTACGAGTGTCGGTCGGTCCGGTCACCCCGGTGGCCACCGCTCCGGGGTCGTCCAACGGCAGGACATGGGACTTTGGATCCCAGAATGGAGGTTCGAGCCCTCCCCCCGGAACCACCGCCGAGGCCCGGAGCGCCCGTCGGTGGTGACGGCTCCCCGGTCAGCGCCCCATGTTGTCCCGGATGAACTCGAGGATCCGGATGTGGCGGCGGGTGTCCATCTCCATGAGCTCGACGAGGAGCTCCCACAGCGTGGTGTCGCGCACCGGTCGCAACCGCTTGGAGAGCTGACGCAGCTCCTTCAGGTCGTCGTGCTCGACCTTCAAGAAGTGCTCGGTCTGCTCGGCGATGCGAGCCCGGTCAGAACCGGGCTCGCTCATGAACGGGATCGGCTGGCCGCGGTCGTTGAGCTGTGAGAACGCCTCGACCGTGTCGGCCAGGTCGGCGAAGAGCCGGTGGTGGCGCTCCTCGTCCTCGAGGATCAACCGGGTCAGGTACCGGAACGCCTCCGACGAGGTCTCCTCGGACAGCATCCGGTACTGGTCGATGATGTCGGACTCGCTGCCGACGTGGTGAGCCAGGGTGTCGTAGAGCTCCTGCTCCCACACGCTCGCCCCGGGGATCCTCGTCGTCATCTGACCCTCCTCTGCTCAGCCGCCGTCCCTCGAGGCCCGACACCGACGCGTCCGGGCTCCGGGCACCCACGGCCATCGTGGGCCGGCGGGGGCGGCCGGCGGTAGTGCCGAAAGTCCCTGCCCGGCCCGGCTGTCCTGCCTGGTCGGGGCGTGGCGGTCGCACCCGGGGCGGGGAAGGGCCGGACGGTCAGCGCCCGCGGCGGCGGTCGTAGGCGTCGAGCTCCTCGAGATAGCGGTTGTACGCCGCCAGCTCGGCGTCGACATCGGACCCGTCGTCGCCGGGGCGCGCCCCGGGGGGCGGGGTCGGCGCCGGGCGGACGACGCTCTCGGCGGGGACGTCGGGCGGCACGGTCGCCTCGGTCCCGTCCGTCTCCTCACCGGCGACCGGTGTCCGGGCCTCGTGGACGAGCTTCCACCACACGTAGACCGCGTACACCGTGAAGATCGGCCACTCGAACACGTACATCCAGCTGAGCCAGTTCCCCGAGAGCGCCCGGCCCAGCTGCCACACGCACAGGGCGATGAACGCCGGGATGAGGACCAGCAGCGTGACGTGGGCGGCGACCGACCGCCGCGTCCACCAGATGCTCCTCGTCGGGGCCACCGTCCCCAGGCTACGGGGTGCGCCGATCGACGGCGCCACCGGTTCGGTCAGGGGATGAAGCCATCGAGGAGGGCGGCCAGCTCGACCGGCGTGTCGCCCTGGATGCTGTGGCCGGCCCCCTCGACCCGTTCGACGCGGGCGTCGGGGCGTCGTCGGAGCAGCTCGGCCTCGTCGTCGTCCCCGACCACCGTCCCGGCGGCCATCCCCCGCACGAGCATCACCGGCATCTCGAGTCCGGACACGGCGGGCCAGAGGTCCTCGAAGTCCGGAGCCGCACGCCCGCCGTCGGCCGGTAGGCGGAACCGGGCGTAGCGCCACACCCACGTGCCGTCGTCGCGCTGCACCGCGTTGTGGAGGATGCCCCGGCGCAGCGACGAGACCGAGCGGGTGGGGTTGTGCTCGACCGTGCGGGCCAGGATCTGGTCGAAGTCGGGGAAGCTCTCGGGGCCGTCGACGAAGGCGATGATGGCCGCCGCCTTCTCCCGGTCGACGCCGGGGGTGACGTCGACCAGGACGAGCCGCTCGACGAGTGACGGCTCGGCTTGGGCCAGGGCCAGGGCGGTGAGCCCGCCCATCGACATCCCGACCACGCCGCGGGCGTGCGGGGCCAGGGCCCGGATCGCCACCGCCACATCCTGGGCGTGGTCCCGGACCGAGGCGGTCGCCCCCCGCGGGCCGTCGGAGTGCCCGTGCCCGGGCAGGTCGATGGCGACCAGCGGGCGGCCGAGCGCCATGGCCACCGTGTCCCAGGTGTGGGCGTTCTGGGCGCCGCCGTGGAGCAGGACGATCTCGGGGTCGGCCGTTCCCCACACCAGGGCGCTCAGGCGCCGCTGCGGGCCCACCTCGACGAACTCGCGGCGGACGGTCGGGGGGCCGTCGTAGGGGAGGCCGAACTCCTCGGCGTTCTCGTGGAAGAGGCCGAATTCGTCGTAGTCGATGGGCACCCTGCGGAGAGTACCGGGACCCGGTGCGCTCGGCACGGGGCGGGCCACCCGGGGGGCCGGACCCGGCCCGGCCAGGGTCCGAGCGCGGTGGCACCGGGACGTGACGAAAATGACGCGCGCGCCGGGCCCGGAGGGGGAATGATGACCCCATGACCTACCGTCCCCTGTCCGCCGTGGTGCTCGCCGCGGGAGAGGGCACGAGGATGCGCTCGGAGCGCCCCAAGCCCCTCCACCTGCTATGCGGGCGCCCCATGGTCCTCCACGTGCTCGACGCCCTGGCCGAGCTCGACGTCGACCGGGTGGTGGTCGTCGTCGGTCACCGCGGCGAGTGGGTGACCAAGCTCCTGACCGACCACGCCCCGGCCGGTCTCGACATCGAGTTCGTCGAGCAGCCGACCCAGCGCGGGACCGGCGACGCCACCGCGGTCGCCCTGACCGGGCTGCCCGACGAGATGGGCGACGATGCCGACGTCGTGGTGCTGCCCGGAGACACCCCGCTCCTGCGCCCGGCCACCCTGGCCGCCCTCGTGCGCCACCACCGCTCGACCGACGCCGGCGCCACCCTGCTCAGTGCGGACGTGGTCAACCCGACCGGCTACGGGCGGATCGTGCGCGGTCGCGACGAGCTGGTGGCCAAGGTGGTCGAAGAGGTCGACGCCACCCGCGAGGAGCGGGCCATCACCGAGGTGAACACCTCGATCTACTGCTTCCGGCGCGGCGTGCTCGCCCCGTCGCTGCGCCGCCTCAGCCCGGCCAACGCGCAGGGCGAGTACTACCTGACCGACGTGGTGAGCGTCCTCTACGAGGCCGGGTACCCGGTCCACTCGATCATGGTGTCGGACCCGATGGAGGCGGCCGGGGTGAACGACCGGGCGCAGTTGGCGGTGGCCGAGGCCGAGCTGCGGGACCGCATCAACGAACGGTGGATGCGACGCGGCGTGACCATGTGGGACCCCGAGCGCACGTACGTCGACGCCGAGGTCGAGCTCGAGGCCGATGCCTCGCTGCTGCCCGGGGTCGTCCTGCGCGGCAGGTGCCGGGTCGGGGCAGGGGCCGAGATCGGTCCCGACTGCACGCTGGTCGACACCGAGGTCGGGCCCCGGGCCGAGGTCCGCCAGAGCGTCTGCACCCGGGCCGTGATCGGGCCGCGGGCCCGGGTGGGCCCCTTCTGCGTCCTCGGACCGGGGACGGTGGTGGCCGAGGGGCGGACGGTGCCCCCCTTCAGTCTGCTGCCCGACGAGGACCGCTGACCGGTCCCGACGCACCAGGCGGCCCCGATCCGGCGCTGGTAGCGTCGCGCCCGATGGAGGTCATCCCCCGGCGGCGGCTGGAGCTGGTCTCGGGTCGCTCGCACCCTGCCCTGGCGGAGCAGATCGCCTCGCACCTCGGTGTCGCCCTGAGCGAGCCGAACCTGCGCGAGTTCGCCAACGGCGAGATCCACTGCAAGTACGACAACTCGATCCGGGGCTCGGACGTCTTCATCGTCCAGACCCACTGCGGCCCGGTCAACGACTCGCTCATGGAGCAGCTGATCATGATCGACGCCGCCAAGCGGGCGTCGGCCAAGCGGATCACGGCCGTCTGCCCCTACTACGGGTACTCGCGCCAGGACCGCAAGTCGACCGGTCGCGAGCCCATCACGGCCAAGCTGGTGGCCGACCTCCTCACCGTGGCCGGCGCCGACCGGGTGGTGAGCGTCGACCTGCACTCGGGGCAGATCCAGGGCTTCTTCAACGTCCCCTTCGACCACCTGACGGCGGCCCCGGTGCTCGAGGACTACCTCCGCCACCGGGTCAACGGCGACATCGTGGTGGTGGCGCCCGACTCGGGGCGGGTCAAGGTGGCCGAGCGCTACAGCCAGCGCCTCGGCGCCGACCTGGCCCTCGTCCACAAGGTCCGGCCCCGGGCGACGCCCAACGAGGTCCAGGCCCGCGACGTGGTCGGCGAGGTGCGGGGCCGGCACTGCGTGCTGATCGACGACATGATCGACACCGCCGGGACCATCTGCGCCGCCGCCGAGCTGCTGGCCGACGCCGGGGCGGCCGACATCTGGGCGATGGCGACCCACCCGGTCCTCTCGGACCCGGCCACCGACCGCCTGAAGGCGTCGCCCATCTCGAGGGTGGTCGTCACCGACACCCTGCCGGTCCACGAGGAGCGGGCCTTCGACAAGCTGGAGGTCCTCTCGGTGGCCAAGGTGATCGCCGACGCCATCGACGCCGTGTTCGAGGACACCTCGGTGTCGGAGATCTTCGGCGGCGACAACCTGGCCTGAGGGCCCCCCGGACCGGCCGGGCCGGGGCCGTCGGCTAAACTTGCGCACCGTTCGCCGGGGTCGGCGCCCTTCTCCCTGGCCGTCGACCGAGTCCGAGGAGTCCGCCATGCCCGAGATCACCCTTGTCGCCGAGGTCGGCCGCCCGCTCGGGTCGCGCGCCACCCGCCGCCTGCGTCACGAGGGCAAGGTGCCCGGGGTCGTCTACGGGCACGGGACCGACCCGGTGGCAGTGGCCGTGGTGGGCCGGGAGCTGCGCACCGCCCTCAGCGGGGAGGCCGGCCTCAACACCCTCTTCACGCTCCACGCCGGCGACGAGACGTACCTGACGCTGGCCCGGGAGCTCCAGCACCACCCGGTGCGCGGGACGGTGACCCACGTCGACTTCCAGATCGTCCGGCGCGACGAGGTGATCGCCGCCGACGTCCCGATCAGCATCGTCGGCGAGGCGATCGAGGTCCAGCACGGCGACGGCATGGTCGACCAACAGCTCTTCAACCTGACGGTCCGGGCCCTGCCCGACGCCATCCCCTCGGTCCTCGAGGTCGACGTGAGCGGGCTGACCATCGGGTCGGCCCTCCGCGTGGCCGACCTGGCCCTGCCCGACGGCGTGACCACCGACGTCGACCCCGAGGCCACGGTCGTGAGCGGTCAGCCGCCCCGGGTGGTCGCGGTCGAAGGCGCCGTCGAGGGCGAGACGCCCGAGGGCGAGACGCCCGAGGGCGCCGAAGCCGCCGGCGGGGCCCCCGACGAGGGCTAGACCCTCGGTCGCGGCACACGTTGGACCCCCTGCGTACATTCGGCCTCACGTCGCACGCTCCGAGGGGCAGGTGCACGCCCCCGCCGGGCGGGGGACCGAACTCGCTCGCCGCTCAGCCGCTCGACGGGGGCGGTGACCGCCCGACGGTGACCCACCCGCTGCCGCCTGGTTGGTGGCTCGACGCCGCGACCTGAGCCGCCACCACGCCATGCGCCTCCGAGGGTTCCGACGGGCCGCCAGCGAGACGCCTCGGCGCGGCACCCCGGCCGACCTGCTGGTCGTCGGGCTCGGCAACCCGGGCGAGGAGTTCGCCGCCACCCGCCACAACGTGGGAGCCGACGCGGTGGCCGAGCTGGCGGCGCGCCACGGCGGTCGGCTCCGCCCCGAGAAGGGCCAGCAGGCGGCGGTGGCCGAGGTGCGCCTGGGCGAGGCCCGGGTGGCCGTCGCCGTCCCGAGCACCTACATGAACGAGTCCGGGTCGGCCGTGCGATCGCTGGTGCGCCGCTTCGGGATCACCGACCTCGACCACCTGGTGATCGTGCACGACGAGCTCGATCTGGCGCCCGGGCGGGTGCGGGTGAAGATCGGCGGCGGCCTGGCCGGGCACAACGGGCTGCGCTCGATCCAGTCGCACCTGAGGTCGGCCGACTTCGTCCGGGTGCGCATCGGCATCGGCAAGCCCCCCAGCGCGGCGGCCGGCGCCGACTACGTCCTCAACCGGCCGGGACGTCGGGATCGCCAGGCGCTGACCGAGGCGGTCGGGCTGGCGGCCGACGCGGTGGAGCTCATCGCCGCCGAGGGGGCCGACGCGGCGATGAACCGTTTCAACGGGAGCTGAGCCCGGTGCCGGGCCGGTGGGTAGGGTGACCCGGTGACCGGTGAGGGCGGCCCGGGCGACCAGCGCGCCGTCTCGGTGCGCGGGCTGGCCAAGACCTACGACGGGCACACCTTCGCCGTCGACGGTATCGACCTCGACGTCGACCGGGGGGCGGTCCACGCCGTCCTCGGCCCGAACGGGGCCGGCAAGACCACCCTGGTCGAGATCCTCGAGGGCTACCGCAAGCGCACCCGTGGCCAGGTCAGCGTGCTCGGCATGGACCCCGAGCACGGCGGCCGGCGGTTCCGCGAGCGGATCGGCATCGTCCTCCAGGAGTCGGGGATCGAGCCGGCACTGAGCGTGACCGAGGTGCTCAGGATGCGGGCCCCCCTCTACCCCGACCCCCTGGCGGTCACCGACGTGATCGAGATGGTCGGCCTCGAGGAGAAGTCGTCGGCCCGGGTGCGGACGCTCTCGGGCGGCCAGAAGCGCCGCCTCGACATGGCCCTGGGCCTGGTCGGGAACCCCGAGCTCCTCTTCCTCGACGAGCCGACGACCGGGTTTGACCCGTCGGCCCGGCGCGAGAGCTGGGAGACGATCCGCAGCCTGTGCGGACTGGGCAAGACGGTGCTCCTCACCACGCACTACATGGACGAGGCCCAGGCGCTGGCCGACCAGCTGACGATCGTGGCCCGGGGGCGGGTGGTGGCCCGCGGCACGCCCGACGCCATCGGCGACCGGGCGCACGGGACGGCGCGCGTCACGTTCACGCTGCCCGTGGACGGCGCGCTCGACGACCTGCCGGTCCCGTTCCTGGTGGAGGACGGGCGGGTCGTCGTCGAGTGCCGCCCCGACGGGCCGCAGGGACCGACCGCCGTCCTCCACCGGCTCACCGGGTGGGCACTCGAGCGGGGGATCGAGCTCGACGCCCTCTCGGTCATCCGCCCCTCCCTCGAGGACGTCTACCTCGAGCTCACCGGGGCGGCCGGGGGCGGGGAGGGCGCCGAGCGCGGGACCGACGGCGCCGGGGCGGGGCGGCGGTGACGACGGCCACCTCGGGGCTGGCCCGGTGGGGGCGCCGCTCGAACCTGGCCATGGTGATCCGCCAGATCGGCTACGAGCAGCGGACCTTCTGGCGGACCCCGGCCTCGGCCATCTTCACCTTCGCCCTGCCGGTGGTCTTTCTCGTGCTCTTCGCCGGGATCAACAAGAACACCCGGCTCCACTCGCTCGGCGGCATCCCGGGAGTCCAGTACCTGGTGCCCTCGCTGCTGGCCTACGGCGTGATGAGCGCCTGCTTCGTGAACCTCTCCATCACCATCGTCTTCCGGCGCGACACCGGGATCCTCAAGCGCACCCGCGGCACGCCGCTGCCGTCGTGGGCCTTCTTCGCCGGCGTGCTCGGGAGCGCGCTGGTGGTCAGCACGGTCATGGTCGCCATCGCCCTCGTGGTCGGGCGGGTCTTCTACGACGTGCGGTTCCCCTCGCACTGGCTCCCGTTCATCGTCGCCCTCGTCGTCGGGGCGCTCTCGTTCGCCATGCTCGGCCTGGGCGTCTCGGGCCTCGTCCCCAACGCCGAGGCCGCCCCGGCGGTGATCAACGTGCCCTTCCTCATCCTGGTGATCATCTCGGGGACCTTCTTCCCCTTCCCGCCCCACTCGCTCATCTCCAAGGTGGCCGACTTCTTCCCGGTCTCGCACTTCATCAAGGCGGTGTTCGCCCCGTTCAACGACGTGGGGTTCCACCAGAGCCCGTGGGCCCTCCACAGCCTGCTGATCGTGGCCATCTGGGGGGTCGTCGGGGTGGTCCTCGCCGTCCGGCGGTTCCGCTGGGAGCCGGGCCGGAATTGACGCGGCCGCCCAGTAGGTTCGCCGAGAGTGCCTGAACGACACGCGCTCGACGAGCCGGGGCCCGCCCTCTCGCGCCTCCCGGCGCTGCTGCGCGCCGAGCCGTCGTTGCCCGAGATCATCGGGACCCGGACCGCCACCCTGACCGTGGCCGGGGCGGCCCAGGCGTTCGTCCTGGCCGGCCTGGCCATGGTGTCGGACCGCTCGCCCATCGTCGTCGTCACCCCGAGCGCCACCGCCGCCGAGCGGCTCGCCGAGGATCTGGCGTGCTTCCTGGCCCCCGCCGAGCCGGCCCCGGCGGTGTCCGGGGACCTGGCCGGACCGGTCCTCCTCCTGCCGGCCTGGGAGACCCTCCCCTTCGAGCGGGTCAGCCCCGAGGTGGCCACCATGGGGCGGCGCCTGGCCGTCCTGTGGCACCTCTTCGGCGACGCCCCGACCCGGCCCAGGGTGGTGGTGGCCCCGGTCCGGGCCCTCCTGCAACGGCTGAGCGACTTCCGGGCCGCCTACGAGCCGCTCGTCGTCCGGGCCGGCGAGACCTTCGACGCCGAGGCCGCCCTGGCCCGCCTGGTGGCCGCCGGCTACCGCCGCGAGCACCAGGTCGAGCACCGCGGCGAGCTGGCGGTGCGCGGCGGGATCATCGACGTCTTCCCCTCGACGGCCGACGCCCCGGTCCGCATCGACCTGTTCGGCGACGAGGTGGACCGCCTCACGACCTTCGACGTGGCGGACCAGCGGTCGGTGGCCGACCTGGAGGCGGCGGTCTTCTTCGGGTGCCGGGAGTTGGTGGTCACGCCCGAGCTGCGCGAGCGGGCGGCCGACCACGCCCGCCGCCACGCCTGGGCCCTGAGCCAGTGGGACCGGTTGACCGAGGGCCAGGTCTTCGACGGCATGGAGTCGTGGCTGCCGTGGCTGCGCCCCGAGGTCGAGCTGGTGGCCGACCTGCTCGGGTCCGACGCCCAGGTGGCCGTGGTCGAGCCGCGCCGGGTGCGCGACCGGGCGGTCGAGCTCCACGACGAGGAGGGGGCGCTGGCCGAGGCGCTCGCCGCCACCTGGGGCTTCGCCGCCGACGCCCGGGACGACGGGCCGGGCCCCGGCGACGACGGGACCCTGCCCCGCCTCTACCAGCCCTTCGACCGGCTGCTGGCCGAGAGCCCGGCCGCCCTCCTCTCGCTGACCTCGGTCCCCGAGGGCCCCCACGCCCCGGCCGTCACCGTCGGTGGGCTCGAGCCGGTGGCCGGCGACCCCGGGCGCCTGGCCGCCCAGGTGACCCGCCTGGTCGGCGAGGGGTACTCGGTGACCTTGTGCTCGACGACGCCCGGGGGGGCGCGGCGGCTCTCCGAGGTCCTGGCCGACGAGGGGGTGGCGGCCCCGGTCGCCGAGTCGGCCGGCCCCGAGGCGGGGGCCCGGGTGGTGGTGGCCGCCCTCTCGGCCGGGTTCGTCCTGCCCGACCTGCGCCTGGCCGTCCTGGCCGAGGCCGACGTGACGGGGCGCCGGACCACCCACCGCACGGCCCGCCCGCGCGCCCGGCCCACCGACGGGTTCTTCGACGACCTCGTCCCGGGGAACTTCGTCGTCCACCGCCAGCACGGCGTGGCCCGCTACGGCGGCATGACCACCCGGACGGTGGGCGGGACGTCGCGCGACTACCTCGTCCTCGAGTACCGCGGCAACGACCGCCTGTACCTGCCGGTCGACCAGATCGAGGCGGTCACCCCGTACAGCGGCGGGGAGTCCCCGACGCTGTCCAAGATGGGCGGCGCCGACTGGCAGCGGGCCCGGTCCCGGGCCCGGGCGGCGGCCAGTGAGGTGGCCGAGGAGCTGGTCGCCCTCTACCGCCAGCGCCTCTCGATCCCCGGGCACGCCTTCGGGCCCGACACCCCCTGGCAGCACGAGCTCGAGTCGTCGTTCGCCTACGCCGAGACGGCCGACCAGCTCCGGGCGATCACCGAGGTGAAGGCGGACATGGAGCAGCCGCGCCCGATGGACCGCCTCGTGTGCGGGGACGTCGGGTTCGGCAAGACCGAGGTGGCCGTCCGGGCCGTCTTCAAGGCCGTCCAGGCCGGGTTCCAGGCGGCGGTGCTCGTGCCGACCACCCTGCTCGCCAGCCAGCACACCCAGACCTTCCTCGACCGCTTCGCCGGGTTCCCGGTCCGCATCGAGCTGCTCAGCCGGTTCCTCTCGGCCGCCCAGGCCAAGAAGGTGATCGACGGCCTGGCCGCCGGGTCGGTCGACGTGGTGGTCGGGACCCACCGCCTGCTCGGGTCCGACGTGCGCTTCAAGCAGCTGGGTCTCCTCATCGTCGACGAGGAGCAGCGCTTCGGGGTCACCCACAAAGAAGCGGTGAAGCGGATCGCCGAGGGGGTCGACGTGCTGACCCTCACGGCAAGCCCCATCCCGCGCACCCTGGAGATGGCGCTCACCGGGATCCGCGACCTGTCGCTCATCAACACGCCGCCGTCGGACCGCCGGCCGATCCTGACCTACGTCGGCGAGATGGACGAAGCGGCGGTCTCCGAGGCGCTGCGGCGCGAGCTGCTGCGCGACGGTCAGGTGTTCTACGTGCACAACCGGATCTCGGACATCGACTCGGTGGCCCGGCGGCTCGGCCACCTCGTCCCCGAGGCCCGGATCGCCGTGGCCCACGGCCAGATGGACGAGGGCAGCCTCGAGCAGGTGGTGCTCGACTTCTGGGAGCGCAAGTACGACGTGCTCGTCTGCACCACCATCATCGAGTCGGGCATCGACATGCCCTCGGTCAACACCCTGGTGGTCGACCGGGCCGACCTCCTCGGGCTGGGCCAGCTCCACCAGATCCGGGGCCGGGTCGGGCGCAGCCACCAGCGGGCCTACGCCTACCTGTTCCACCCGGCCGACCGGGTGCTGACCGAGCAGGCCTACGAGCGGCTGAAAACGGTCGGCGAGCACACCGAGCTGGGGTCGGGGTTCAAGATCGCCATGCGCGACCTCGAGATCCGCGGGGCCGGCAACCTGCTCGGCGCCGACCAGTCGGGGCACATCGCGGCGGTCGGCTACGACCTGTACGTGCAGCTGGTGGCCGAGGCGGTGGCCGAGGCCCGGGGCGAGCCCCGCCCGGTGCCCCCGTCGGTCTCGCTCGACGTGCCCGGCGACGCCCACCTCCCGGCCGACTACATGGCGGCCGAGGACGCCCGGCTCGAGGCGTACCGGCGCCTGGCCGCCACCACCACCATCGTCGAGGTCGACGACGTGGGCGAGGAGTGGGTCGACCGCTTCGGTCCGCTGCCGCCGGCGGCCGAGGGCCTGATCGCCCTGGCCCGGCTCCGGGCCGAGTGCCTGCGGGTCGGGATCACCGACGTCGCCGTGGTGGCCGCCCGACCGGGCGGGCCGTCCCGCCCGACCGCCCGCCTGTCGCCGGTGACCCTGGCCTCGTCGGCCCAGGTGCGCCTCCGGCGCCTGGCCCCCGACGCCGCCTGGCGCGAGGACCTCCACCAGCTGGTCGTCCCGCTCGCCCCCGGCGGCCGCCCGGCCGAGACGCTGCGCCAGCTCCTGGTCCAGCTGGTGCCGCCGCCGGCCGAGGACCCGGGGGCCGACGAGGCGGCCGGGCCGCGCCGCCGGGTGGCCAGCGGCTGAGCGGCAGCACCGGACGGTCCTGTGGCATCCTTCGGGAGGCCCAGTCGGGCACCGGCGGCACGGAGGGGGTCGACATGCGGCGCAAGGTTCGATCGGCGCTGGCGGGCGCCGCCGCCGTCGGTCTGGTCATGGCGGCGTCGGCCACGTTCTCGGCGGCCTCGGCCGCCGCGCCGAACCAGCTCCCGCCGGCGGCGCCGGCACCCACCACCGGCCTGCACATGCTCGACCACCCCCTCCCGCTGGTCGAGACCCCGTGGCGCACCCACCCAGACCGCGTCGTCCGCCCGGGCAACCACCGGGGCGCCCCGACGAACTCGGCGCTCCTCTCGAACAACTGGTCGGGGATGGCCGACTCGATCTCCGGCGGGACGTTCACCGCGGCGAGCGCCCGCTGGATCGTCCCGACGGTGGCCGCCGCCTCGGTCGACGAGTACTCGGCGACCTGGGTCGGGGTCGACGGCTTCGGGAACAGTCACCTGGTCCAGACCGGGACGGCCCAGGAGGCCCACCCGTCGGGCAACGCCTACTACGCCTGGTACGAGTTCATCCCGGCCGCGTCGGTGCCGCTCTTCTCGGTCAACCCGGGGGACCAGATGGCGGCGTCGGTCGTCCAGGTCGACGCCGACCACTGGACGATCACCATCGACGACCAGACCACGAGCCAGGGTTTCTCCCAGACGTTCCTCTACGACAACACCGACGGCGGGCCGTCGCAGGGCACGTCGGCCGAGTGGATCGAGGAGGCGCCGACCGTCAGCACGGGCCAGGCCATCCTGGCCAACTACGGGACGGCCACCTTCACCAACATCGCGGCGACGACGACCGGCGGTTCGACGACGCAGAACTCGATCACGATGACCAGCCCCGAGAACACGCTACTCATCTCGAACCCCGGCACGTTCAGCTCGGGGACCCTCCCGGTCACCTTCATCGGTCCGGCCCCGACCCAGGCCTTCGGCGGCGCCTTCTACGGCACGATCGCCACCTTGAACGGGGCGCCGGGGAGCCTGCTCGCCGTCAACCCCGACAGCGTCTGGTCGTGGACCCAGGGCTCGTCACCGACCCTCGCCTTCAACGGGGCCTTCTACGGGGCCATCGCCACCATCTCGGACGACGTCGGGGACCTCTTTGCCATCAACCCCGAGAGCGTGTGGGAGCTCCCGGCCGGGGGGACACCGACCCTGGCGTTCAACGGGGCCTTCTACGGGGCCATCACCACGGTCGCCGGCGGGACGACGGGGAGCCCGGTGCTGTGGGCCGTCAACCCGTACAGCACGTGGAAGCTCATCCCCGGGTCGTCGCCCACCCTCTTGTGGGGCAACTCGTTCTACGGGGCGTACGCCACCCTGCCCTGGTCGGCCGGGCTGCTCGCCGTCAACCCGGGCGACATCTGGGTCCTCCCGGACGCGAGCCCGACCCCGTCGCAGTACTGGAACGGGCCGTTCTTCGGGTACGCCGGGACCCTGTCGGACCCCGTCGGGGACCTGTGGGCCAACGACGGGACCTCCAGCTGGTTGCTGCCGAACGGCGAGGTGCCCACGGCGATGTTCTGGGGTCCCTTCTACGGATACCTGGGCACCCTCTTCCAGGCGACCGGGGCCTTCACGCTCGAGACCTTCGCGGTGGACGGGGGCTCGATCTGGTCGATGACCGCCCACCTGGCCTGACGGACCGAGGCGCCGGCCCCAGATGGCCGCGGTGGTGGACCACCGGTAGCATGCCCGGCGCGTGAAGCGCCTCATCGCTCTCCTCCTCGTCGTCGCCGCGGGCCTGGTCCTGGCCGCCTTCACCATCCCCAACGACGCGGCCACCGTGAACGGGGTGTCCATCAGCCAGGCCACGCTCAACGAGGACATCACGGCGATCGCCGGGTCCCGGCCGTTCCAGTGCTACCTGGCGGCCAACGAGGCCGTCCGGACCAACGGTCAGGGCACGGTGGCGCCGATCCACGGGGTGGGGGAGAGCAACGGCACCAACGGGACCTACAACACCGCGTTCGTCTCGCAGTGGCTCAGCCAGCTGATCTCCGGTCAGGTCGTCGCGCAGCTGGTGGCCTCGCGCCACGTCACGGTGACCGTGGCCGACGTCGACGCGGCCCGGGCCGACCTGACGGCGGCGATCAACGCCACCTTCAGCCGGGTCCAGGGCAGCCAGTTCGCCTGCCCGGGCGTCAGTGCCTCCTCGGTCTACGCCTCCCTCCCCTCGACCTTCGTCGACTCCCTCGTGCACGCCCAGGCGGTGGCGAGCGCCCTGGCCTCGTCGCAGCCGGGCAGCGGCGTCAGCCAGGCCGACATCGCCCGCTACGTGGCCCAGCACGGCGCCGACCTGGCCAACACGTGTGTGACCGCCGTGCCCTTCCAGACCCAGGCGGCGGCGGAGGCCTTCGCGGCCCAGGTGGCCGGGGGCGCGTCGTTCAGCACGCTCGCCTCCCAGAACGCCCAGACGGTGACCGGGTGCTCGACCGCCGCCCAGAGCCCGATCATCAAAGACGTGGCCGGGGTGCCGGTCGGGACGGTGTCGCCGGTCATCAACTACCAGAACTCGGGGACCTACATCGTGGTCCAGGTGACCAAGCGCTCGGCGCCCACGGTCGCCGCCGTCTCGAACCTCGTGCGCCAGCTGCTCCTCGGCAACGGCCAGCAGGGTGCGGCCCGGGCGATCACGGCGGCCACCCGGGTGGCCCACGTCACCGTCGATCCCCGCTACGGCCGGTGGAGCGAGGCCCTGTCGCCCAACCTCGGGGTCATCACCCCGGTCGGCCCGCCCGCCTCGACGCTGCTCAACCCGACGGTCAACGCCCAGTACCCGCCGAACGGGCCGTCGGGCACCGGCCTCGGCTGAGCGATGGCCGGACGTCCCCGGCTGACGGTGGTCGGCCTGGGGCCGGCCGGACCCGAGCTGACCCCGCCGGCCGCCACCGCCGCCCTGGAGGACGCCGGGCGGGTCCTCCTGCGGACGACCCGGCATCCGGCGGCGTCCGCGCTGGTCGGCGCCGAGAGCTTCGACCGCGTCTATGACGAGGAGCCCACGTTCGAGGCCGTCTACCGCCGCATCGTGGCCGAGCTCGTCGAGGCGGCCACGATGGCGGCGACCATGGGGACCAGCCTCGTCTACGCGGTGCCCGGCTCACCGCTGGTGGCCGAGGCCACCGTCGCCCTCCTGCGGGCCGACGGGCGGGTCGCGCTCAGCGTCGTCCCCGCCCTCTCCTTCGTCGACCTGGCCTGGGACCGCCTCGGGATCGACCCCCTGGCCGAAGGGGTCCGCCTCGTCGACGGGACCCGCTTCGCCACCGCGGCGGCCGGGGAGGTCGGGCCCTTGCTGGTCGCCCAGACCTGGTCGCCGGCGGTGCTCTCCGAGATCAAGCTCTCGGTCGACGACCCGGCCGGGGGTCACCCGGCGGTCACCGTGCTCCACCACCTGGGCCTCCCCGACGAGCAGGTCCTGACGCTGCCCTGGGACGAGCTCGACCGTGCGCTGCCGGCCGACCACCTGACCTCGCTCTACGTCCCCGAACTGGCCGCCCCGGTGGCGGCCGAGCTGGTGGCGCTCGACGAGCTGGTGCGCACGCTCCGGGAGCGCTGCCCCTGGGACCGCGAGCAGACCCACGCCTCGCTGCGCCGCCACCTGCTCGAGGAGACCTACGAGCTCCTCGACGCCATCGACGAGCTGGTCGGCCTGGGCGACGGGGCGTCGGGGCCCGAGGAGGCGGGGGCCGTCGCCCACCTCGAAGAGGAGCTCGGCGACGTGCTGTTCCAGGTCTACTTCCACGCCCGGCTGGCGGCCGAGGAGGGTCGGTTCACCATGGCCGACGTGGCGCGGACGGTCCACGACAAGCTGGTCTCGCGCCACCCCCACGTGTTCGGCGACGTGGTGGCCGAGACCCCCGACGCCGTCGCCGCCAACTGGGAGGTGCTCAAGCAGCGCGAGAAGGGCCGTTCGAGCGTGACCGACGGCGTGCCCCACGCGCTGCCCGCCCTCTCGCTCGCCGCCAAGCTCCAGGGCCGGGCGGCCGGGGCCGGCATCTCGGCCGTCGAGGCGGGCGACGACCCCGGGTGGGTGCTCTCGACGCTCGAGCGCGGGCCCGCCGGTGACGCCGACGGGGACGCCGCGTTCGAGATGGTCGGTCGGCTGCTCTTCGACGTCGTCGAGCTGGCCCGTCGGCGCGGCGTCGACCCCGAGCTCGCCCTGCGGCACACCTCGCTCGCCTTCGCCGAGCGTGTCCGGCAGCGAGAGGACGGGTCGTCGGCCTGAACGGCGGCCGGCCGCTCGGCACGCGTCCCCGAGCCGGCGTGACCAGGCGGTAGCGTTGAGAGCCGGCACCCACCAGGGAGGGGGCCGGGGGAGACGCGTCCGTTGAGCACCATCGAGCAGGTTGTCGGCCGCCAGGTCCTCGACTCGCGTGGCAACCCGACCGTCGAGGTCGAGGTGGTCCTCGACTCGGGCGCCCGGGGCCGGGCCATCGCCCCCTCGGGCGCCTCGACCGGCGCCCACGAGGCCGTCGAGCTGCGCGACGGGGGGGAGGCCTTCGGCGGCATGGGCGTCGGGCGGGCCGTCGCCAACGTGAACGGAGAGATCGCCGACGTGCTGACCGGGGTCGATGCCACGGACCAGCGCGGCGTCGATCTGGCCATGATCGACCTCGACGCCACGCCCGACAAGGGGCGCCTCGGGGCCAACGCCACGCTGGCCACCTCGCTGGCGGTGGCCAAGGCCCTGGCCGACGAGCTCGAGCTTCCCCTCTACCGCTCGATCGGCGGGTCCAACGCCCACGTCCTCCCGGTGCCCATGCTCAACGTCGTGAACGGCGGGGTGCACGCCCGCAACTCGATCGACTTCCAGGAGTTCATGGTCATGCCGGTCGGGGCCGCCTCGTTCGGCGAGGCCCTGCGGTGGGGGGTCGAGACCTACCACGCCCTGGCCGGGGTCCTCGCCTCGCGCCACCTCTCGACGGCGGTCGGCGACGAGGGCGGGTTCGCCCCGGACCTGGCCACCAACGAGGACGCGGTGACGGTGCTCATGGAGGCGATCGAGCGCGCCGGGCGCATCCCGGGGGAGGAGATGGCGATCGCCCTCGACCCGGCCACGAGCGAGCTCTACCGCGACGGCGCCTACCGGCTCGACGGCGAGGGTCGCACGCTCAGCGCCGACAGCCTGTGCGAGTACTGGGTCGACCTGGCCGACCGGTACCCGATCGTCTCGATCGAAGACGGCATGGCCGAGGACGACTGGGAGGGTTGGGCGACGCTGACCGCCGCCCTCGGGGACCGGGTCCAGCTGGTGGGCGACGACCTGTTCGTGACGAACGTCGAGCTCATCGAGCGGGGGGTCGCCTCGGGGGTGGCCAACGCCGTCCTCATCAAGCTGAACCAGATCGGGACGCTCACCGAGACCCTCGACGCGGTCGCCCTGGCCGGGTCGAACAGTTACCGGTCGGTGATCTCGCACCGCTCGGGCGAGACCGAGGACACGACGATCGCCGACCTGGCGGTGGCCACCAACGCCGGCCAGATCAAGACCGGCGCCCCGGCCCGCTCGGACCGGGTGGCCAAGTACAACCAGCTCCTGCGGATCGAAGAGGACCTCGGCCCCTCCGCCGCCTTCTTGGGGTCGGCCGCGCTGGCCGGGCGGGGCGTTGGCGGCCGGTAGCCGGACGGCCGCCCCCGCCGCCACGCCGGGACGGGGCGCCCACCGCCGGACGTCCGGGGCCCCCCGGGCGGCCCGGGCCGAGCCGCGCCGCGGGCGCCGCCCCGGCACCAAGGCGCCGGCCGTTCCGGTCTCGAGGATCGGGCGGCGCCAGGCGGCCCAGGTCCGTCGGCGGCGGGTGTTCTTCGTCGGGGCGCTGGCCGCCTCGGTGCTGATCCTGGTGGCGTGGTTCCCGGCCGCCGCCCTGCTCACCCAGCGCCGGGCCCTGGCGGCGACGTCCGGCCAGCTCAACGCGCTGCTCCGACAGGACCAGGCCCTCGCCCAGGAGCGCCGGGCCCTGAACGACCCGGCCGAGATCCAGCGCCTGGCCCGCCAGCAGTACCAGCTGGTGAGCCCGGGGGAGCAGGCCTACCAGGTCCTCCCGCCGAGCAGCGCGGCCGGCGGGGCCTCGGCGGCCGCCCCCTACCCCGGCGACCCGGGCAACCAGGCACCGGTTGCCCCCTCGGCCGCCACCGAACTGCCGCCGGGCGCCTCGGCGACCACCACGACCACCGTTCCGGCGACGTCGGGGACCCACCCGGCCCTCCGGGCGCGGTCCGCCCCGACCCCCGCCGCCGGCCCGCATCCGGCGCCCGGGTTCTGGCAGCGGGTGGCCCAGACCCTCGAGTTCTGGCGTTGAGCGAGCGGGGCGGGCGCCCCGGCGACGACGACCTCGAGGCCGTGACCCAGCTGCTCGGGCGCCGGCCGGCCGGACGCTTCAGCGTCGTGGTGCGCCGGCCCGGGGGGCGCCCGGTGGTGATCGCCAACGACCCCTTCCTCGACGACGGCACCCCGATGCCGACCCGCTACTGGTTGGTCGACCCCGAGCTGCGCGAGTCGGTCAGCCGGCTCGAGTCGACCGGCGGGGTCCGCCAGGCCGAGGCCGAGGTCGATCCGGACGCCCTGGTCGAGGCGCACCGGGCGTACGCGGCGGCGCGCGACGTCCTGGTACCGCCGGGCCCCGGGCCCCGACCGAGCGGCGGCGTGGGGGGCACCCGGCGGGGTGTGAAGTGCCTGCACGCCCACCTGGCGTGGTGGCTGGCCGGCGGGGACGACCCGGTCGGCCGGTGGACGGCGCAGCGTCTCGGCCTCGACGAACGCGAACCGCTGGGCCGGACCTGAGTGGGCGCCGGGTCGCTGCCCGGGGCCGTGTGGTAGAGCAAGACGGTGGACCACACCGGGACCGGCCCCGTCGCCGCCATCGACTGCGGGACGAACTCGACGCGCATCCTGATCGCCGACCGGCACGGCCGCCAGCTGCTGCGCCTGATGCAGATCACCCGCCTCGGTGAGGGCGTCGACGCCTCCGGAAAACTGACCCCCGACGCCATCGACCGCACGGTCGGCGTCCTGGCCGAGTTCCGGACCGAGATGGACCGGCACGGAGTCGTCCGGGCCCGCCTGGTCGCCACCTCGGCGGTGCGCGACGCCGTCAACGGCGAGGACTTCCTGGCCGCCGCGTCGGAGGCGGCGGGCGTCCCGGCCGAGCTACTGGCCGGGCAGGAAGAGGG
>Ga0209656_10000862_pt1 | contig 19667 bp, 13 predicted proteins | sample BogFormECP12_OM2_FD_188239 | JGI IMG/M metagenome (GOLD analysis project Ga0209656, IMG submission 188239) | Bog forest soil microbial communities from Calvert Island, British Columbia, Canada - ECP12_OM2 (SPAdes) (version 2) | ecosystem: Environmental > Aquatic > Freshwater > Wetlands > Bog ... | reverse complement strand
TGCAAGCAGGTCCGAGGCATTTGATGTCTGGCAACAGGAGACGTGCGCCCAATACGCGACATGATGCGCGCAGCGGAACCGTCCTGGGCTCCAGCCCGTCCGTCCAAAGTTAATGTGACAATGCCCTCCATCGGCACGGTGTCGTCTTGCGTCGACGCGAGCGACTCCAGAAGGTCGATCGGCGTCAGGTATCGCGCGGCTCCGTGCGCGAAGGCGAACTCGGCCACGATGCCGGTGACGAGACTGGTCTTGCCGCTGTGCAACGGCCCGGTGACGAGCAGGTGCCGGCACGCAGGTTCGGGGATGGTCGGCGCGGGGACGGTTCCCAGACAGACGTCCCACAGGGACACCGCGCGGTTCGCCAGGGCCGCCATCGACGCGACCAGACCCACCTGCTCCTGCTTGCGCGCCGCGGTGCCGGCGAACGGCGTCTTGAACGTCGCGAGGCGATAGAGATACGGGCCGCCGGCCTGCTGGAACGCGATCGCGCGCCGCAGCCACCAGACGGCGACCGCGAGACCCCACCACAGCGTCAGCGGTATGACGACAAGCAGCCACCAGGGTGCCGCATAGGCGGCGAGACCGAGCGCGAGCCCGAGGCCCACGTACAGCAGCACCGTCGTGACGTTCCACGCGATGTCGCTGGTGTCGAGCGGGAACACGCCGGCCTCGGCGCGTCCGCGGTCGTCGGCCAGATCGGCGCGCTCCTTCCAGACCCACGTGCCGAAGCTCGCGCAGACCAAGGCAACATATCCGAACGAGGTCCACCCCGGCGCCATGCAGAAGCGCCCGGCGACCCAATGCCAGATGGCGCAGATCGCCAGTCCGGACAGCACGCCGTACGTCCAGTGCCCGAACTCGTCGGCGATCCAGATGTAGCTCGCGGTGGACACGTCGTGCGTGTTCTTGGTGCCGAACAGATCCTCCTTGGCCTGAGCGGCGATCCGGCACAGACCCAGCCGGCTGCTGCGGTCGCCCGCGCCGACGAAGCCGCGTGGCGGCGTCGGCATGACCGACACGTGCGTGGGGCGCGGCGGCGTCGGCGCTGGACGCGCAGTCTGGCCATCCTCAGGCGGCAGGTGAGAAGTTTCCAAAGCGATTGTCCCGTTGCGATCTTACAATGACAAAGCCACAACCGGCGCGAGCACGCAACAGGGATTCGGCCCGGTCCGCTGCGGGGCCGGTGAACGGCGCTCGATCCGCGGGGGCTTCACGTTTCGGCGAACCGCCCAAAGTGGTATCGAAGGAATACGGCCCCGCGGTCCGGGCGGCACGGGGTGGCGATGGCTCCGATACTTGACCCCGTAACGGGCCGCAAATTAGCTGTCGTGGGGCGCCGCGAGGCCTATGAGCAACGCGCTGAAGGACTGGCTGGATGGATTCGGCCTCGGGCGCTGCGCCGGGATACTTGCGGCGCATGAGGTCGACTTCGACGTCCTGCCGGACCTCGTCGAGCACGACCTGGAAAAGATCGGCCTGCCGCTCGGCGAGCGCAAACGGCTGCTGCGCGCGATCGGCACGCTCGGCGCGGCGTCGACCCCTGCTCACTCGGCGCCCGCCGGGGCGGCGGCGCCCGGACCCGAACGTCGGCGCCTGACCGTCATGTTCTGCGACCTCGTCGGTTCGACGGAGCTCGCGGCGCGCCTGGACCCCGAGGATTTCCACACCGTCATTGCCGCTCATCTCGCCGCCATCGCCGACGGCGTCGGCCAGTACGGCGGGTTCGTGGCGCGCTACTACGGGGACGGGCTGCTGGCCTATTTCGGCTGGCCGCGCGCCAGCGACAACGATGCCGAACTCGCCGCGAGCGCCGCATTGGCCGTGCTCGCCCGCGTCGCCGCCTGCGACGCGCCGGAGCGGATGCGCGTGCGCGTGGGCGTCGCGACGGGGCTGGTGGTTGTCGGCGATATCGTCGGCCAGGGGCCGGCGCGCGAATTCGTCGTCTCCGGCGAGACGCCGAACCTCGCCGCGCGGCTGCAAGCCGCGGCCGAACCCGGCACCGCACTGCTCGCCGCCGAGACTCGCGTGCTCGTCGGCGACGTCTTCACCTTCGGCGAGAAGCGTCCGCTCACGCTCAAGGGCTTCGCGCGCCCGGTCGAGGCCTGGCCGTTGACCGGCGAGCGCGAGGGCGCACACCGCACGCCGCTCGCGTCGCGTGGCGCGGACTCGCGCATCGTCGGACGCCAGCAGGAGCTCGACTGGCTGCTCGCGCGCTGGCGCGAGGCGATCGACGGCGCCGGACGGGTGCTCGTGCTGGTGGGCGAGCCGGGCATCGGCAAGAGCTCCATTGCCGAAGCGCTGGCCGCCGGCATTGCGGAACGCCATGCGTTGCTGCGCGTGCAATGCCTGCAACGCCGCTCCGACAGCTCGCTCTATCCGATCGCGATGCTGCTGCGGCAGGTGGCGCGGTTCGAGCCGGAGGACAGCGACGAGGTCCGGCGCGCCAAGCTGGCCTTGCTGCTGGAGGACGACGCGGAGCAGGCGCGCAGGCCCGACCCGGCCCGGCTCGCCTTGCTGGCGAGCCTGCTCGATCTGCCGGGCCAGGACCTCGCGACGCTGTATCCCGACCCCCGCGCGCTGAAGGCCGCGCTGCTCGCGACCCTTGCCGACACGATCGCGAGCCAGGCCCGGTTCCAGCCGCTGCTGCTGCTGGTCGAAGACATCCACTGGGCTGACGCCACGACGCTCGAGCTGCTGGAAATCCTCGCCGAGCGCCTGGCGTCCCGGCAGGCGGTGATGCTGATCCTGACCCGGCCCGGTTTCCTGCCGTCCTGGGAACGGGTCGATCTCGACGTTCGCATCATCGGGCCGCTCGCGGCCGACGAAGGGGCGAGCGTGATGGCGCAGGTGGCGCGCAAGCCGCTGCCGCCTGACGTCGCGCGCGAGATCCTGCGCAAGAGCGACGGCGTCCCGCTGTTCATCGAAGAACTCACGCGCGCGGTGCTGGAAAGCGGCTGCCTGGAGGAAGGCGACGAGGCGTACACGCTCGTCGCCCCGATGGCGGCGCTGGCGATTCCGGCCACGCTGAACGACAGCTTGCTCGCGCGCCTCGACCGCCTCGGCTGGGTCAAGGAGATCGCGCAACTCGGTGCCGTCGTCGGCCGCGAGTTCTCGCCCGCGCTGGTCGCCGCGATGTCGAACTTCGAAGCGCACCGGCTGGAGGCGGGGCTGCGGCAGCTGGTGAACTCCGGCCTCGTCGGCGTGGGCGACGGGACCGAGGCCATGTACAGCTTCCGCCACGCGCTGCTGCACGATGCGGCCTACGGCACGTTGCTGCACAGCGCGCGCCGCACGCTGCACGGGCGGCTTGCCTCGGTGCTGCTCGCGCGGCAGCCGGAACTCGCGCGCGAGCAGCCCGAAATCCTCGCGCACCACTACACCGAGGCGCACGCGCACGAGGAAGCGGCGGACTGGTGGCAGCGCGCCGGCGACCGCGCGGCGCGCCGCTGGGCCAATGTCGAGGCGGTCGCGCATTTCAGCCGCGCGCTGGAGGCGCTCGAAAACTGGTCTGCCTCCGCCGCGCGCGACCTGCGCGAGTTCGAGCTGCGGCGCAGCCTGGGCGCCGCGCAGATCGAGGTGTACGGCTTCACCGCGGCGCTGCTGCGGGAGAATGTGGATCGCGTGATGGCGCTGACCGATCGGCTCGACGATCCGGGCCGGCAATTCCCGGCGCTTGGCGGGCATTTCGGCAGCGTCTACTGGCGCGGGGAGATGGCGCAGGCATTGCAGGCCGCCTGGCAGATCCTCCGGCTCGCCGAGCGGATGGGTCAGCGCCCGCAACGGATGCTGGCCCATTGGCTCGTCGGCATGGCGCTGAGCGGCGTGGGCGAGCTGGAAGCCGCCGAGACTCAGCTTCGCGCGTCTCTCGCGCTCGCCAACCCCGACGAGGATGCCGCGCACTTGCGCAGCGAATCGTCCGACCGGGTGGTCGGCGCGCTCGCTTACCTCGCCCTCGTGCACTATCTCCGCGGCAACGCCGACGAGGCGCTGGCGAGCGATGCGGCGGCGCTGGCGCGCGCCCGGCAGCTCGATCACCCCGGCACGCTCACCATCGCGCTGGTGCTGCACGCCAGCCTGCTGGTCCTGCGCGGCGAGAGCGCGGCCTTGGGCGCGGCCGCCGGCGAGCTTGCCGAGGTTGCTGCCCGAAAGGGATCGCACCACGCGCAGCTCGCCGCGGAGGCGTTCACCTACCTGAGGCAGGCCGAAGCCCGGCCCGACGAGGCGCTGTTCGCAGCCGTCCGCGAACGGATACGCACGCTGCGCTCGATCAGCTGGAACGTGATCGTCACCTGGACCACGCTCAAGGAGATCGAGGTCTGCCTCGCGCACGGCCGCAACGTCGCGGCGCGTGCATCCGTCGACGAGCTGTCCGAGATGTTCGCGCTGCGCGGCTACGACATCCTGAAGGCCGAGATGCTGCGGCTGCGCGCCGTGCTCGCGCATCGCGACGGCGCGCCGGCGGACGAGATGACGCGGCTGCTCGGGCAGGCGATCGCGGTGGCGCGCGCGCAGTCCGCCGTCCTGCTCGAGTTGCGCGCGGCCCTCAGCTGGGTGGAACTCGCCGGGCACGATGCGGGGGAGGGGCGGGAGGCGCTGGCCGCGGCCTGCGCTCGCCTGCCCGCCGGGTGCGACCTGCCGGAACTGCAGCGCGCGCGCCGCCTGCTGGACAGCGCCGCGCGGGGGCGCCGCGAGATGGAAGCGGACGTCGGCCGCGATCCGGTGCCGGCGGCATAAAACACTTGCGTTCCGGCGGGCGCCGGCAGACCATACCGCAGCCGTGACGAAACTGCCGGTCCCGGCACGATCCGAACGCATGGGGTGTCGATGCTGACAGACCTGTGGCTGCTTCCGCCGCTCGCCTTCGCGCGGGTCGGCGCGTCGGACGAGCCGAGCGACGCATTCGACTGGGGTCCCAACGACCTCACGCCGCACGGCACCGGGCGGACGACCGTGCGGCCGGCGCCTACCTTGCAGGTCGGCGCGAACGGCGAGGTTTCCCTCAAGAAGGACGGCCCACTCACGTTCAAGGACAAGGACGGCAAGGTGAAGCCGGTCTGTCCGTTCTTCGAGCTGCACGGCGTGTGGGACGGCGGATGCGGGCCGATCACGCCGGACGTGCTGAAAGCGAACGGGCTGAGCGACGGCGACCTGCAATGGCAGGTCACGTTCTGCAACTACAAGGCCTTCCACTGGACCCGATCGCCTGGCGACAAGATCGTTGCCGTCGTCGAGATCGCCGGCGGCGAGACCGAGCCTCGGGTCCTGTGCGGACGTGCCCCCGACGACCTGGAGGCCGGCGTCAAGCCGCTGGTGCCGACCGGTGCGTGCGTTCCGCTCGGCTCGGTGCAGCTGACGAAGCCGAACGGCGCGTTCCCCGGATTCCGCCTGCGCTTCGCGCCCGGCAAGGGTGTCGCCTACGGACCGAGGAACCTGGCCGACCGCATCGGCAAGCTGGACCCCACCAACCCGATTCTGTTGCAGATACCGCTGGTCCGGGACCTGTACAAGCTCAACGAGCGCTGGCTCAAGTTCACGCTTCCGCCGGAGCGCTCCATCCTCGATCCCGATGCGAGCTGGCCGACCTTCGAGCTGTTCAGCCTCGAGGAGCTCCAGGCGCGGTTTCTCGCGATCCTACCCCACTACGGCGACGTCGCCGCACGCACGCAGAACGAGATGCTCGCCGAGCTGCTGCGCTTCGTCGCCGGTCCGCAGAAGGACGTGCGCAACCTGCCGCCCGGTCTGTACGCCTGGGTCGTCGAACCGCCGAACCACGTGATGATCAGCCTCGGGCTGGTCGACGATCTCGGCGACGGGGTGGTCGAGTGCACGATCGAGAAATACGGCCGGAAGCTCGTTGCGCAGTCCCGCGTCGTTACCGGGCCCCCTGCGTGGGCGCCCGACCGGCGCCCGGTCGTCTCGCTCGCTGACGGACTGGCCGACCGGATGGACCGCGACGCCGTGCGCGACCCGGCATACGTCGCACGCGACCCGCACGCGACGGAGGCCGAGATCCGCGACCTGCTCGACCGCGCGTTCGAAACCGTCGGGCTGGCCAACCTCGATGCGATGAACGACTACTTCGCCTGGGAAAATTTCGCGCACGGAATGCGTCCCGGTGCGGAGTACGATCCGAAGCAGGCGAAACAGCGCGTCTGGCACGGCTCCGCGCTCCGCCTGCCGCTCGACCTGCCGCTGACCGCGATCGGGCGCGACCGGCATCGCCGGAACACGGTCGACATGTTCTTCGACCCCTATGTCGTCGACACCGATCATTTCATGCAGAAATACGTGCGGGTTCCCGCGGGGGCGGAACGCCTGTACGACCAGAAAATGCCGGGTCTGATGCGCGGCGGCGACCGCCGCCCGCTCACGCTCACGCGCCGCCAGTACGACCTGCTGGCGGCCTGGGTGGCGGAGCTGCGCAAGCAGGCCCGAAAGACATGAGCGGCGTAGCCGCAGCCGAGGCGCGCCTGTTCCGCAGCGGGCTCGGCGCACATCTGTTCGTCGCCGACGGCAGCCGGGTGTACGACCTCGACGACGATGCGGCGGACCGCGTCGCGGCGGCGCTCGATGCCGGCGACGCGCGGTTCCTCGATGAGCTGGCCGACGGGCCGCGCCGGATCGGCCCGCTTGCGCCGCCGCCGCCGCCGTGGCGCGCGCTGTTGCTCAACATCGCGCAGGCCTGCAACATGGGCTGCGGCTACTGCTACGCCGACGAGGGACGGTTCGGCGGCGCGGCCCGCATGATGAGCGCCGATGTCGCCGTGCGAGCGGCCGACCGGCTGATCGCCGCGGCACGCCGGGGTGATACCGTGGTGCTCGGCTTCATGGGCGGCGAGCCGCTGCTGAACCGCGCGGTGGTCCACGCGACGACAACGCACGCGGCGGCGGCGGCGCAGGCGGCGGGCGTGCGCATCCGGTTCAGCCTGACGACCAACGCGACACTCGTGACGCCAGACGATGCGCGCCTGTGCGCCGCCCATCGCTTCAGCGTCACCATCAGCATCGACGGCACACAGGCGCAGCACGACGCGCAGCGCCCCATGCGCAACGGAGCCGGCAGCTACGCGCGCGTGCTACGCGGGCTCGCGGCCTTCGATCGGCACGGCCGACCGGCGCATCTCTCCGCGCGCATCACCGCCACGCCGGACCTCGATCTGCAAACCGCTCTGGATCACCTGCTCGGCCTCGGCTTCGACGGCGTGGGCTTCGCCGGCGCGCTGACCTCGCCGGACGCGCGCCTGCGCCTCGATCCTGCCGGGCTCGACCGCTACTGCGAGGCGCTGATCGGGTGCGGGGAGACCGCGCTCGCCGCACTCAAGTCGGGCCGCGACTACAACTTCAGCAACCTGCACGTCGCCCTGCAGGAGATCCATCACGGCACGCGTCGGCCGTATCCGTGCGGCGCCGGGGCGGCCTATCTCAGCGCCGACGCCGCCGGCGGACTGCATGCGTGTCACCGGCTGGTGGACGCGCCCGGCTTCGCGATGGGCGACATCGCGACCGGACCGGACGACGCAAGGCGTGCCGCGCACCTCGCCGCGCGCCATGTCGATCGCGCCGAGCCGTGCCGCAGCTGCTGGGTCCGCTACCTGTGCGGCGGGGGTTGCTACCAGGAAGTCGCCGCGCGCGGGCGGATTCATTGCGACGCGATCCGGCGCTGGCTCGAGTTCTGCCTGCGCGCCTACGCCGAACTGTCCGCCGTCCGCCCCGACTGCTTTGCGGCGGCGCCCTCCCTGGCAGGAGAGATCATGTGAGCGACCGGCCCAAGAAGACGGCGGTGCCTGCCGAACCGTCCGTGATCGGCACCGCCAAGATCTTCCCGCGCAACCTGACCGCGCGCGCCGCCTACATGGTGCTCGGCAATCCGGTCAGCACGCGGCCGGAGAGCGGCGTCGACAACACGCATCCAGGGCTGGAGTTCGATCAGCGCAACCTCGACCGCTTCTTCTTCCCAGGCCTGACCGTCGAGTTCCAGTTCCTCGACGGCGCACGGGTGACGGCGATCGACCCCGCCCGCCTGCCGCCATGCTGCGACCTGCGAACGTCCGACGTCGGCCCCGACCTTTACCTTTGGTACGTCTACGGTTGCTTCGGCATCGCCCCCGGCGTCTGGCAGATGCGGACCGCCTTCGGGCTCGACGGCTACGACGTGCTGCGCATCGTGCGCGACCTCGAGCGCGGGCCGGTGATGGTCATCATCGGCCGCGGGCCGGACCCCGCCCTCGGGGCGACGGTGATCCGCGAGTACCTCGGCCTGCTCAACGTGCTGCTGCCGAACGCGCCGCCCCCGCAGCTGCGGCAGGCGCCGCCACAACCGCCGCCGCCGCTCGACGCCGACGGTTTCCCGGGCCTGCCTGCATTCCCGTGGATCGCCCGCGACAAGGACAACAACGACAAGCTTCTGCTCGCGGCGCTTGTCGCGAGACGCACCGATTTCGTCAGGCCGGACGGCGTGCTCGACCCGGTCGCGGTGCCGCCCGGCGAGCTGACGCGCAGCCTGTGCGCGCCGTGGCAATGGGACTTCGCCGACTGCGGCTGCCACTACTGGGCGAGCAACAAGCCCGACATCGTGATCGGCAGGAGCGGCGGCGAGCAGACGCTCAACTTCCAGCGCGACCGCGACAAGACGCCGCCGCAGCAGCCGCCGACCGACTACGCGCACTGGGTCGACGGCATCATCCTTCAGTCGGACATGATCGAAATCTGGAACACGCTGGATTTCGTCATCAACGAGCAGGAAACCGACCGGATTCCCGACCCGCCCGTGGTCAACCCGGTCAAGCCGCTCACGCGCAGAGAGATGGTCAAGGAGTTGCGCTATCTCGCCACCGTCGAGCACGCGCTGGCGGTCGAATACCTGTACGCGCACTACTCGATCGACGCGCCGCGCGTCCTGCACGAGACGACCCCGCCCGATCCGGACCTGGAGCGGCGCTTCAAGGCGGCCGAGCAGATCTTCATGATCGCCGTCGACGAGATGCGGCATTTCCGCTGGGCCAACGAGGCGCTGGCCCTGCTCGGCGAGAAGAAGGCGTCGCTCGGCCGGGCCAGGCAGATCGTCTTCGGCGACCACCTCCACCATGAGTTCAAACTGCGCCCGCTGACGCAAGCGGTGCTCCAGGACTTCATCGATGTGGAGGCGCCGAGCAAACGATTCGGCGCCGACAACAAGATCGACGGCATGTACACGCACCTGCTGGTGTCGCTTGCGACGCTGCCCGGCCTCGACGAGACGACGCGCAACCGCCTGGGCGAAGTCGTCAAGCTCGTGATCGAGGAAGGCCATCAGCACTATGCGCGGCTGTTGCGGGTCCAGGACCTGCTGAACGGGCTCGACCCGAAGGGCTATCTGCGCCTCGACGCGGCGACGCCCGAGACCGACCCGACCAAAAAGGGTCTGCAGAAGGTGGCGAATCTCTACTACCGCAGCCTGCTGGCCGCGATCGCCGAGTCGTTCGAGCAACACGAGATCCTGCGCGGGGAGATGCTGCACCACGCGCGGCGCTCGATGGAGAACCTGCACGAAGTCGCGCACGGGATGGCGGCGAAACACATCCCGCCTTTGTTCGAACTGCGCGGACGCATCGGCCCCTGGGGACCGCCGAAGCCGCCGGGTCCGTGAGTGCGGCGCTCAAGGCACCGGCAGACTCGCAGGCCCGATCGGCGTGCGTCATCGGCGCAGGCGTCGCGGGGCTGACCGCCGCGCACCTGCTGCGCGCGCGCGGATGGAACGTCGCCGCGTCGGGCACGCCGCGCGCGTCGTTCGGCGCGATCCTATTGCGCGAGACGACCGCCCGGCTGCTGCTCGCCATCTGGGGCGATACTGACGGGACGCTGCTGCGCGGCGCACGCCGTCTGCACGGGCGCCGCGTGCTGTGGGGAACCGAGCCCGAAGCCCGTGTGGCGCAGCCGGCCTATGCCATCGAGCTGTCGATGCTCGTCGCGGCGTTGGCCGAACGGGTCGGCCGGCTCGCCCCCGACTCTGCCGACGCGTGCGCATGGACGCTTGCCGCCACCGACGATGCCGCGAGCCCGCTCGGTCCTGCGCGCCGCCACGGCGTGCGCCGGGCATGGATCGCGGACGTCGCACTCTCGCCGCTTGCGCCGCGCGACGAGGCGGTGCTGGAGGGTGTCGACGGCGGCTGGTTCATGCTGCTGCCCGACGGAAGCGGGCGCGGCACGCTGCAGGCCGTCGCCGCGCGCGCGTCCGACGCGCCGCCGTTCGACGATCTGCGCGCACGCACGCGGCTGATGCGCGATCTGGTCGGCGAGGTTTGCGCGCAGGCGGGGCCGTTCCCGTGCATGCCGCGCTTGCGCGCGCCTGCGGCGGGATCGCGGACGATCGCCGTGGGCGAGGCGGCGCTCGCCTGCGATCCGCTGTGCGGCGACGGCGTCGGCCACGCGTTGCGCGGCGCGGTGGCAGCCGCGTCGGCCCTGCAGGCCATCGCCGCGGGAGCGCCCGAAGCCGAGGCGTTGCGGCGCTACGACGCGGGTCTGGCGTTCGCCATGCGCCGTCATCTCGGCGCGTGCATCGCGCACTACGAAGCAGCGGGCGGCGGCTGGGACGCGGAAATCGCGGCCATGTGCGACGCCGCGGGCTGAGCGTACCGTTGTCGCGGCTGGCGAAGCTACCGCTTGCAACTACCCGGCGGCGGCGGTGGCGCGGCCGGCGGCCCCGGCATCCTGCCTGGCGCGCGGAGGGGCGGTCACGCGTCCTACTCGCGCGGAGCCGGCGGCGCGGCCGGCGGCCCCGGCATCCTGCCTGGCGCGCGGAGGGGCGGTCACGCGTCCTACTCGCGCGGAGCCGGCGGCGCTTCCGGCGGCGGCGGTCAGGGGGGTGGCGGCGGTCCCGGCGGCAAGAAGGCATCAAGCGGCGGTGGCGGTAGGTTCGGCGGCGGCGGTGGTGCCCATGGGGCCGGCAGCGGCGGCTTCGGCGGCGTGAGACGAGCTGACGTCATGAGCGGGCCAGTCGGCCCGGCCATGCTGCAGGCCGAAGATCCGGCGAGTGTGCTGCCGCAGATATTCGCCGGCGAACTTGCGGGACAAGCAGGCCACGAGGAACGTGGGTTGCTTTGGATTGCTGTGGATTGCTGTGGATTGCTTTGGATTGCTGGTGGTCCGCCCCGATTCCGACGTTCGGTGAACTCCGGGATCGGGACACTGGACGCGCGGTGCGTATTCGTCTCAACCTTTGAGTGTCAGGCATCCGAGGGGGCCGGTGGATACGATCGGTTCTTCGCGCCAGTCGATCCCTGCGGCAGCCACCGGCGGCCGTCAGTGCGTGTTTTGCTGCGAGGAGATCCGGCCAGGCGCCGTGGTCTGTCCGCACTGTGGCGGCAACCTCGCGCCTTTGCAGGTCCTTGCCGACAAGCACGCGGCGTTGGAGGAGCGCCTTGCGGTGCTGGAGCGGGAGCTCGCCGCGCAGCGGGACGCAGCCGTCCGGCAAACGGCAATCGAGAAGACAGCCGTTCCTGTGCCGCCACAGTGCCGGTCTGCCGGGCTGGCGGCGAATCTCAGATGGCCGCACATGGCGGACAACATCTTCCTCGGCCTGGCCGTGCTGCTGGCCGCCCATTGGCTCGCGACGACGCTGCCGGAAGGCAACCGGACCCTCTTCCGCCTCGTCGCACTCGCCGTCGCACTTCCCTTCGGGTACCGCTTCCAGGTGAATGCGCGGCCCGGAACGGCCGGCGCGGTGATCGCGGCGCTCGCGTTCGGATGTCTTGGAACCATGGCGATCGGCGTGCTCGACGCTGCCACCGGCGGCAGGGCGGCGGCGCCGATCAAGCCGGAGGACATCGTGGCGTCGCTGGCAACGATCGCCCTCAGCCATTACGCCGGCAGCGCGCTGGCTCATTTCCGTCAGGCGCGCGGGGAACGACGGGCGGCAGCTTCTGCGGCCGGCGGGCGCGCAGTCACGTCAGCGGGCGACGACTCGGGGGCGCTCTTGCATCTCGAGCCGGCACGCATCAAGACGACGGCCGAGACGCTGAAGGCGATCACCGACGCCGCGACGCCGCTGGTCGCAGCCACCGCGGCGCTGTGGGCGGCGCTCGGCCATCTGCTGTTCTGAAACCGGTTTCTGGATCGCGATCGTGTCAGCATCGGAAGAAGACGCCGTGATGCCGAACCCCCGGGCGACGACGGCCAGCCGCGCGCGCCGCCCGGCGCCCGCGGTCGTCATCGTCTCGGTCCTGCTCGTCGGCATGATCGGCCTGTCGATCTGGTATCTCAGCCGGACACAGCCGCTGGTCATCCAGGGCGAGGTGCAGTCGCGCACGTTCGACATGGCCGCGCGCGTGGATGGCCGGATCGCGCAGATCGCCGTCGCGCGCTCGCAGGACGTCAAGCAAGGCGCGCCGCTGATCCGCATCGACAATCCCGAGCTGCTCGCCAAGGAGCGGGAGAGCGAGGCCGCGCTGCGCGAGGCCGACGCCGAGCTGGCGCGGGTGCGCGCGGGGTTCCGGGCCGAAACCATCGCTACGCGCAAGGCGGAGGTCGATCGCGCCAACGCGAACCTTGTGCTGGCGCAGAAGACGTTCGACCGCACGCGCCAGCTCGTCACGTCCGGCGACGCGCCGCAGTCGCAGTACGACCGCGACAACGCGGCGCTGACGCTGGCCGAGCGGTCGCTGGACCAGGCCCGCTTCGCCTACAACGAAGCCGTCTCCGGTTACACGCGCGAGGACCTCGGCATCGCGCTGGCGAAGGTCGAGACGGCGAAGGCCGACGTGGAGACGAACAAGGCGCTGGTCGGTCAGCTGGTCGTGGTGGCGCCGGCCGACAGCCAGGTGTTCCGCATCCCGGTCGAGGAAGGCGAGGTCGTGCTGCCGGGCGTGCCGCTCATCACGCTCGTCGATCTCGGCGACATGTGGGTGCAGTTCGATCTGCGCGAGGACCTGCTGCGCGATCTCAAGCCGGGGTCGAGGATCGACGTGCGCGTGCCCGCGCTCGGCAATCGCGTGATCGCCCTGGAGGTTCGCGTGATCGGCGCGAAGGGTGAATACACCGGCTGGCGCGCCACGCGCTCCACCGGCGACTTCGACCTGCGCACGTTCGAGGTGCGCGCCTATCCGGTCCAGCCGGTCGAAGGATTGCGGCCGGGCATGAGCGTCTACACCGACTGGAGCGAGCGCAAGCCGTGATGCTGCCGCGCACCGGCACGCTCGCGGTCGCCGCGCGCGAGACGCGCTGGATCCTGCGCGACCCCGTGGCGCGCTTTCTGCTGTTCGGCGTGCCGGTGATCGCCTTCACGGTGCTCGGCTTCACCTTCAGCCACGCGGTCGTGCGGGGGCTCGATGTCGTCGCGGTCGACATGGACAACTCGCCGACCTCGCGCCAGTTCATCCAGACGCTCGCCGCGTCGCCCGGCATCAGCGTCACGGAACGCGCGAACGACCTGCGCGCAGCAGCCAGCGCGATCCGCTCCGGCCCCTCCATTGCCGCGATCTACCTGCCGCCCGATTTCGGCAAGGACCTCCTTGCGGGCCGCGCGCCGCGCCCGGTCGCCTTCGCCAACACCCAGTATTTCACGCCCGGCAACAACGCGCTGAAAAGCGTCACCGACGCCATCAACGCGGCGACGACCGCCGTGGCGCCGGCGACGCGGGCGGCGGGCGAGCGCGCCGAACCCGGCCCCGGCCTGGTGCCGGAGGAATACGTGCTGGCCAATCCCGCGCTCAACTTCGCGCAATTCCTGCTGCGCGCGGTGCTGCCGACGGTGCTGCACGTGGTGATCGCGATCTCGGCGGGGTTGGCGGTCGGCTCGGAGTTCCAGCGGCGCAGCATGCGCGCGTGGTGGGAGCTGTCGGGCCGCAGCATCCCGGCGGCGCTGATCGGCAAGCTGCTGCCGTACTGCGTCGTGATGATGCTGATGTTCGTGCTGATGGTCGGGATCCTCGACGTGTGGCTCGGCGTCAGCTTCCGCGGCGACGCGGTGCTGATGACGGTGTCGGCCATCCTGCTGATGATCGCCTACCAGATGATCGGCTGCCTGATGCAGCTGCTCGCGCGCAACATGGCGTTCGGCCTCAGCCTGACCGCGATCATCGTCTCGCCGGCATTCGGCTATGCCGGCGTCGGCTTTCCCGTGATCGGGATGCAGACGTTCCCGCGCGTGTGGGGCGCGATCCTGCCGCTGCGCTGGTACATCCAGATCCTGTTCGATCAGGCGACGCGAGGGGCGGCGATCGCCCATACGGCGACCCCGTTCGCGGCGCTGTGCGGCATCACCGTCGTCCTTTGCGTGCTGGTGTGGTGGCGCTTTCGTGCGCTGGTGCGCGGCGGGCTCGCCATCCCCGAGGAGAGCAAGCCGCCGCTCGCACCTGCGCCGTCCGGTGTCGTGGGCGCGTTCGCCGCGGAATGGCGCCGCGTCCTGAGCGACCGCGGCGTGTTGAGTCTGTTCATCGTCGGGCCGTTTTTCTACTCGGTGTTCTATCCGCAGCCCTATCTCGGCCAGATCGTCCGCAACATCCCGATCGCTGTCGTGGACCACGACAACACGGAACTCGGCCGCGGGCTGATCCAGGCGCTTCAAGCGCACGGCAATATCTCGGTGGCGCTGCGGGCGTCGACCTACCGCGAAGCCGAGGACGCGATCCTCTCGCGCCGCGCCTTCGCGATCCTGGGAATCCCGCATGACACCGAAAAGAACCTGCTGAAAGGCGTCACGGCGCGCCTGCCGGTCTATGCCGACTCGACCTATTTCATCCTGTTCAACCGCTCGCTGCAGGGCATCCTCGAAGCCGTCCAGGCCTACGCGTCGGACGAGCTCTCGCATGGCGCGCGGAGCGAGGGCGCGAGCGTGCAGGCGGCAACGCGATTGGCGACGCCGGCGGAGCTGATCCAGGTCCCGCTGTTCAACCCGACCGCGTCGTATTCCGCCTACGTCGTGCCGGCCGCCTTTGTGCTGATCCTGTTCCAGACGTTGCTGATGGGCGCGGCAACCCTGGGCGGCGCCGCGTTCGAGCGCCACGGGCCGGCGAGCCGGCAGGTGCGGGCGTCGGCGATTCTCGGCCACGCGCTGGCGCACTGGACGATCTACGTGCCGGCGATGCTGCTGTATTTCGTCGTCATGCCGCGGATCTACGGCTTCTCGCATTTGGGCAGCGTATGGGCGCTTGCCGCGCTGTCGGTTCCGTTCATCCTGTCGACGAGTTTTCTGGGACAGGCGCTCGGCCTCGTGTTCCGCCATCGCGAGACGGCGGTGCTGCTTGTCATCGCCAGTAGCCTGCCGCAGTTCTTCCTGGTCGGCGTCTCCTGGCCCGCCGAGGCGTTGCCGGGCTTCCTGCAACAGGCGCGCGTGCTGCTGCCCAGCGTGGACGCGATCGACGCCATCGTCCGCGTCAACCAGATGGGTGCGCGCCTCGCGGAGGTGCGGCCGGATTTCCTGCGTCTGTGGGCGCTCGTGCTGCTTTATTTCGCGATCGCGGCGGCGGTCGCGCAGTTTCGAGGCGTGCGGGAGGCGAGCCATGTCGCGACCGCCTAGGCGCATGGCGGCACGCGTCGCCGCGCCCGCGCTGGTGCTCGTCGCTTCTGTGGTCTGGTACGTGTGGCCGGCGCGCGGGCAGGGCGTGGCCGACATCCCCGGCATGGTGCGGACCACCGAGATCCGCATCGCGCCGGAGATCAGCGGCCGACTGGCGCGGTTCCTCGTCGAGCCGGGACAGTCGGTCGAGCGCGGGCAGCCGGTGGCGCTGCTCGACAATCCCGAGCTGTGGGCCGCCGTCGGCGAGGCGCGCGCCGCGGTCGAGAAGGCGCGGGCGGACCGTGACCGCGTCTATGCCGGCGTCCGCTTCGAGCAGGTGCAGGAACTGGAGCGCGAGATCGACAAGGCGCAGGCGGTTCATGCGCGCGACGTGGAGGAGCTGCGGCGAAAATCCGTCCTGGCGCGCGACACCTTCGCCTCGCAGCAGGAGCTGGACATCGCCAAGGCGGCGGAGGCGCGCAGTGCGGCCGACATCCTGGTCGCGCACGCGCGCTACGCCGAGGCGAAGCGTGGGCCGACGGACGAGGAGCGCGCGCTCGCCGATGCGACGGTCGTGACGGCGCAAGCGGCGCGCGATGTCGTCGAGGCGCGGGCGGCGAAGATGCTGCTGCGTGCGCCGGCGACCGGCGTAATCGGTGTGCGCGTGGCCGAGCCGGGCGAGGCGGTGGTTCCGGGCGAGCCGGTCATGACGATGGTCGGCAACGGCGTGTGGTTCGGCTTCGACCTGCGGGAGGACGCGTTGCGGGGGCTTGCCATCGGCACGTCGGTTCCGGTTCGCTTGGCGTCCGGCAAGCAGGTTGCGGCGAAGCTGGTCGAACTGCGCAACTGGGGCGAGTTCGCGACGTGGCGTGCAGCACGCGCCACTGGCGATCACGATCTGAACACGTTTTTTATTCGGTTCGACCCAGTTGGGGTGGTCGCCGATGTGGCGCCCGGCGAGACGGTTTGGCTGCGGCCGGCAGCGGATTGAACCATGGCTGAAGGCAAGCAAGCCGCCGGCGAGAAAAGTTGACATGGTGGTGACAGCGGTCACCTGCGGGATCCCGCTTGCAAGCTACCGCGCCACCTTGTTACCAAGTGGGCGTGCGAACAATCGCAATTGTGAGCCGCGCGGGCGGCGAGATAGGTGACACTATGCCAGCAGTCCGAAAGCCGCTGACGTTCGACGGTGATCGCAGCCCGCCTCGGCCGGTGGCAGCAGCGCCCGCGCAACCCCGGCAGCAAGTCGGCGCCCGCGTGACGGCGGCGGTCTATCGCCGGTTGAAGGCGAAGGCGGCGTTGCAGGGCGTCGCCGTTGGCACGCTGGTCGACCGGGCTATTTCCGAGTTCCTGGAGCGCGAGGCAGGATCGGGCAGGGACGCCGCATGAGTGACGAGCCGGCCCGAACCACCGGCGGGACCGATGGGCCGACCCTCGCCCAGGTCCTCGCCACAATCCAGGATGTGGCCAGCACCACGGCCTCCATGCGGGCGGAATTCGTCGAGGCTCTGGCCGGGGTGTCCCTCGGGCTGAGCGGGCAGATCGGGGAGCTGGCCGAGCGTCAGTCGGAATTCGTTGAGGCTCTGTCCGGGGTGTCCCTCGGACTGAGCGGGCAGATCGGCGAGCTGGCCGAGCGTCAGTCGCGCTTCTTCACCGAGTTGGGCAAGACGCGTTCCGAGTTGATGGACCGCATGCAGACCGTGCGCGATGACGTCACGGTCAACCTGGCCGCGGCCCGCATCGCCGAGCAGGCAGGCCGCGGAGCGCTCGAACAGGGCAACGTGCTCGCCGACGCCCTGGCCGCGCTCACGCGCCAGGTGCGGCAGCTGCAGGACCGAGTCGACGCCTTGCAGGACGGTAAGCCCAACGCATGAGCGACGGGCCGCCCTCGGCCTGATACTCGCCAAGATCGAGGACCTGCCCGACAGGACGGCCGGGACGCAATGGCGGAGATGCGGGCCGACTTCCTGGACGAGCTGGGCAAGACGCGGTCGAGCATCATGGGGCGCATTGGCGGCCGGCCAAGGCGTGGATGCACCGCCTTCGCGGACCATGACGAGACCGAGATGAGTGCGATCACACGGAGATTGTAGCGGAGCGGTTACGCTCCACCCCAATTCTTGACGGCAGCGGCGATGGCCGGGCCGGCCTTCGCCAGGTCTTCGGGTTTCATCACGGGCAGGAACTCGACATCTGCCTTCAGCCAAAGGAACAGCGGCTCGGCGATGGCAGGAATTTGCGAGGCGTCAGCCATCTCGAGCACGACGTAGGCGCCACGCTGACCATTCATGCTGGTGAAGTAAGCAGCTTCCGCCTTCACCTCGGCGAGATACTTCTGCATCTTCTTGCCGAACTCCGGGTCTCGCAGTGCGGCATTTCCCGGCTCGACGGGGATGCTGAACTTCATGATGTATCGCATGGTGTTCTCCAGTCGGGCGGGGATGATCGCCAATCGCGTTCCCCGCAGTCACCATGGTTCAAAGCGCCAGCGAGCACCATGGACCTGCTAGGAATGCGAGCTGCTAAAAGGAAAAGGTCGGCGAACCGCCGCCGATCTACATTGTTTTGGCCGCTAAGCGAGATCATAAACTGAAGGCACCAACGCAACAGCGCCGGGAGACCGTGGCCAAACAGCGCACACCAAGCCTTCGTGGAGGCCGGGCCTCCAGAAGAGACCGATGGTTCGGTTTGGAGAGAAAACCAGGATTCCAAGATTTTAAGCGGTGGTGGCATAGGAAGGGCAAGAATTCACCCGCTTGGGGTGGGCGCGACCTTCAGAGTCGAGAAGAGGCGAAAGAGGCTTGGTGTGAGTGGAATCGGCTAGGTCGACCACGTGTCAGGTAGCATCAGAGATGAGTGGACAAAGTTCAAACCTACCTGAGATTGTCAGAGCGGCGCTGACGAGCGTTCCGACCGACGACTCTGTCATACAGTTGATCGCTGATCTACCATCCGATGTGTTCTCTCCGGAGCTTGAGAACGCGCTTCTCATGGCGCTCTCAGACACCGGCGATGCGAGATTGCGGAATGTAACCGCGCTTGCTCTGGCGGATATGGGCTCGCGCGACGCTGTTCCTCGGCTTGTATCCCTCCTCAAAGATAGACGAACGAAAGGCTTCCGCGGTACGTTGTTGTACGCATTGCAGAAGCTAAAGGCCGTGCTGCCGATCACTGATCTAGCGATTTTGATCGTATCGGATACGGCTGAAGCTCAGGAAGAGGCGCTTGCTCTCCTTGAGCAATCCATTGACGGCAAGACTGATGAAAATGATTTGACTAGCGCAGTATCGATACTACTTTTTGGTCTGTCTCAGCCCATATCTATGGAACATCGCTTGACAGTTGCGGACGCTTTTGAAGTTTGTGCTCTCGCGTTGACACGTAAACTCGCGAAGTCTCGTCCTGCTCCAACGGGCAAACCACGGCACTGACCTTCCAGAGTTCATCGGTCGTGCCCCGAACTCTGCAAGGCCATCGAGCGTTGTTAGCATCGGCTGCCCGCGTGTTGGCGCGGCTACTCGGCGGCATCGCCGCAGGGCGCATCCCGGCCGCTAGTTCACCGCAGCCGACACGTCACCCAGCCCTGCGCCCGCTTCGTCCTTCACCGCACAAACCGCCAGAGGTTGGGCAACCACCGCTCGCCTGAGTTCATAGCGCGCGGATCGTTTTGGCGAGGCTCGGATTGGCCGCTGCGCCACCTCGTCGATCGACCACCCAGCGGCTGCCCCCCTCGATGCCGGCGATGTCGTCGATACCGGCGTGCGGGGCGAAAGCGACCACTTGCGATTAGGGAGACGGTGACATTGCGCGCCTTCTATGAGAGCTCGCAAGACAGCCAATAGTCCACGATTCCCGGACAGATCGCAGGTGGTGCAGAAGTCGGGCTGATCTGGGGGCCCTGCAGGCCGTCTCACGTCAGGATCGCGAGTTGATCGTCACCCCTGTTTGTCTCTCCGCACCCATGGCGAGTCCCGCCTTCACGTTGTGCAACTGTTGCGAGTCGCGTTCTTGTCAGCTGGCCATGGAGAGGCCTGGCCGTCCTGAAGGGCGGCCCGCGACGTGATATCTGGCTCGGATGAGTCGCCGCGGCGTTTCATCCGGCCGGTCCACATGCCAGGGTCCGGATGGTCTGACGGGCGGTGATGAAGGTCGCCAACGCCTCGGCCCCGGCGCCGAGGCGGATGATCAGCTTACGTGC
>Ga0209656_10000860_pt1 | contig 19680 bp, 19 predicted proteins | sample BogFormECP12_OM2_FD_188239 | JGI IMG/M metagenome (GOLD analysis project Ga0209656, IMG submission 188239) | Bog forest soil microbial communities from Calvert Island, British Columbia, Canada - ECP12_OM2 (SPAdes) (version 2) | ecosystem: Environmental > Aquatic > Freshwater > Wetlands > Bog ... | reverse complement strand
GGGCGCATGCGGTCCGGCTGGCTCGAGAGGGTGCCGACATCATCGCCCTCGACATCTGCGCGCCGGTGTCCGACAGCATCGGCTATCCGGCCGCCACGCCGGAGGATCTCGCCGAGACCGTGCGGGCTGTGGAAGCCGAAGGGCGCAAGGTATTAGCGCGCGAGGTCGACATTCGCGACGATGCCGCGGTGCGGCAGCTGGTGAGCGACGGCGTCGAGCAGTTCGGCCGGCTCGACATCCTGATCGCCAACGCGGGCGTACTCAGTTGGGGACGGATCTGGGAGTTGACCGACGAGCAGTGGGACACCGTCATCGACGTCAACCTGACGGGCACGTTTCGCACCCTGCGCGCGGCGATCCCCGCGATGATCGAAGCCGGCAACGGCGGCTCCATCGTCGTGGTCAGCTCGTCGGCCGGGCTGAAGGCCACCCCGGGCAACGGCCACTATGCCGCGTCCAAGCATGGCCTCGTCGCGCTGACCAACACGCTCGCAATCGAGCTGAGCGAGTTCGGCATTCGGGTCAATTCCATCCATCCCTACTCGGTCGGTACGCCGATGATCGAGCCTGAATTGATGACGGAGATCTTCGGCAAGCATCCCCACTACATCCACAGCTTCGGACCAATGCTGCTGCAGCCCAATGGTTTTATGAGCTCAGAAGAGGTTTCCGACGTGGTGGCGTTCCTGGCCGGCGACGGCTCCGGCACCTTGACGGGAGCGCAGATCCCCGTCGACAAAGGCGTGTTGAAGTACTGAAATTTCGAGAGTTCCACGCGGGATCTCGTCCAACGCGGGTGAGTTCAGGCTCGTGCCAATAGCCGTCGGGATCAAACGTAGGCGGCCGTTCAATGCGACTTCACATCTCTCTTTACTGTATCGTCAAGGTTGACAACGTATCTTGAGTGGAATGCGAACCGCCTATCATACGGAACTCGCGAGGTTAACCGAGCACCTCGGCGAGATGTGTGGGCTGGCCGGAGTTGCCATGGAACACGCAACCGAGGCCCTGCTGCAGGCGGATCTGTTAGTGGCAGAACAGGTTCTCAGCGACCACGACAAAATCGCCGCGATGAGCGCCGTCGCCGAGGAGAACGCGTTTGTGCTGCTGGCGCCTCTCCGAGCGCCGGTTGCCAATGACCTGCGGGCGATCGTCAGCGCCCTCCGAATGACGGTCGACATCGACAGGATGGCCGCGCTGGCCCTACACGTCGCCGAGATCACCCGCTGGCGTCATCCCCAGCATGCATTGCCCGAAGAGGTCAACGGGTATTTCGCTGAAATGGGCAGGATCGCAGTCAAATTAGGTAACAGCTCGCAAGAGGTGCTGTTGTCGCGCGACCCGAGAAAGGCCGCGCGCATCCGCAGAGAAGACGACGCGATGGATGACCTGCATCGCCACCTATTCACCCTGATGATGGATCGCGAATGGAAGCACGGTGTGGCCGCCGCCGTCGACGTGACGCTGCTGGGTCGGTACTACGAGCGCTTCGCCGACCATGCTGTCCAACTGGCGCATCGGGTTATCTTCCAGATGACTGGGAGGTCCTCCGACGGCGAGACGCGGCCGATATAACGCTGGCATCGAATCGAATTAGCTCGCCATCTCGGTCAGCGCATCGGCGAATCGGTCGACCGCCCAATCGATTTCCGCTGCGGTGATCACCAGCGGGGGAGCGAATCGTAACGTTGATCCGTGCGTGTCCTTGACCAGCACACCTCGCGTGGCCAGTCGCAGGCTGAGCTGCTTAGCGGTGCCGAGCGCCGGATCGATGTCGACGCCCGCCCACAACCCACGGCCGCGCACCGCAACCACGCCATCACCGATCAACGTTCGCAGCCGCCAGTGCAGGCGCCTGCCGAGGTGCGCTGCGCGGTCCTGGAATTCGCCGCGTGCCAGTATCGAGACCACGGCGTCGCCGATCGCGGCCGCGAAAGGGTTTCCGCCGAACGTCGAACCGTGCTCACCGGGATGCAGCACCCCCAGGACTTCGCGATCGGCTACCACCGCCGACAGTGGCACAACTCCGCCGCCCAGCGCTTTGCCGAGCAGGTAGACGTCGGGCACCACATCCCAGTGGTCGCAGGCGAAGGTGCGACCGGTGCGGGCCAGGCCGGACTGGATCTCATCGGCGATCATCAACACGTTGTACGCCTGGCAGATTTGTCGCACCTCGGGCAAGTAATCGTCCGGTGGCACGATGACGCCGGCCTCACCCTGGATCGGCTCCAACAGCACCGCGACGGTGTGCTGGTCAATCGCTTTGGCCAGCGCGTCGGCGTCACCGAACGGGACCGAACGGAAGCCGGGCGTGAACGGTCCGAATCCGGCGCGCGCCGAATGGTCAGACGAAAAGCTGACGATGCTGATGGTCCGACCATGGAAGTTGTTGTCGGCCACGACAATATTCGCGTGTCCGGCCGGAACGCCCTTGACGTCGGTGCCCCATTTGCGTGCGACCTTGATGGCGCTCTCGACCGCTTCGGCGCCGCTGTTCATCGGCAACACCATGTCCTTGTCGCACAGCGCCGCAAGTGCGGCGCAAAACCGTCCGAGCGGTTCGGCGTGAAATGCCCTGCTGACCAGGGTGACCAGGTCGAGCTGGGCATGCGCTGTCGCGATGATTTCGGGGTTGCGATGCCCGAAATTCACGGCGGAATACGCGGCCAGACAATCCAGGTAGCGGCGACCTTCGACATCGGTGATCCAGGCACCCTCAGCGCTGGCCGCAACGACTGGTAGCGGCGAGTAGTTGTGTGCCGCGTGGCGCTCGTCGAGCGTGATCGCCGATGCGGTGAGCGCGCCGGGGCTGGCGGGCACGGTGTCCGGCAGGGTCATTGGCGCCACTCCTCCTCATCGCTGCGCTCTGCATCGTCGCCGGCGCGGGTCACGAATACACCTCCAGTGTGCAGCATTTGACAGATCCGCCGCCCTTGAGCAGCTCGGACATCTCTACCCCGATCGGCTCGAAGCCGGTTCGGGCCAACTGCTCGGCGAAACCCACCGCGGCCGCCGGGTGCACCACGTGGCGACCATCCGATACCGCGTTGAGGCCGAAAACGTAGGCGTCGGCGCTCTCCACCGCGATGGCGTCGGGAAACAGCGTTTCCAGTTGTGCGCGTGAGGATTCGGCAAATGCCGGCGGGTAATACGCGATGGTGGTCTTGTCGAGCACGCTGAGCGCGGTGTCGAGGTGGTAGAAGCGCGGATCGACCAGTTGCAGGCTGACGACAGGGCGACGGAAGATCTCCGCGATCTCGGCGTGCGCCCGCGGATCGGTGCGAAAACCGTGCCCGGCCAGAATCATCTCGCCGACCGGCAGCAGGTCGCCCTGGCCCTCGTTGACGTGGCGAGTCTGCGCCGGAGTGTATCCCTGGCCCTTCATCCAGACCGTATAGGCGAGGGATTCCTGTTGGCGCTGAGGGTATTTGAATCGCGCCACCACCGCCGCGCCGTTGAGTATCAGTCCGCCGTTGGCGGCATAGACCATGTCGGGCAGGCCGGGAACCGGTGCGACGAGGTCGACCACGTGTCCCAGTTGGCGGTAGGTGTCGCGAAGGTGTTCCCACTGCGCGACGGCGACGGCGGTGTCGACCGGGGTGTCGGTGTCCATCCACGGGTTGATCGCATAGTCGACGGCGAAAAACCGCGGAGGCGTCATGGCGTAGTGCCGAATCCGCGCTGTGCGTTCGTTCGCCGTGACGGTCTTACGCGCCGGGCCCCGCGCCGCAGCATCCGCAAAGATCGTCATAAATCGACGGTATGGGAAGGATCTGGCGCAATCAAACACCGGCCGTTGCTTATACAGCCCTATTTTGTTGCGCCAGATGCCGTATTGCGGCAGTCTGTTGTGGGGAGGCGCGATGGACCGGTTGGATGGCATCGACGAGCAGATCCTCGCCGTGCTGGCCCAGCATGCCCGGGCGACGTTCGCCGAGATCGGTGAGCGGGTGAATCTGTCGGCACCGGCGGTCAAGCGTCGCGTCGACCGGATGCTCGACAACGGGGTGATCCGGGGTTTCACCACGGTCATCGACCGCAGCGCGGTGGGCTGGAACACCGAGGCCTACGTACAGGTTTACTGCCACGGCAGGATTTCGCCGGACGAGCTGCGCCAGGCCTGGATAGACATTCCCGAGGTGGTCAGTGCCGCAACGGCGACCGGGACCGCCGACGCCATCCTGCGTGTGTTGGCGCACGACATGCGGCATCTGGAAGACGCTTTGGAGCGCATCCGGACAAGCGCCGACATTGAACGCACGGAAAGTATCGTCGTGCTGACCAATCTCATCGACCGGTCGCGGGCCGAGGGGTGAGCGGCCATCCGCCGCCGCAATCGTGTATGAACTCCCAATGACCACTAGCTCGGGCAACGGAATACTGATCGTCGGCGGAGGGCTCGCCGCGACCCGGACCGCTGAGCAATTGCGCAAGGCGGGCTATGCCGGCTCACTGGCCATCGTCAGCGACGAGGTCCACTTGCCCTACGATCGCCCGCCGTTGTCCAAGGAGGTGCTGCGCAGCGAAGTCGACGACGTGACGCTCAAACCGCGCGAGTTCTACGACGAGCAGAACATCACGTTGCGGCTCGGATCGGCGGTCACCCGCCTGGACACCGCGGCGCAGACGGTGACTCTCGACGACGGAACGACGCTCGGCTATGACGAACTCGTGATCGCGACCGGCCTGGTGCCGCGGCGCATTCCGGCCTTTCCCGACCTGGACGGCATCCGGGTGTTGCGCTCGTTCGATGAAAGTCTCGCGTTGCGCAAACACGCTTCTTCTGCGCGGCACGCGGTTGTGGTCGGCGCGGGTTTCATCGGCTGTGAGGTGGCGGCCAGTCTGCGGGGCCTGGGGGTCGACGTCGTGCTCGTGGAGCCGCAGCCCGCGCCGCTGGCCGCGGTCCTCGGTGCCCAGATCGGCGACCTCGTGGCGCGCCTGCACCGCGCCGAAGGTGTCGATGTGCGCACCGAAGTCGGGGTGGCCGAGGTCCGTGGCCACGATCATGTCGAGAGTGTGCTGCTGACCGACGGCACCGAGCTGATGACCGACCTGGTGGTGGTCGGCATCGGCTCGCGGCCGGCGACCGACTGGCTCGACGGCAGCGGTGTCGAGGTCGACAACGGCGTGATCTGTGATGCGGCCGGACGGACCAGCGCACCGAACGTGTGGGCGCTCGGCGACGTGGCCTCTTGGCGCGACTCGACGGGACATCAAGTGCGAGTTGAACATTGGAGCAACGTTGCCGAACAGGCGCGGGTCGTGGTGCCCGCGATGCTCGGGCAGGACGCGCCGTCCAACGTCGTCGTGCCGTATTTCTGGAGCGATCAGTACGACGTGAAGATCCAGTGCCTGGGTGAGCCGATCGCCACCGACACCGTGCACGTCGTCGAGGATGACGGTCGCAAATTCCTCGCTTATTACGAGCGTGACGGCGCGGTGGCCGGTGTTGTCGGCGGCGGTATGCCGGGCAAGGTCATGAAGATGCGAGCCAAGATCGCTGCCGCGGTACCGATTTCCGAGGTGCTGGGTTAATTCAAGAACCGCTCGAGCGCTTCGCGGATGTCGGGGAGTGCTTTCGCGGCTTGGTGTTCGATGAGCGCGGCTTCCGCGAGCATGCCGACCCACAACTGCGCGCTTTCGTACGGGTGTGGGCGTTTCAGTGCGGCGAAGTCGGGTTGGAACAGCTCTGCGGCTGCTTTGTTGCGGTGTTTGATTTCGTCGGTAACCGCCGGCTCGGCGCGCGCTTCCAGCAGCAGGGCGCGCACACCGCGGTCGCGTAAGCAACCGTCGAGGTACGTGTTTGCGCCAATGATCAGCCGACGGCGCCCGGGCGGCACGCCGGCGATCGCGGGTTGCAACTGGGTGGCCAACCGTTCGTGGAATTCACGGTGCAGCGCAAGCAGATACGAGGCGCGGTCGCCGAAGTGGTGAAAGAACGTGCCCTTCGCCACCCCGGCTTCACCGACGATGAGATTGACGCTCAAGCCGGCCAGCCCGGTGCGTTCGGCCAGCCGCAGGCCGGCGTCGATGAGCGATTCTCGAGTTCTGGCCATTGCCTCCTTGCGCCCGCCGGTCGGCCTGGTAGGCACCGCGGACGGCGTCGAGGTCATGTGAGCACTCTAACCACCGGCTTGCGTGCGGCTTTGCGCTGACTGCGGCGCGCGAGCAGCTCACCGTACTGCTCGCACATGTGAATGACCCCGGTGAGCTGATAGGTGATCCAGCCCTTGTGCGTCGAGGGCAGGTTGTGCTCGAAGAAGCGGTGCCCGGCGATTTGCAAGAGCCAGCCGCCGACAAACATCGGCACTCCCACCCGCGGCTTGGCCAGCAGCAGTGGGATTCCGGCCGCGATCACCGGCGTTCCGACCATGTGCGTGAATTTCACGCCACGGCTGGTGTGTTGGGTCTTGTAGTAGGCCATCTTCTCGGCAAACGGGGCGTCGGGCGAAGGAACAGTCATCGGTTACTCCTTGAGATCGGAATGTTGACAATGATATGGTCGACCGACCGGTCGGTCAATGAAAGGAATGACGATGGTCAACACGGTCCAGACCCGGATGGGAGAAGTTGCCTACAGCGACGACGGGGACGGACCCGTGGTGGTGTTGCTGCATGCGACGCTGCATGATCGCCACGACTTCGACGCGATCGTGCCGAGCCTTTGTCGCGACCACCGAGTGATCGCACTGGACTGGCCGGGGCACGGCGACTCACCGACTCTGGCGCCGAGTCATCCGCCCACCGCGGCGTTGTTCGCCGACGTCCTTGCCGACGTCGTAACCACACTGGACCTGCCACCCGCCGCGTTTGTCGGCAACTCCGTCGGCGGCTTCGCCGCGGCACGGCTGGCGATCACTGACCCGCAACGGGTTTCGCGGCTGGTGTTGGTCAATTCCGGCGGATTCATCGCCGGCCCGGTGGCCAACCTGTACTGCCGAACGCTTGGAATGCCCGCGGTGATGAAACGCGTCCTGCCGCGTTTTGTGCGTAGCTATATGAAGGCGACGAGCGACAACGACCACGCCGTTGAAGAACGCGTGCTGGCACGAGCGAAGACGCCGGACGGTGCCGCTCTTACGGCCGCATTGTGGCGCAGTTTCGCCAGGTCCGAATACGATCTGCGGCCACACGCCGACCGCATCACGGCGCCATGCCTGGTTGTCTGGGGATCGAATGATACCGCAATCCCGATGCGATTCGGCCGGGCCACCGCTGCCGCGATCGCGGGATCGCGGCTGGAAGAATTGCCAACGGGCCACATCCCGTTTTCCTCAGACCCCGCGGGATTCCTGGCAATCGCCGAGCCGTTCTTGGCCGCCGCACGCGGCAGCGTGCAATGATCGCGTTCGCTCTATTCCCAGGTCACCGGCGGCCCGTGGGGCGAACACACGGCCAGTAGGGTGTCGTCACCACCCGGCCAGCATCGGGCGCGAACTGCGAACTCGACCGGTGCATCGGGATTTCGTCGCTGCGGCTCCAGGGTCAGATGGGCGAACGGTGCATCGGTCCGCGCTTGCGCTCCGAGCGCGTCGATCCCGGCGCGGACGGCGGCCTGATCGTCCGCCGAGAGGTATTGCCACATAATGGAATGCCACAGCACGGTGAGCACGCCGGCGGAGACGCGCAGGCCGGCAACCGCGTCGACGGCATTGCGTCGCTGCAAAGGCGCCGGGACGCGCCGGGCGATGCTGATCGCCCCACGCAACCGATCCAGCCGTTCCGGCTGATCGGGCCAGACGTAACTCAGCAGCGTCAATTCTCCGTCACGGGTGGTCGCGTCGAGCGGCGCGATGTCGTAGCCCCTACGCTCGATGATTCGCAGGGCCGCGGCGGGAGGCAATTGGCCGCGCCACGCGTCGGCGATGGTGACCGGTGAGTCGGCCGGGCCCCACTGTCCGCCCGCATAGTGAAGGCGGAAATAGTCGGCGCGCAGGTTTAGTCCGGCACTGCATCCGATTTCGAAAAGCCTTATCGGCAAGGCGAATCGGTGGGTGAGGATCAGCAGCCCACCGATCAGCGCGGCGGCCCGGCCCACTTCGTTGGTCTGCGGTGGCTGATCGAGGGCGGCGCGCAGCTGGTTGGCGTGGTCGGAGGCGGCGCGCACGATGTCGGGCCAAGCCGCGTCGGCATCCCACCCTCCGCCCGTACTCGGATACCAGCGCCGCAAATTCGAGGCGCCGCCGTCCAGTGCCAGCCGGTGCAGCCCACCCAGCAGGCGTAGCGGCAGCGCCAACCGACCGGAATCGTCTTCGTGCCCGGACAGGATGGCGGCGAAGACACCACCGGCTTCCACGTCGGCGGTCACCCGATCCAACACGTCGCCGTACATCGGCGAGCCCATACCGGCGCAGATCTGGCCCTGGAGTTGAAGAGACCGCAGCAGGCGGCTGTCGCCGGTGGGGCTCATGCGCCGCTCCTCCCCATCGCTTCGCTCTGCATCGTCGCCGGCCTCGCTCATGCGCCGCTCCTCCTCATCGCTTCGCTCTGCATCGTCGCCGGCGCGGCTCATCGGTCCAGCTCGTCGAGTCCGGCGCGGACGACGTCGAACGCATCGCCGAGGGCCTGCGGCAACGACACGGTTTCGTTGTCCAGCCAGTGCTCGTAGGCGCTCAGGGCGACGCCGAGCAGCATCCATGCGACGGTCTGGGGCAGCAGGTCGGTGGTTCGACTGCCCGATCGGCGTGCGACGAACTCGGCGATCACCTCGCGCCAGCCGGCGTACATCGTCATCGAATATGCCTGCAGCTCAGCGGTTTGCAGGATCACCCGCATTCGCTGCCGATGTCGGATGGTTTCCGACTCGTCAAAGGTGTTGAACGACAACAGCGCAGCGCGCAGCGCCGCCCCGAGCGGCATGCCCGGATCGAGATGGTCCAGCAGTTCGCCCAGGTGCTGCAGGTGAGCGTCGAAGTCTCCCCAAGGAATTGCGTTCTTGGAGGCGTAGTAACGAAACACGGTGCGACGCGCGATGCCCGCGGCCTGTGCGACGTCGTCGACGCTGACCTCGGCGAAGCCGCTGTCGGCGAACAGCCGCAGCGCGACATCGGTGATGTGCTGCGGGGTCGTGGAACGGCGCCGGCCGACCCGCGCCTGCTCCAGCATGAGACCCGCCCTTCCATTTCGGCACTCGATGCCATATCCTGACCAAGATTCTCACCGGATCGACGCGACTTGTCGAGACCCCGATAACGAAAGGCAACGTCATGGAGCCGAACCAGCAGACCGAGCGGGACGCCGGAGCCGCCCTGCCGGCGACATCCAACACCGAACTCGTCACCGAGTCGTTGGTGGAAGAGGTATCTATCGACGGGATGTGCGGGGTCTACTGATCGTGAGTGCCCCCGCGAAGGCGGGCGAGTGCGCGTTTGATCCCGGACGCGCATGGCGGTTGCACCCGCAGGTGGCCGTGCGACCCGAGCCGTTCGGTGCGTTGTTGTATCACTTCGGCACCCGCAAACTGTCATTCCTCAAGAACCGCACCATTCTTACGGTGGTGCAGTCCCTGGCCGACCACCCAGACATTCGAGCGGCCTGTCGCGCCGCGGGAATCGAGGACACCCGGCAGGGGCCCTACTTACATGCATTGGGCGTGCTGGCCGGCTCGCACATGCTGGTGCGCAGTGAACCGAAGGAGGCGGGCGTGACACGCGCCGACGACGATGCAGAGCGAAGCGATGAGGAGGAGCGGCGCGCATGACAGCAGCCGACGACGATGCAGAGCGAAGCGATGAGGAGGAGCGGCGCGCATGACAGCAGCCGGCGACGATGCAGAGCGAAGCGATGAGGAGGAGCGGCGCGCATGACAGCAGCCGACGACGATGCAGAGCGAAGCGATGAGGAGGAGCGGCGCGCATGACAGCAGTCGTGCCACGACTGGTCGAGCAGTTCGAGCGCGGGTTGGACGCACCGATCTGCCTGACCTGGGAGCTGACGTACGCATGCAATCTGGCGTGTGTGCACTGCCTGTCGTCGTCGGGCAAACGCGATCCGCGGGAACTGTCCACCCAGTCCTGCAAGGACATCATCGACGAGCTGGAACGCATGCAGGTGTTCTACGTCAACATCGGTGGTGGGGAACCGACTGTGCGGCCCGACTTTTGGGAGCTGGTGGACTATGCCACCGCGCACCACGTCGGCGTGAAGTTCTCCACCAACGGAGTGCGGATCACACCGGAGGTGGCCGCCCGGCTGGCCGCCAGCGACTACGTCGACGTCCAGATTTCACTGGACGGCGCGACCGCCGAGGTCAACGACGCCATCCGGGGTGGCGGGTCCTACGCGATGGCCATTCGTGCCCTGGAGAACCTCGCCGCCGCCGGATTCTCCGACGCCAAGATCTCCGTCGTCGTGACCCGACACAATGTCGGCCAGCTCGACGAATTCGCCGCGCTGGCAGACCGTTACGGCGCCACACTGCGCATCACCCGGCTGCGCCCGTCGGGCCGCGGCGCCGATGTCTGGGATGAGCTACACCCAACCGCAGACCAGCAGGTCCAGCTTTACCAATGGCTGGTCGCCAAGGGTGAGCGGGTGTTGACCGGCGACTCCTTCTTCCACCTGTCGGGGCTCGGCGAACCCGGGGCGCTGTCCGGTCTGAACATGTGCGGAGCCGGGCGGGTGGTGTGCCTGATCGATCCGGTCGGCGATGTGTATGCCTGCCCGTTCGCCATCAATGATCGCTTCCTTGCCGGAAACATCCTGTCCGACGGCGGGTTTGACAATGTCTGGAAGAACGCCCCGCTATTCCGGGAACTGCGCGAGCCGCAGTCGGCCGGCGCCTGCGGAAGCTGCGGGCATTACGACAGCTGTCGGGGCGGATGCATGGCGGCGAAGTTCTTCACCGGTCTGCCGATCGACGGCCCTGACCCGGAATGCGTTCAGGGCTACGGAACGCCGGCGCTGGCGCAAGAGCGCGACAAGCCTCGCCCCGCCGGGGATCACTCGCATGGTCGGCGCGGCAGCGGCCCGGTGCCGCTGACGCTGACCATCCCGAAGCGGCTCTGCAACGAAAGCCCGGTCTAGCCGTGGCCCGTGACGTCTGGTTCGAGACGGTCGCCATCGCCCAGCAACGGGCGAAGCGGCGGCTGCCGAAATCGGTCTATGCCGCGCTGGTCGCCGCCAGCGAGAAGGGGCTGAGCGTCTCCGACAATGTCGAGGCGTTCAGCGAGCTCGGTTTCGCGCCTCATGTGGTCGGCGCCGTCGAAAAGCGCGACCTCTCGACAACTGTGATGGGTCAAGAGATTTCGCTGCCGGTGATCATCTCGCCCACGGGTGTGCAAGCGGTCGATCCGGACGGTGAAGTGGCCGTCGCGCGGGCCGCCGCGGCGCGCGGCACGGCGATGGGGCTGTCATCGTTCGCCAGCAAGCCGATCGAAGAGGTCATCGCCGCCAACCCCAAGCTGTTCTTTCAGGTCTACTGGCTCGGCGGGCGTGAGGCGATTGCGCAGCGCGTTGAGCGGGCTCGGCAGGCCGGCGCCGTTGGCTTGATCGCGACCACCGACTGGTCGTTCTCGCATGGGCGGGACTGGGGTAGCCCCGCGATCCCGGAGCAGATGAACCTGCGGACCATCCTGAAGTTGTCGCCGGAGGCGATCATTCGCCCGCGCTGGCTGTGGACGTACGGGAAGACGCTGCGCCCGCCGGACCTGCGGGTGCCCAACCAGGCCCCCCGCGGCGAGCTCGGACCGCCGTTCTTCGCCGCCTACGGGGAGTGGATGGCGACGCCGCCGCCGACCTGGGAGGACATCGCCTGGTTGCGCGAGCAGTGGGACGGCCCATTCATGCTCAAAGGCGTGATGCGGGTCGATGACGCCAAAAGGGCTGTGGATGCTGGTGTTTCAGCAATCTCGGTGTCCAACCACGGCGGCAACAACCTGGACGGCACGCCGGCGTCGATCCGCGCGCTGCCCGCGGTTGTCGACGCGGTCGGCGACCAGATCGAGGTTTTGCTGGACGGCGGCATCCGCCGGGGCAGCGACGTCGTCAAGGCGTTGGCATTGGGAGCGCGTGCGGTGATGATCGGCCGCGCCTACCTCTGGGGCCTGGCGGCCGCGGGGCAACCGGGCGTCGAGAACGTCCTCGACATTCTTCGCGGTGGCATCGACTCGGCGTTGATGGGACTCGGGCGAGCTTCCGTGCACGACCTCAACCCGGACGACATCCTGGTGCCGGCCGGGTTCGCCCGAGCCCTCGGGGTTCCCCCGTCCGGGCCGGGAGCGGCGTAGCCCCGCCGAGCGCGGGACCAGCGAGCTTGCTGATGCTCACGGGGCGGACGTGGCACCGGTGACCGGGTTTAGTGAACGGGCGGCGGCAAAAAATTTTTCGAGTGCGCCAACAACCGATGCACGACAGGTGAATTCGTCTTACCATCACCGAGTGGTTGTCCTCGCCGGACTAGGGGGCTCGACGTCGAGCCAACTCCAAGGCATGTCGCTGGGCGTAACCATTCCGGTCGGATCCACCGAACAGCATGGCCCCCACCTGCCGCTGGACACCGACACCCGGATCGCGACCGCCGTCGCCAACGGGGTCACCGCCCGCCTGTCCGGCGACCCCCAGCTGCACTGGGTCGCGGCACCGTCCATCGCCTATGGCGACAGCGGCGAGCACCAAAGCTTCCCCGGAACCATCTCCATCGGCACCGAAGCGCTGACCATGCTGCTGGTCGAGTATGGCAGGTCGGCCACCTGCTGGGCGCAGCGGCTGGTCTTCATCAACGGCCATGGCGGCAACGTCAGGGCGCTTCGCCGCGCGGTGGCCCAACTGCGGTCCGAAGGGCGTGACGCCGGATGGTCACCCTGCGCGGTGGCGGGCTCCGACGCCCATGCCGGTCACGCAGAAACTTCGGTATTGCTCCATATTTCGCCGGCCGACGTACTGACCGACCGGTGGCGTGCGGGCAACGGCGCGCCGCTGTCAGACCTGCTACCGTCAATGCGACGCGGGGGAGTCGCGGCGGTCAGCGAACTTGGCGTATTGGGTGACCCGACCACGGCGACCGCTACAGAGGGGAAGCGGATGCTCGCGGAGATGGTCGACGATTGCCTGAGCCGGGTCAGACGTTGGGCGCCCGCGACGGACGGGATGCTCACATGACCCGCGCCGACGACGACGGTGCCGGCGCAGCCGGCACTGAGGAGCGGCGCTCATGACTCAGGCGCGGTTGCCGGATGGATTTGCTGTGCAAGTCGACCGCCGGGTCAGGGTGCTCGGCCAAGGCTCCGCTTTGCTGGGTGGCTCGCCCACCCGGTTGTTGCGGTTGGCGCCGGCCGCCCAGGACATGCTCGCCGACGGCCGCCTCAAAGTCCACGACGCCGTGAGCGCCGAGCTGGCCCGAACCCTGCTGGACGCCACAGTGGCTCACCCGCGGCCCGCGGGAGGACCGTCGCACCGCGACGTAACCGTCGTAATTCCCGTGCGGGACAACCCTTATGGCCTGCGTCGGTTGGTCGCCGCATTGCGCGGCCTGCGGATCATCGTCGTCGACGACGGCTCATCGACACCGATCGAGCGAGACAACATTGCCGGGCCGCACTCCGACATCGAAGTACTGCGCCATGAGCAAAGCAAAGGGCCTGCGGCAGCACGCAATACCGGTCTTGCCGCCTGTAAGTCGGGTTACGTCGCCTTCTTGGACTCCGACGTCGTCCCGCGACGCGGCTGGCTGGAGGTGCTGCTCGGTCATTTCTGTGATCCCACGGTGGCATTGGTCGCCCCGCGGATCGTGGGTCTGGCCCAGACCGACCACTTGGTAGCTCGCTACGAGGCGGTGCGCTCATCGCTGGACCTCGGGCAGCGTGAAGCCCCTGTCATCCCGTACACCAGCGTCTCCTATGTGCCCAGTGCGGCGATCATTTGCCGCACGTCCAACCTGCGCGACATCGGCGGCTTCGACGAGACCCTGCGCTCCGGTGAGGACGTCGATCTGTGCTGGCGACTTGTCGAAGCGGGTGCCCGGCTGCGCTACGAGCCGATCGCCCAGGTGGGGCACGATCATCGAACGCAGTTGCGGGACTGGATTGCGCGCAAAGCGTTTTACGGTGGTTCCGCCGCCCCGTTGTCGGTGCGGCACCCGGACAAGATCGCGCCGCTGATGATCTCCGGATGGGCACTTGCGGCGTGGATCCTGATGGCCATCGGCTCGAGCTTCAGCTATCTGGCGTCGCTGCTCGTGGCCGGGCTAACGGGTCGGCGGATCGCCAAGACGTTGCAGGGCGCCGACACCCAGATCTCGGATGTACTGGCGGTGGCCGCCCGCGGCCTTTGGTCGGCGGCGATGCAACTGGCCTCGGCGATTTGCCGGCATTACTGGCCCGTCGCCTTGCTGGCGGCCGTTCTATTCAGGCCATGCCGCCGGGTGGTGCTGGTCGCCGCCGTCGTCGACGGGGTGGTGGACTGGGCCAGCCGCCGGCGGTTCGCCGACGAAGACGCCAAACCGATCGGGCTGCTGACCTACCTGGTGCTCAAGCGTCTCGATGATCTGGCCTACGGCCTCGGGCTGTGGTACGGCGTGGTGCGGGAGCGCAACATCGGTCCGCTCAAGCCGCAGATTCGGGTCTGACTCCTGACCGCAGCTGCGCTGCACAGCGATGTGCTGATCGTCGGTGCTGGAAGCGCGGGATCTGTTGTTGCGAATCGTCTTTCGGCTGATCCAAGCTGTGTGGTAACCGTGCTGGAGGCGGGGCTCGGGCTCGCCGATCTCGCGCTGCGGGCCGAAACGACCGACGGGTTGCGGCTGCCGATCGGCGCCGCCAGCCCGCTTGTCCAGCGCTACCAGGCGCAACTGACCGACCGGCCGGCTCGCCAGATCACGATCATGCGCGGCGCGACGATCGGGGGTTCTGGTGCGGTCAACGGCGGATACTTCTGCCGCGGTTTGCCACGAGACTTCGACGGCTACCGACTGCCCGGGTGGGCGTGGTCGGACGTCATCGGTCACTTCCGGGCTATCGAGACCGACCTGGATTTCGCCGGGCCCGCGCACGGGGCCGACGGCCCGATCCCGGTTCGTCGCACTCGCGAAATCACCGGCAGTACAGTATCTTTCGTAGATGCGGCAGAGCAGGCCGGGTTTGCCTGGATCCCCGATCTCAACGACGTGGCAAATGCCTCGGTGGGCGTGGGTGCCGTCCCGCTCAACATCGTCGACGGCGTGCGTACCGGCTCGGGTGCCGCCTATCTGTTGCCCGCATCGGGACGAGCGAATCTGTCGGTTCTGACCCAGACACGAGTGATCCGGCTGCGCTTCTCGGGCAGTCGGGCCGTGGGCGTCGACGCCGTCGGTCCGGGCGGCCCGATCTCGGCCGCCGCTGATCGAATTGTGCTGTCCGCCGGGGCGATCGAGTCCGCACACCTGCTCATGCTTTCCGGCATCGGCGACCCGGCGATGCTGCGTGCCGCCGGGGTCGACGTGGTGGCCGGCTTGCCGGTCGGAATGGCCTGCAGCGACCATCCGGAATGGGTGTTGCCGACCGACTGGGAGGTCGCTCCCGGTCGACCAGTGCTCGAAGTCGTGCTCAGCACCCCTGATGACCTCGAGATACGACCCTATACCGGCGGTTTCGTGGCGATGGTCGGCGACGGCACGGCGGGTCATCCGGACTGGCCGCACATCGGTGTAGCGCTCATGCAGCCGCGGGCCCGGGGTCGCATTTCGCTGGTCTCCGCCGACGCAGCGCTGCCGCCGCGAATCGAACATCGCTACGACAGCGAACCCCACGACGTGGCCGCGCTAACCCGGGGCTGCGAGTTGGCCCGCGAATTGGCCGGTCCGACAACCAAAGTCGGCGAACCGGCCTGGTCGACGTCGCAGCATTTATGCGGCAGCGCCCCGATGGGCCGCGCAGGGGATCCGGCGGCCGTCGTCGATCACCGGTGCCGCGTCCACGGCATCGACGGCTTATGGGTGATCGACGGATCCGTCCTGCCCGCGATCACCAGCCGCGGCCCGCACGCCAGCATCGTGATGCTGGGACACCGGGCGGCCGAGTTCGTCGGCTGACGTCAGGCGCGCGAGGATTCGCCGCACCGGCCGCAACTGCTGACCGTCGCGGCCCGGCGCCCAGGCGCCGATCACCAGTGCGGCTACGGCGATGATCAGTCCCAGCACCAGCATCGACGTTTCCATCGCGCGCAGGAATGCGGCTTGGCTGAGTTCGGCGAGTTGACCACCTCGCGGGCCAAGCGTTTTGGAGATCTCCAAGGCCTGAGCCAGCGAATGTGAGGCCGCCGAGCGTACCGGACCCGGGAAGCCTGCCAGATGCGGAGCCACGACGTGGGCATATCGCGCCGCGAGGATGGAACCGGCCAGCGCGATCCCGACGGCGGCACCGACCTCGCGGGTGGTGTCGTTGACGGCAGAGGCGACACCCTGCTTCTCGTCGGGCACCGCCGTCATGATCGCTAACGTGCTTGGCGCCGTACAGAATCCGATGCCGGTGCTCATCACCAGCAGCGGCCACATCATGTCCCAGTACGGGGAGTCGAGCTGCAGGACCCGCATCCACAGGAACCCGGCCGAGATGAGCAGCAGGCCGATGAACGTCACCAGCCGCAGACCCATTCGCGGCAGATACCACGGGGACAGCACGGACAACGTCAGCATGGGCGCCATCAGGGGGCTCAACGCGAATGCGGTCTGGATCGGGCTGTAGCCCATGACCAGCTGGATGTATTGCATGATGACGAAGAAGAAGCCGAACATTGCCATGAAAAACACGGTGATCGTGGCCGATCCGGTGGCGAAATCCGGTCTGCGGAACAACCGAACGTCGAGGAGCGGATGGCGCCGTCGCATTTCGACGAATCCAAACGCCAACGCCAGTGCCACCCCGGCAATCATCGACCCGTAGACCAACGGGTGAGTCCACCCGCGGGCGGGTGCTTCGAGCACGCCGTACACGAAAACCGCGACAGCGCCTGCGATCAGCCCGGCACCCGCCCAGTCCAGCGGAGTGGCCTCGCCGTCGCGGGAGGACTTCACGGTGCATGCCAAGACGAAGATCAGCGCCGCAAAGCCCGCGAAGGCCCAGAAGATGGATCGCCACGACCAGAGATGCAGCAGCGTTCCGGATCCCAGCATGCCGATGACGGCGCCGCATCCCGCGACGCCCGCCCAGATGCCGGTGGCCTTCGCCCGCTCGTCGTCGCGGTGATTGGCCGTCAACAGTGACAGCGTGGCGGGCATGATGAACGCCGCCCCGACGCCGGCGACACCGCGGGCCACGATGAGCTCGAGCGGATCGGTGAACACCGTCGACGCCAGCGAAGCGATCCCGAATGTGGCCAGCCCAATAAGGAAGGCGCCGCGGCGGCCGTAGCGGTCGCCGATGGCCCCGGCCGGCAACAGCAGGCAAGCCAGCGCCACCGAGTAGCAGTCCACGATCCAGGTCAGCTGCGTCTGCGTCGCCGAGGTGGTCACGGCGATGTCGCCCAGCGCGGTGTTCAGCGCGACCATTGACGCAATCACCAGGGTCACGCCCATGCAGGCGACGACCATCGTCCAGATTCGGGCCCGGTTCGAACCGAGTGGGGCGGGCGCTTCAGTACGCTGGTCAGACCGGGCGTAGGTATTGACCATGGCGATGCGTCTCCTTTCGGGGACGGGTCACTTTCGAGACTAACAGTCTTGTAGGTAGACGGATAATCTTGCTGGTAAACGGGAGGTGGTCTACATCACCGATAAGACCGACCCACGGCCGGCGCGTTCACGGGCTCGGTTGCTGGAAGCCGCTACCGCGCTGCTTCGCGCCGGTGGTCCAAGCGCGGTCACCGTCGATGCGGTCACACGTGGTGCCAATGTCGCCCGCGCCACTTTGTATCGCCACTTCCCGAGCGGAAACGATTTACTGGCAGCGGCATTCAACAGCCTGATACCGCCCGCGCCGATGCCTTGCGATACTGATCCGCTGCGCGACCGGCTCATCGGGGTGGTGCTGGCATTTGGGCAATCGATCTCCGAGGCCGCCGGCATGCTGACCGCGATGAGTTGGCTGGCGCTGGGGCGAGACTTGGAACAGTTGCCAGAATCCCGTCGCACCCGCACCGCCGACAGCCCGGCGATCAGTACATTGCGGGAGCGTATTGCCGACCAGTACGCCGCGCCGTTCGATGCCATTTTCGACAGCCCGGAGGCCGCCGAGCTGGGCGAGATCGACCGCCCGCGGGCGATCGCCCTGCTGATCGGTCCGGTGGTGTTGGGCCGGCTGTCAACCCTTCCCGACTTCGACTACCGGGAATGCGCGCGCGCCGCCGTGGACGGCTTCTTGCATGTGCAGCGCACGCAGAACCAGCCGCTCAACGAAGCTCGCAACGAATCGGCAGGTGCTTGAGACCGCCGACGAAAGTCGTGCCGGGCAGTCAACTGCAGGTTTTCTAGTGGCCGTGATCGCCGATTCCCCGCGAGCGGTTTTCCTCGATCCGTACGCTGGGTTTTCGTGCCGACCCGATCGTCTCGTCTGCGACGAGCCTGGGCCGTCCTACTGGTGACGGCTTTGGCGGCGTTGGCGTGTGGGCGGGGCGGCATCACATCTGTGAAGCATGAACCGGCGTATGCCGGCCCGCTGGATGCCGGCGTTGTGCGCACCTCGATGGGCGTGGTACGCGGCATGGCCGCCGCGGATTACCGTCTGTTCCAAGGCATTCCGTATGCCGCACCACCCGTCGGCGCGCTGCGCTGGCAGCCACCACGGCCGGCGGCGAAGTGGTCGGGGATGCTGGATGCCAGCAAACCGGGGCCGCAGTGCATGCAAGACACCGGACCCGACCCGCATGTGGGCAAGGCGACCAGCGAAAACTGCCTCACCCTCAACGTGTGGACGCCGCCGCGCGGCCGAGGCAACGACAAGCGCCCGGTGATGGTGTGGATCCACGGCGGGGGATTCGTCAACGGCAACGGCGATATGTACCACGCGCGATGGCTGGCCGCCAAGGGTCACATCGTCGTCGTGACGATCAACTACCGACTGGGCGCGTTGGGCTTCTTGGCGCACCCGTCGCTCGGACCGCCGGACAGCGTCGGAGACTACGGGCTGGCCGACCAGCAGGCCGCGCTGCGCTGGGTCCGCGACCACATCGCCGATTTCGGCGGCGATCCGCGCAAAGTGACGATCGCCGGCGAATCCGCGGGCGGTATGTCGGTGTGCGATCACCTGGTGGCGCCCGGGTCGGCGGGGCTGTTCCGCGCGGCGATCATCCAAAGCGCGCCGTGTCAGGCGCAGGCCGACCTGGCGACTGGGCAGCGCCGCAGCGTGGATTACGCGGCGGCAGCGGGCTGCCGCAATCCGGCCAGCACCGCGGCGTGTTTGCGCGCGCTACCGGCGAGCAAGCTCGACCGTCCCCCTTGGTACGTCTCCATCGGGGACTCCGACGCGCTCTCCGGTCCGGTCACCGGGACAACTCTGTTGCCCGACGGGCCGGTCGCGGCGTTCGCCGACGGCCGGGCGGCCCGGGTTCCGGTGCTGATCGGCGTCAACCACGACGAGTTCACCCTGTTCGCGGCGCTGCGGTACTTGAAGATGGGCCGGGGCGTCCGGGCCGCCGAGTACCCACGCTTGCTCGCAGACATCTTCGGCGCCGACGGCGCCCCGGTGGTGGCGCACTACCCGCCTGACCACTACGGCGGCGACGCGTCGCTTGCCTATTCGGCGGCGGTCACCGATGGCGTCTTCTCTTGCGTCG
>Ga0209656_10000858_pt1 | contig 19715 bp, 17 predicted proteins | sample BogFormECP12_OM2_FD_188239 | JGI IMG/M metagenome (GOLD analysis project Ga0209656, IMG submission 188239) | Bog forest soil microbial communities from Calvert Island, British Columbia, Canada - ECP12_OM2 (SPAdes) (version 2) | ecosystem: Environmental > Aquatic > Freshwater > Wetlands > Bog ... | reverse complement strand
CCTCACTGCGTGTCTGGAAGAAAAGCCTTTAACGCCAGGTCCTGAGCGGTTGGCGCAACTCGGAAATGATCGTGAAGTGCGGTCGGCGCAGATAGGTGTTGTGAAATCCCCATCTGTTAGGTAATCCCGGCTGGTCGCCCCCGGTCGGATAGGGTACGACTTGCCCTGTTCTCACCAGCTATCCCGAACTGGCTGCCGTAACGAGATGATGCTCCCAAAGTTGTTGCCAAATCGCAGTCCCCAGCGCATGATCAGAGGCCAGGAGTGGACCTTTGTCCGGCCCATTGTCAATTTGGCGTGGCTGCGTGGGGGGAAACATGCCCGTAAGAACCGTCATGCTGGTTGCAACCTTCCTTTGCACGCTCTGTGCGCAAGCGCACGCGGACTTCAGGTATAAGCAGTCAGGCCAACTCTCTAACGGCGGCGCCAGTCTCAAGGCTGCCTTCGGGACTCAGGCCGCCGAAGTCACAATCTACGTGCAGGGCGCATTTCTGAGAATCGATCTTCCCGACGGTAGGTATGGAATCATCGATTTAGACGGTCGCCGGGACATTCAAGTTGATCCCGAGACCCGGACCTTCAGCGTCGTGAGCTTTGATGCTATCCATGCAGCCGAAAAGGCGGCAGCCCGGCAGTTCCCGTCTCATATCACGCAGGATCTAAACCTCACGGTAACCTCCACGGGGAAGACTCGCACTCTCCTAGACCAAACTGCACAGGACACAAGAGTCGAAACTAAAATTCCGCACAACTCGACGGAGTCTTTGGTGATCGATTCCTGGATCGCTCCCTCGGTGGACGGCTTCAATGAAGTGAAAGGCTTCTATGAGCGGGTGGCCTCCGCGGTCCGCGGGACGCCAGACCCTTCCGACACAGATTATGCACGATTTCCCGCGCTTCAGGGGGTAGCAGAACTCATGATGGCCACTGAATCTGGCGCAAACTCTCTCGCGGTTTGGCCTGCCGTGATGTCGAAGGGAATTCTTAATCTCTGCAAAGTCGCCAATGCGCCGGACGGTCTTCCGCTTCTCCAAGTCTATCGGGATTACGTGGTGGCTCCCGCCTCGTCGGAGACACAAAAGGGGTTAGCTAATCAAGGTAATGCTAACGCGCGGGTCGACTCTGGCTCGGCTGGTACTGTCCCGGTTGATTCAGCAACTCCCAGTGGCGAGGGTTCCCGTCGGGAGTTGGGAATGGAATTCACTCTGCGCATCACTTCCTTTTCGGCAGACAAGCTGGATAGGGGGCTGTTTCAGATTCCGCCAAGCTACACGGAGTCTCACGTCGACACGCGAGACATGTGGATCGTGGGCGTTGGCCAGTAGCGTCTGGCGCAGTCTCGTTCTTCCCAGCACTGCTAGACCTGATAGCTGGCGAGAAATCCCCATGTCGTAGGTAATCGTGGGCAACTGGTGATCGGCAAGACCGCCTGCTCGAAGATTCTCCCGAAGTCGGGTTGGAGGAAGTTTCACCTGGCCGTGTAGTCGCCGTTCCGTAGAAGTGCCGCCGCCTGAAGCTCGCAAGATATCGGCTTGTGCGAGATGCCGAACCGGCTACCAGTGGCATTGTTCGTGGCTCAGACATTACCTTTCGGCGCCGTCGCCGGGCAGAGATCAATCTGAGCGTGCGACTTGCATCCTTATATATAGACATCGTCCTGCTTAGCGATCTTCTTTCTGCTCTACCCCACTCCCAACCCTAGTACTTCCAACAAAACAAGACCCTTAGCGCACTTACCCTCTCCGGCACCAGTTGAGGTGTGCGCCATTGGTTCCGTCTTGGCTTTCACCACAAAAACGACATGGGCGGACTGCCCGGAAAGGATCACTGCGATGTTTGGACAAATGATAGTTGAACCCGTTGTGCAGCTCGGCCCCGGCGTCGATCTGCAGACAGCGATAGCCACACTGATAAAGGTTGCCGAAAACGTCGAGATCGTTCGTTGGATCGAGTTGCCAGCGTCGGTTCTACTGTTCTTGCTCGTGCCCGGAGATCCGGATTCTGGGGCGGCCTATGTCCTGGACCGCAAGAAAGGAACCTGGTGCGCCGTGGACTTCGAGGACGAACAATTCGGCGGGTACAGCGTGAGCCAGCTCGAAATGCTCCTGAAGGAGTGTAACTTCCTCGATCTCATTGAGCGGCCGGGACTTTGGCGGGCCGGTTTGCGGTGGGTGGTAATGCCCGGAATGCGGCCTGAGACCGCCGTTTGACAGAAAAAATATTCCGGGTTATCTACAACTATGTTAATGATGCACCTTTAAGTGATTGATGTCAATGCCTTTATTGCAGAAAACACTGCCTTTTTCCCACAGCACTGCAAAAACGTCTAGCTGGTGATTTCTGCACGTCTTGTTCACAGATCGGGTATCACTAACGGAAATGGTCACTCCAACGGTGGCTGTTTGGGAACTGTCAGTTTTTGCAGGGGGTCCAACATTCTGTGGTTCTAGAGCAGCTCGGACGAATGAGAAAAGCGCCTACCTGATACGCGGCTGGATATGCAGCTCGGACACGAATATGTGCCCCCGCAGCGCCTCGTGAATTGCCGGGACCATGTGGTTACCGAAAATTCCGTCCGATCTGAAAACACAGGGGTTCGGATCATTCGTGAGATCATGGTGGCTACCACGATGAGCTCTCTTTTCGTCGCCCTTTTCGCTCTGCTGGCCTCCAGTTTTCGAACCCGAGCTGCCCTGCAGGCGGAGATCCTCGCGCTTCGTCACCAACTTGCAGTTTTCCAAAAGAACGCGCCGCGTCGCTTGCGCATCCACCGCTGCGACCGGCTCTTGTGGGTTGTGCTGTACCGATTCTGGTCCGGTTGGCGGCGATGTCTGGAGATGGTTCAGCCCGCCACTGTCCTCCGTTGGCACCGCAGAGCTTTCGCCTGGCATTGGACCAGGAAATCGCGCCGCCTTCCCGGAAGGCCAGAAGTGGCAGCGAACCTTCGTGATCTAATTCGGCGCATGCGCCAAGCCAACCCCTTGTGGGGCGCACCCCGGATTCACGGAGAACTGCTCAAGTTGGGGATTGCGGTGGCACAATCCACGGTGGCTAAATATCTGCCTCGGTCCCGCAAACCGCCTAGCCAGACTTGGCGAGCCTTCCTGACGAATCATCTGGCGCAGACCGTGGCTATCGATTTTTTCACTGTGCCGACGGCGAGCTTCCGGGTGCTGTTCGTTTTCGTGGTGCTCTCGCATGAGCGACGCCGAGTGGTGCACTTCGGGGTGACGGAACATCCCACGCAGGAGTGGACCCTGCGGCAGATGCGGGAAGCGTTTCCCTGGGACCGGGCACCGCGGTATGTGCTGCGCGATCGCGATGCCATCTACGGAGACGACTTCGCCGCCATGAGCGGAGATATCGACATGGAGGAAGTGCTTACTGCGCCACGATCCCCATGGCAAAATCCCTACGTGGAGCGGCTGATCGGTTCTATTCGCCGCGAATGTTTGGACCATGTAATCGTATGGAATCAACGATCCTTGCGTCGGATTCTACAAAGTTACTTGGTCTACTACCAGCATTCCCGAACTCATCTCGCACTGGCCAAGGACGCCCCGGAGTCGAGAGCCGTTGAGAAAGCGGAACGCGGGCGCATCGTTGTGATTCCTCAGGTCGGAGGACTTCACCACCGCTACCAGCGCCAGGCCGCTTAGACGCTGCCTAAGAAGCGAGCTTTGCCACCGACATTTCGCTTCGTGCGAAAAGCGAACGTTCTGCTTGTTTGCATCCACGTCTTCGCGAGTCCCGAACACCAACTCCTTGGAGGCCAGGTACGATCACCATCGCCACTGTAGCGCTCGAGTCGCCGAAGGGAAACCGCAACGCCCCTCGAAGAAGCTGGTCGCGCGTGGACCGAGTTTTCGGTAATCACACCCATGCGCGGTACCTGTCGGCGATACACGATCTCGAAGATGCTGCCTTTGTATTTGACCGCCGCGTGGGCAGCTTGATTGAGAATCCGCCGCATGTGTCGGTTGCCCTTGGGTGAGCGGTGGCTGTAGTTCACTCCGGCGCTCTCTTGGTCGCCGGAGCATACGCCCACCCATGAGGAGAGTTGCTTCGCCGTAGGAAAGGTTGCTGCGGTGGAACCGACTTCCGCAATGATTTGCTGCGCCGAATCCGGCCCTAGTCCGGGTACCACCGCCAGCCGCCTCACTGCATCCTGATGCTGGCCGAGCAAACCCGCCATCTCCTGGTCCAGCTTACCGATCTGTTGCTCAAGGAATTGCAACTCCTCCAGCGCCATCTTGAGCAACCGCCGGTAGACGGGGTTGAGCTCGGTGCAGGCACCGAGCGCGTCGCACAACTGTGCTGGCGTGGCTCGCAAGCACTTATCCGCCATGGCAGCCAGAGTCGCGGGGTCACTCTCTCCGTCGGCCAGGGCCTGCAGCATGCGACGTGCACTGATACCCAGCAGATCTGAAACCAAGCTGGACAACTTAATATGGGCCTCTTCCAGCAGTGCCTCCAGTCGGTTCTGTATCCGCGTATGATGGCGCGTCAACTGATACTTTCCACGCATCACCGTGCGCCACAGACGTTGTTCGGCATCGGGCACGAAGCTCAAAATAAGTTCCTGGGCCACCAGCCGTTTCACCAGTCGTTCGGCGTCGGGGAAATCCTTCTTCCGTCCCCGCCGCCCACGATTAGACAGCGCCTGCGCCAGATGCAGCGTTCCCGACATCGGGCCTGCACCTTGTCGCTTCTGGCAACTCGGCTTCCAGTACCGTTCCAGCGCTCCCCAAACCGGGTTCCAATATTGCGCTGTGGATTCCATCACCACTTCTTCCACCGCCCGCTCCAGCAGCCATTCCGCCAGCAATCGCAGTTGCTCGGGGTTACTGCCAAAACGGAGCCGTTCAAACTCGTAGGTGCCTTCGACTTCCACATCGGCCACGACCACAGCCAACATCCTTTTATGAACATCGATTCCCGCTATCCTATAAGCCATCACACTCCTCCTGGGCAGGAGCGGAGAGCGTGCCATAAGTTACGTTATTCAGGGTCGCGGGCTATCGCTGCTCCCATCAGGGGAGAGACAACGCCCATTTATTCGCTCAACCACGCACGCTCCGGGTCAGACAAGCATGCAGCCTTAACTTCTCCATTGATAGGTTCGACCTCGCCACTCCGAGCCTCTCCTATTCTGCCTCTAGATCTAGAGGCATTCTACGAACTAGTCCGTCCCTACGAGCGAGCGGTTTTTTTCGCTGCGTGGTCTCTGGTTAAGAATGACGCCGATGCAGAAGAAGTCGCCCAAGAGGTAATTCTCAAGGGTTTTAAGAATCTCTCCCGCTTCCGCGAGGAGGCCAAGTTCAGTACGTGGCTGATCCAGATCACCATCAACGAAGCGAGAATGAAGCTGCGTAAGGACAGGCGCCACCTGTATGAGTCTCTGGATGAGGGTCGGAGGAGCGACGAAGGCGACTACATCCCGAAAGACTTTGCTGATTGGCGAGAAATTCCATCGGAGGCTTTGGAGCAAGGTGAACTTCGAAAAGCGCTCACCAAGGCTCTCGACTCTCTTCCTGAAAAATACCGCGTCGTGATGATCTTGCGGGATGTGCAGCACCTCAGTATCAGCGAAACTGCAAAGATCCTCGGCCTCTCCGAAGCAAACGTAAAGACCAGACTGTGCCGCGCGCGGCTGCAGATGCGCGAGGCGCTGGCACCCGGCTTTGACGGGTCATGGAGTAAAAGACGGGAATACGAGAAGGTCCGGCCTGTTGGATGCTAGCAAGCAATGCTTTGTCGCACATCCGGAAGGTGCTTCCACCAACATCGGCTGGCAGGCGTCGCTCGGCCTTCTTGACACCATTGGTCTGCACTGGCCCGAGTTCTTGATGGAAGCAGGTGGAGTAGCCCTGCTGATGATCGCAAAGTGTGTCATCGGACTCTTGCCGGACCACCCAACCTCACCCATCCACAGATCCATCATGTCGGCGGTCGGGCGGCGTTTCCTGACCGGCATGCAGGGCTTTCTGAAAAGCCGCATCTGCGATTCGAACTCGCCTTCCAATCGCGCAAGCTGACCTTCGATGTGGCTCAGCTCATCCAGCATCTCGCCCAATAAGAAGCGATAGTGGGGCATCAGATAGCCATCCAACGCCAGCCGCAGTGCTGGCATGCGAATTCCGTGATGAATCGATATGCGCACGGCCGAAACATATTTGCGCATCGCGAATCTCACGGACAAGCAGTAAAAATTCTTTCAATCAAGTGAGGATGGCAATGACCAAGAACAAGACTCTGACATTAGCAGCCCTGGCCGGAATGGCGTTGGGCATAGTGGCTCCCTACAACGCGCAGGCCCAGGACAATACAGCAGCCGGCAAGAGCTCGGATGTGAAGTGCTACGGCATCAACGGATGCGCCCAGCACGCCAGTTGCGGCGTGAAGGCCGACGATGTCGCCGCCGTGCGCAAGTTGCTCGGGGAAACCGACTATAAGGCGCGCTTCGGCAAGTCCACTGCGCACTCCTGCGGCGCCCACGCCAGTTGCGGCGCATCGTCGAAGATCCTGAATTTTACGACGGTTAGCGAAAGCGAATGCCAGCAGAGCAAGGGCATCGTGATTGAGGAGGTTGATGGCAAGAAGGTCGCGAAGCAGTTGTAATTTGCTGCCACGTCAGCGAGAAACATCCGTCGGATTAACAGTTCGAGATAGGGCCGCGCCGACAGCGCGGCCCGAAAGCTGTTGGCATGATTCGCTGCATGACCCATCGCATTGAAATGCCGGCTGGAAACGGCAAGCGAGCATTCCGATCAGACCTACGTCATCACGTTGGCCGGTCACGGGCCGTTCAGCACCGATGCAAGAAGGATGCGGGCGGGTCCGGCGGCTTCTCCCGCCTAGAAGTGCAGGACCATGCCACCCGACACCACGACATTATTCTGGCCGCTTCCCTGGACTGGGGTGCCGAAGCCAGGGTTGGTCGCTGCGTAGTAGTCACGCACTTCCCCGCGGAGGCTGATCGGGAACCACACTCTAATGGGCGCGCGGACATCAACGCCGGCGCCGAACTGCGCCGCCCCAGTACTCTGATAGCGCGAGGAGTTACGCGCGCCGTTGCCAAGAAACTCACTACCCTCCGAGATACCGTAGCCAAAACCACCGGAGACCCACGGAGAGATCACTGCGTTGGAGGCGAACTTCACGCGCAGCGAAGGTACGACAAAGATCGTGGCCAGGGATACGATGGATTGGCCATCTGAGGACTGCACGCTATTGTTCGGTTCAGCAACGAAAGGAAACTCCACGAATAGCGAGGTGTTGCCGCCCTTGAGTTGGCGTGCATAGTTGGCCGAGAAAGCAAGGCTGGCGCCAAAGTTTATGGCCGCGCCGCCTGCCGTGGTGCGCTGCGGAACGAACCCACCACCCAGCAGAAGCCCCAGGTCGTTCTTAGTTTCGGTCTGGGCCCATGCAGGCAGCGTGAGGACAACAAATGCGATTAGGGTGTGAAGCAACTTCATTCTGAAATATTTCCTTGTATGTGTTGCAGGAGAGAACGCGTGAATACCGGCCTAACGAGAACCGTGTCGATAGACTGCTCCTGTCTCACAGAGTGGGACTCGCGAAGTGACGAAAGGAAACAGGAGCTACGGACTAAATCTCCTGCGGGTCTCTGCCAAGAGCAGGTTTAGCTGTTCGCCGGTCGACCGCCATTCGTTATGGCGCCGAGATTACGGCGGGCAGTGGCTCGCTATCAGCACGGAGCGTGGGCCGGACGCCGGCAATGTTGAGGCGCATACGGTAGAGTTCGCTTTGCGAGGCCATATAGAGCGTGCGGTAATCGTCATCGCCCCACGCCAGATTGTGCGGATGGCGCGGCGTGATGATGGTCCCGAGGTGCTTCCCTTCGGAGGAGATGATCCAAACGCCACCCGGCCCCGACACGTAGAGGTTGCCCTCTACATCGACCTTCATGCCGTCGAGAGCGTCCTCGCCCGGTGCGGAGGTCATGTCGAAAAACAACGTTCCTCCGGAAACCGTTCCATCGGCTTCGGATTTGTAGCGCAGGATGACCTTGCGTTTGTCTTCCCAGTTGGTGACGTAAAGATACTTTTCGTCGGGCGAGAAGGCGATCCCGTTGGGTCCCTTGAGGTCGGTGCTGACCAGTTGCAGCTTGCCGTCCTTCACTGAGAACACGCCGCTGTAGGGCAACTCCTTGCGCGGATCGCTAAAGAACTTGGGCAGCCCAAACGGCGGATCAGTGAAGTATAGCGTCCCATCGGAGCGGTAAACCAGGTCGTTGGGGCTGTTGAGCCGCTTGCCCTGGTAGTTGTCGGCCAGCACCTTCGTGGAACCGTCGGCGTTGATGCGGATCACCCGCCGGTTGCCGTGCTGGTCCACTGTCAAGCGGCCCTGCGGATCCAGGGTCAAGCCGTTAGAGCCGGGCTGACCGTACTCGGCAATGTCTTTGCCGGTATACCCGCTGGGAGTGAGGTAGACCGACAGTCCTGCCAGATCGGAATACCTATAGATAGTGTTGTTGTTGGGATCACTGAACAAGAGGTATTTACCGCTGGGCACCCATATTGGCCCTTCGGTGAACAGGAATCCTTCCGCCAGCTTATATACCTTGGCATTCAATGGAACGATCTTGTCGATAGCAGGATCGTTGCGCTGCACGCGCACGTTGACTTCCTGTGGAGTGACTGCGACTGGCCCGGGCTGCGTCTTGTAGAACTGCAAGCGGGCGAAGCGCATCCAGATGTAGTTTGTCGGCGGATTCGAGAGCGGACCGTTGATGCCGAAGATAGCAAGCCGGATCTTTTGTCCCGGCTTGAGATTCCGCCCCACGACCAGGCGGTTGGTGGCGTTCCAGCCCGCAATCACCGAGCCGCCAGCTTGGCCGGCAGTGCGCGACAACTCACCGTCCACCCAGATTTCGGCGTAGTCATCGAGCGACGTTTCGAAGACCACAGTTGTATTCGTCGGATCGAAGTCGTCGATACGCTGCGGCACCGTAAAGGTGATTCGGTACCAGTTGAAGCAGAGCCGTCCGGTAGAACGACGCTGGCTGAGCGATTGCGGCGGAATCTCGGCCCACGACGAGTCGTCGTAATCGGCTTCGCCGCCATGAGGTTCAAAATCGTAGGTCTTGACGGGCGTTCGTGACGGCTGGCCGTCAGAGCCGGGGGCGGTGAATTCAGCCTCAATGATCTTAACGTCACTGTATCGCCAATGTCCGCTGACCAGGCGAGCGCCATCGTCGGTCGCCAGATCGATCACCGCATCGGGCTTGCCGCTGGGAACAATGTCACCTGGCATCTGGGCCACACCCGCCGTGCCCATTGTCAGGACCGCGAAATAAAAGATTGAACGCGCGCAACGCATAACTTGCTCCGATTTAGCGAACTTTAACCACGTAGTAGGTAAAGGGCCCATCCACCTGCTTGAACCAGTGGGGAACGCCGTTCGGGACGATTATGACGTCGCCCTTCGACAAGTGCCGCTCTTCGCCTCCGCTGATGGATGCACCGCGTATTTCGTTAGCTGCCACCTCGTGCGGCGATTCGATGGTGCCGCCAGTGATGAAATCCGCCGTTCCACCCAGGACGTAGATCACGTCTGCATCCTTGGTATGGACCTCCACTTGTCCTGGCCCCTCGCGGCGGCTGGCGTGAACCATATAGTTTCGTCCGTCGCTTCCATCGAACAGCACGGCGCCCTTAGCGAACGCGGCATCCACAGTTTGCTTGTCGAAGAATTCGACGTTAGGCTGCGGCGTAGATGTCTTGGGTCCATCACTGATGGCGTTAGCTCCAGCCATAGCGACCTCTTCATCGCGCTGCGCGTTGGCGGCACCGCTGACGCCCACTCCACCGATCACTTCGCCTTGGTAGACGATCGGCACTCCGCCCTGCAAAGGCGTGAAGTCCACGGTCACCATGGCTGTGCGTCCATTCTTGATGACGTCTTCGAAAAACTTGGTGGGCTTCTTGAACTGAACGGCAGTCCGCGCCTTGCCGACGGAAATGTTGGCACCAGCGTCGAAGGTGCCATCAAGGCGCTGCAATGCCATCAGGTTTCCTCCGGCGTCGACGACGGCAATGACGGCGGTACCACCACTCCGTCGTGCTTCGGCTTCGGCAGCAGTGATTACTTCTTGCGCTCCCTCCAGATTGAGGGACTTCTGGGTCGATACCTGGGCAGCCGCGGTATGACCAAACAGTGCGCAAGTCAACAGGGCCAACAGGAATCGACGATGATTGGTTGTCATAATTCTTCTCCATAGCATCACAGGGCTTGTTGCACCCTGGGTGCCGGCCAACGAAATCTGAATGCTGGCGGTGTGATTCGACTGAGAACTAAATGTTTCACTCCCTTTTGGACAGCCTTTGCCAAGGTTCGAGAGCACCCACGACCACGGTCGATCGCAGGAGTTGAAGGGAATCTCTGGTGATGCGACGGTGGTGTTCATAACTCGCGGCAGGAAACGGAGGAGGGGCAATGGACGATACTCATGCGATTAACGTCGCCAAGACTGTGTACCACGAGGGATTCAATACCTGGAACGTCGAAAGGGTGCTGTCGGCTTTCGCAGACGGCATCGCGAAGACACTGCCTTAGTCCGACGAGAAGACAACGTCAGCTCGCTAGGCAGGTCGTCTCGTCGCGCTGGGATTCGGGGTCGGCCGCGAGCCAATCCGATTGCTGGAGGTCTTCGAGACCCATGAGACTCTCGTAGGGCACGTAGGTCCGCACACATGTCAGCTCACCACCACCGCAATGCTATTCTCTAGTGGCATACCATCGACGCCGTCGATCACCGTGCCACGCCGCAGTATGTTCGGACGAATCCACAATCGATCTCCTTGTCTTCTGATTCCTGACTATCCCGGAAGTTACAGCTTCAATCGGTTTGGCGCTGCGGCACAAGCATATCGATCAATAGACTCCACTATCACGCACATAGTGGGGTGCTGGTTCACAGCTGGTAATTCTCTACTGGAGCGATGCCATGTGGTTATTGCGCGCTAGCGACCTTTCTGATCATCACGTGTCGGCATACCACGTAAGAAGCAGCCAATGGTCGATCTTCTTGTGAATGTCTGAGGACCCATCGTTCTGCTTTGATTTGCAAGTCTCGCCGTAACTTTTCGGCCCTTCAGGGCTCTCAAAGAGTGAGAACAAGGCAGGACTACGCGAGAGCGAGCTTCGGGGCGACCGAAATCACTCACTTGAAGGTCCGCCCCCAAATCAAAGGAGAAACTTACATGATTACCATACGCGCGCGTATGCTGCTCACGATTGCCCTGCTGTTAGGCGCTGTTTCCGTTTATACGCAGGCGGAAAACGTGCCATTCATAAGAGTGTCGATCCCCTTCAACTTTACTGTGGAGAACCAGACTCTTCCTGCGGGCGATTACACAATTTCGGACTCGGACGTCCATCCACAATCTGTTGTTTCGCTTCAGAGCTCGGATGGCAAGCATGTTGCCGTAGTCAGTACCCACCCGAAGTATGCACTTGACCCGTCGGCAAGAACCCAGCTCATCTTCCAGCACTCCGGGAGTGAGTATTTCCTGAGTCAGATCTGGACTCTGGGTGCAACGAGTGGACGGGAGCTGGTACAGAGCAATCGCGCCAATGAACTGGCGAAGACCGGATGGAGCGGGGACGCTGCGACTATCGTTGCGAACGCGAGCTTCTCGCACTAACGACCTGAAACGATCCCACCCCGGGCGCGCTGGCCCGCGCGCCCTTTCGTATTCTTTCGGGATGTCGACTACGAGCAAAGCGCAGAAGTCTTGCGCCTTATGTGCTCGACACAACGCTTCTCGGGACACTGTTCTGGAATGATGCAGGTGTGCTGCACCGATGGTCGCCACGGGAGCAATTGGTTAAGGATTTCCGACCGTATACATTTTCTAAGGGAGAAATGATTATGGAAGCAGTTGCGGTAAGACAGGCAGAAAGCGTGCGCAGCACCCTGAATCTTGAGCAAGTCGGACTGAGGGTCGCGCGCTGGGGGCTGATCCTGTGCCTTCTGTTCATAGGATTGGCAAAATTCACCCCTGAAGAAGCGCATGGCATTCAGCCACTGGTCGCGCACAGCCCGTTGATGGCGTGGATGTATTCCGTGTGGAGTATTCGAGGGGTGTCCAACGTCATCGGAACCATTGAGCTGGTGTTGGCTGTGCTGCTGGTGTTCGGTATTTGGTCGGCGCGGGCCTCGCTTTTTGCGGGGGTTGGCTGTGCAATAACATTTGTACTAACAGTGAGCTTCATTTTTTCCACTCCGGGTGCGATAGTGTTTGCTCATGGATTTCCAGCGCTGGGCGGGACAGGACAATTTCTGATCAAAGATGCGGTGCTGTTAGGGGCATCGCTCAACATCGCTGGTCGGGCCCTCGCAGTATTACTTCCGCGCCAATGATACGCTGCCTCGGTCGAGTCGACGACCACGCGACACTACGCTTTCTAGCTCGAACAAGACTTCGGGCGAACTTCACGTCTTGTCGCCATATCCACAATGCTCCGCTCCAACTGTCCTGCTCTCGGAGCAGTTTCGAGACTACAAAAACCGCCTTCTGTACATGGTCACTGGGGTGCTGCTTCAGGCGCCGTTTACGTGGAGCGCCACGAGCGTAATATCATCGTCCAAGTCTTCACCCTCGCCCCGAGCCGACCAATCTGACAACTCCTCAAGCAGCCGATCGGCGAAATGATCTGCCGAGGTGCTTCGCTCCGCCGCCAGAAATTCGCGGAAGCGCTCCGTGCCGAACTCGATTCCAGCAGGGTTCGTGGTTTCCGAAATTCCATCGGTATAAAGCAAGCCCCAGGAGTCCGCTTCGAGCGGCAGTTCCACCGACGAATAGCGGGCGAAGTCGAACTTGCCGAGGAACAATCCGTTCTCTTCCACCGCGCGCACGCCCTCGGAAGTCCCTCCCCACAACAGCAGTGGAGGGTGGCCCGCGCCGGCATACGTCAGTGTGCATTTCGCCATGTCAACGAACAGGTAGGCGGCGGTGACATAGTGCTGCTGGAACTTTCCGCAAAGCGAGTGGTTCAGGCCCAACAGCACCTTCGCAGGATCGGAAGCGTGGGCCTCCTGTGCTGCCAGTGCGATCTTCAGCATAGAGGCGATAAGCGCTGCGGGCATTCCGTGCCCCGAAACATCGGCAACCAAAATCCCGATATGTTTCTCATCCACGACGATGAAGTCGTAGAAATCGCCGGCTACCGAGGTCATGGGAACGTAGCGCGCAGCGATTTCCAGTCCGTCGATTTTGGGAATCTCCGAGGGAAGAATCGACATCTGGATTTGCCGTGCGGTTTCCAGTTCCTTCTGGATAGTCATCAACTGCTGCGCCAGTTGCTCGCGAATCCCGCGGAGCACGAGGTGCGTCTGCACCCGCGCCTTCACTACCGCGGGCGAGAACGGCTTATGAATGTAGTCCACCGCGCCGACGTCGAATCCCCGCGTCTCATCCTCGACTTCGGTCTGGCCGGTAAGAAAGATGACGGGAATCTCGCGCGTGTCCGGGTCGGATTTCAAGCGCGTGCAGACTTCGTATCCGTCCATCTCCGGCATCATAACGTCGAGCAGGACCAGGTCCGGCGGAGGCGCAACTCTCGCTAGCTCTAGTGCCTTCGGACCGTTCGTTGCGATGCGGATTTTGTAGATGTCCTTCAGGATTGAGTTCACAACTTGAATATTGGCGGGAGCGTCGTCCACCAGAAGGACGGTCTTCTTGGAATCGGTCTGGCTCATTGCGCTTGGTCCTCAGTTTTCATGCAACGTTGGGCGATCTCATCCAATTTTGACAATGCAGCCTCGAAGTCGAAGTCGCTGATGGATGCGCCGAGAGCATCCAGTTGCGGCTTGTCGACCGCGCCGGCAACGGCGTCCTGCAGGCCTCGAAATGCCTCTTCGGCATCGCCGTCGCTGGCCTCCAGCAGGATCTTGAGCCGGGAGATTGCGGCAGCGGCTGCTTCTGCATTGAATGGTGCGGTGCGCTCCTCCACCGTTGTGGCGGGCGCCGTGTCGCGCAACGCCCCTTCGATGGCATGGACCTGCGTGGCCATCAAGCTGCCGAATTCGCCGAGCAGCGCAGGGACAGTATCCTGTCGTTCACGGATCGCCTTCTCCAGCTTCTGGGCGGAAGTCTGCACATCGGTGATACCGATATTTCCAGCGACGCCCTTCACGGTGTGAGCAATCCGCTCCGCCAGTGAGCGGTCGCCACTCTCGAGCGCAGAAGAAATTTGCACGGCTGCATCGCCTTGTTTGGCGGCGAACTGTCCCAGCAGGTCGCGATAGAGCCGGCGGTTGCCCGCAACCCGCTTCAGGCCATCGGCCTGATTGACCCCAGCGATCTCCGGCAAAACCACTTCGTCGGCCGCTTTCTTCACAGGCACGGGCGGAGGTTGGGACTCGACAGCTTGTTTGGGCCGAGGCTTCGCCCAGCGCAGCAGGGTGGCGAACAGGTTATCGGGGTCGATCGGCTTCGACACATGGTCGTTCATGCCCGCGTCGAGGCAGCGCTGGCGTTCTTCGACGAGGGCGTGCGCTGTCATGGCGATGATCGGAAACTTTTGCAGCCGTGGATCACTCCGCAATAATTTGGTTGCAGTGAACCCGTCCATCTCGGGCATCTGCAGGTCCATGAAGACCACATCGAACTGCGGGGCCTGATCGCCGGCGGTTAGAATCTTCACCGCTTGCCCACCATGGTTGGCGATGGTCACGATCGCTCCCGCGCTCTCCAGCAATTCGGTCGCGACCTGTTGGTTCATCTCGTTGTCCTCGACTAGCAGGACGCGGATGCCCGTGGCGTCATGCTCGGCAGTCTCGGCTCTGCGCGAGCGGTGATCGTCCAAACCGGCCACGCCGAATAGGTCCACCAGCGTGTCGTAGAGCAGTGACTGATTGACCGGCTTCAGCAGATAGCTGTCAATGCCGGCCTCTTCCGCCTGCGCCCTTATATCTTCGCGTCCAAAGGCGGTCACCATCACGATCTTGGGAACGTGCTGCAGGCGATCATTGCGTTTGACGATGCGGCTGGCTTCCAAACCGTCCATTCCCGGCATGTGCCAATCCATTAGCACCAGGCGGTAAGGATCGTGGGAATCCGCCGCTGCGATCTCGCGCACCGCGTCTTCGCCGGATGAGACCGAATCGGCGCGCAGCGCAAAGACTCGAAGCGCCTCGGTGAGAATCTCGCGCGCCTGCGCGTTGTCATCGACCACCAGTGCCCGGAGGCCTGCCAGATCCGGTATGAAGCGCTTGGGTTTATCCTCCGATCCAATGCCGAACCACGCAGTGAAGCTGAAGGTGCTGCCGACGCCAGGCTGGCTCTCAGCCCAGATCGTGCCCTCCATCATCTCAACCAGACGCTTGGAGATGGACAGTCCAAGCCCCGTACCGCCGTACTTGCGCGTGGTCGAAGTGTCGGCCTGCGAGAATGCCTGAAAGAGCCGTGCGCTCTGTTCCGGCGTCATGCCGATGCCGCTGTCGCGGACCGAGAACTTCACCTTTACGCGGCCCGTCAACTGCTCCTCGAGAGCCACCGTCACCAGCACCTCGCCGTGGTCCGTGAATTTCACGGCGTTGTTAACCAGGTTGATCAGGATTTGTCCGAGGCGCAGCGGATCACCAACAAGGTTCGGCGGAATATCGTGCTGGGCCGCGATCAGAAACTCGAGGTTCTTGTCCTGCGCCTTCTGGCTGACAATGGTGGACAGGTTGTCCAGCACATCCTCGAGCCGGAAGTCGGTCTTCTCAATGTCAAGTTTGCCCGCCTCGATCTTCGAGAAATCGAGGATGTCGTTGATGATCCCGAGCAGCGCCTGCGCGGCCGATTTCACCTTGGTCAGATAGTCAGCCTGTTTGGGCGACAGATCGGTCTTCAACGCCAGGTGCGTCATGCCGATGATGGCGTTCATCGGAGTGCGAATTTCATGGCTCATATTGGCCAGGAAATCCGACTTCGCCTTGGTAGCGGCTTCGGCCGCTTCCTTGGCGACCGCCAGGTCCGCAGCCTGTACCTGGGTCTGCGCGAGGAGCTTCTGTGTCTCCAACTTGCTCGCAAGGATCTTGGTGTTGAGCGCCACCGTCGGCAGCAACAGGTCTAGCAGCGCCTGCTGACGTTCCGACACCGGAGCCGAAGGCGCGAGTTCGATCACGGCCAGCACGGCGTCCTGATGTATCACCGGGACAAAAAGGACGCAATCCGGCGTCACCGTTGCAACCCCTGCGCAGACCTGCAGGGGTCTATCAACACCGGGCGCAATTTGAAGCGCGCGCCGCTCCGCAGCAGCTTGTCCCACCAGGGCCTCGCCGAGCGCAAATTCTCGCGGTTCGGTTGCGACGTCGGTTGCGAACGCACCGACGCGAGTGAAGCGAGTGTGGCTATCGTCCGCCAGATAGAACGCGCCATACAGCAGATCCAATGCTTCCGAGATGCGTGACAGCAGAATCGTGGCGAATGCCGGGAAGTCCTCCGCCGACTGCAGTCGCTCCGTCGTGGAGGCCACCTCGGCTTTCACCCAGCTCTGGGTCTCGCGCTCTCGGGCGGAGACTTGCAGGGTCTGCAGCGCCCGGCTCATCTCGCCAATTTCATTGGGACGCTCGAGGTTTGCGATGGGCTGGTCCAGTCGCCCTTCCGCCACGTCGAGAATCCGACTGCGAAACAGCAACACAACTCTGACGACTTCGACCTGCACGATGGAAAGGGCGATGACGAAAGAGGCGAGCAAGCCAAGTCCGACCACCAGCCACGTGATGCGGATTGTGTGGATGGTCCGAGCAGTAAGTTCGTCGGATTTCTGGTCAACTGTTCGGTGCAAACTGTCGGCAAGGGTGATCAAAGACTGGCGAGCGCTGAGCAATTCGGGATCGGAGAACTCGCGCATCAGATTCGTGGCCTTGTCGTTCTTGTAGTCCAGTGTGGCAGCCCGTATCGGGCGAGAGTTAGCAACCGCCTGATCGAACTGCGCCGTCGCCGCATCCATCGCCGCAGCCAGACTGGGGGCCTCGCGTTTCGCCTCCTCGACCGTGGAGTGGAATTCGGCAGCGGTCTCATCGAGGTTCGCGTCGATCATCCGCATCCGGTCAACATCTGGCTCGGCGATTTCCTTGTAAAGAAGCTGAGCGAACCGATTGTTCAACGCCCGGGCAACGGTCAGGTTCTGCAGCGCCTTGACGTCTCTGGCAATCAGGCTGCTGTACATGGCGTCGATGGTGCTCATCTGGTCCGACGAGTACAAGACTGCCACGATCACCATGATGGCTAGCGGCAACAGCGCAATGAGCACCTTGGTGCGAATTTTGAAGTTGGCTAAAAGACCCATCGGAACGGTTCCTAACCCAATCGCCGGGCGGCCGCCCCGGACAATGGACAATTGTAGCCGTCACAGCCGCATCTTGGGAGCGGAGCTACATATCGTGGACGATTGACGTCAGGTCCCCTCGGAATGTCACTTGCCGAGAACAAGGCTTGCGCATGAATTGGCTGCTGGTCGTCTAGAAAAGAGCACTTCAGGACTTCCGGAAGGCCGATCACTGATGGTGGGGTATGGTCGACCAACAAGAAGTTGGCCCGAAACCCTAGTGCTGTATCGGATGCGCCCCGCAGTGAGTATGCAGGTAGGCTCGGTGCTGCGGGGCGCGTCCGATACAGCGGTTTGAAGGGAGCCGCCCCTGGGGAGGCGATTATGCCTATTCAATCGTGCTGGGGTTAGGAGAGAAGCTCGGTGAAGAGCTACTGGAGCCGGCAAGAGCGAGTCGAGGATTGGTTGGGTGAGAGTTTGCGTGTGGTGGGAAGGGGATTTTGGGCTGAGGTTGGGAACGGATGACTTGTTCGGAGGCAAGCGGGGCGCACAACGCCTGTCGGTGGTGAGGTGCACCGAGTGAGAGAGCTTGGAATGGTCGTTTCATGCGGCGGCTCCGGCGAGCAAGGGTGGCGAGCGGAGTTGGAGTTGGGCGGCGCTAAGCCTCTCGATGACCACCATCGGCCCGCCACAGTTAGGACAGAGCCAAAGCGGTCTGGTTTCTTTAGGGGCGGATGCTTCTGGTTGGGTTTGCGGCTGAACCACGGCGAGGGCTTGCCGGCAAAGCGGCAGCACAGTAGCCCGCCGCCGGTTGGCGAGGAAACCGAAGTGGCGAATGCGGACGAAGCCTTTGGGAAGCAAGTGCAACAGGGAGCGGCGCAGGAACTCATCCAGCGATAAGCTCATCACTTTCTGTTCATTGTGGTGAGCTGAGTCGCGCCAACGAAAAGTGACTTGGCCGTCAGCCAACGAAATCAGGCGATGGTTGGAGATGGCCACGCGATGGGTGTAGCGGCCTAGATACTGGAGCACGTATTCGGGGCCACCGAAGGGTGGTTTGCAGTAGACCACCCAGTTTTTGCGGAACAGTGGTCTTAGCCAGGAAGCGAAGACCCGAGGCTGACCGAGCAGGGACAGATCCCCGGAAAGGTGCAGTTGACCACACTGAAAGGCGGACGTGAGACCAGCAACGAACTTGCCACGAAAGCGGCACCGCAGCACCGAGCGAGGAAGAAAGAAGCGAGGGTGGGATCGAATCCATCGAGTATGGTCGAGCGAGAGCCCGCCGGCAGGGACGACACAGTGAACATGGGGATGAAGACACCCACGCCCACAGTACCCTGAGTGCAGAAGACACGGAAGTCCAGGTCTTCTATCCTTTCCACCCGCTCCACAATGCTACGGTTCAGATTCTTCGCAGACCGGAGCGAGGCGATGGCGCGGTGTCTGTTATTGACCGGGCCGGGAATCCGTCCACCTGGTCCGCGTTGAAGACCGAATAGCCTCGTGCCAGGACCGAACGCCTGCTCTCTTCTTCCCGTTCCTCATTTTTCGATCCTTCGTTGATACCCAGATCGGAGCATTCCAAAAGACAACCAGCGTAGCTTTCTCTGCTTTTCTGACGTTGGCTCCCAGCTCGTGCCACTGTTTGTAGGTTGCCCACAGATTGGTGTTGTATCCGCGCTCTTCGGCCGCTGCCCACAAGCTCAAAATATTGATGCCTCGGTACGGCTTCTTGGATTGGGAGTTAATCGGAACGAAGATCTCACCGGGGGTTTGATGCCAAGGCATCTTCCAGTCCCCGGCTCCTTTCTCCATCGCTTCAATAATCTGGTTGGTAACCCGTAGATAAACGTCTTGATATTCGCGGTGCATTGGCTTTTCTCCTTATTTTCAGGCTGTTGCTGTGACAACTGCCTTCTAGGCACGCGCCAATGAGCGGGGGAGGCAAGGTCATAGGCCGAAGGCGAGCGAGGGGAATCACCCAGGCTGCACAAGCCCGACGCGGTATCAGGGTGCGGAAGCTTGGGGACACGCTCGGTGAAGCCCAGAGGGATGCCTTGACCGCGCCAGGGGCAACGCCCCTTAGGGTTTTTCTTTGCGTTTAAAGGCTTGGGAGAAAGAAGCGTCGAGTTTGTGTTAGAAGAAGAGTTCTTTTAGTTTCGCAAGAAGTTCGGAAACTCCTGCGAAGTGGTGCCGCGCGTCGGTAGGCGTGAGGTCAAGGCCACGGTTCCAAATAATGTCCGACTCGCCATCCGGACGGCGGAGCCTTAATCCGACTTCCCACAAGCTGGGTTCTCGGGAGCTTCACGGACCACTTCGACGGTTTGCCGACTTATCGTTACTGACCCGTCCGAGCACGAAATGTCCCCGCCGTTTAACGCTGCCCAGGACTTCCGCCGATTGAGTCAGGGTTGCGACCGTTT
>Ga0209656_10000857_pt1 | contig 19724 bp, 24 predicted proteins | sample BogFormECP12_OM2_FD_188239 | JGI IMG/M metagenome (GOLD analysis project Ga0209656, IMG submission 188239) | Bog forest soil microbial communities from Calvert Island, British Columbia, Canada - ECP12_OM2 (SPAdes) (version 2) | ecosystem: Environmental > Aquatic > Freshwater > Wetlands > Bog ... | reverse complement strand
CGTCATCCACGCACCACAGCGATTAGTCGAGTTTTATCTGGAGACCACCGCAGCCAATCCTAGAGGGCCAAGTCTGCTACCTCGGCCTTCACTCCAAATAAAAACGCTCTCCAGATAATGGGCCCAGCACGCTGCGTGCACGATCCGGGCTCCGCCAACCTGATCAAAGTGAGTTCCGGTGGGTTCCATTCTCTTTCACTAAAGCGCCAATCCGGCAGTGAATCGATGTCGATATGAGAACGAAACCTGACTTTCGCTACATGCGTTAACCGTCCGGGTTCACGATGATCGGCTGGCATCCTTGAGTCTGCGTGAGCACTGCGCAGGACGCAGCCGCGCAATTCTCGCCGTCAGATCGGTCATTACATCCACCGGGTTGGAGGCGACGACTAGCACAGCGTCGGGCGCGGCGCCGACTACTTGGGGGACGACTTCGCGGAAAATGGAAGCGTTCCTCTCCATTAATTGCAGCCGGCTTTCGCCTGGCCGCTGTGCTACCCCGCAACAGAGCAGGACGACCCCAGCTCCATGCAGTTGTTCGTAATGTCCGGCCGAAACACGAGTCGGTGATAAGAAGGGCCCCGCGTGCGAAATATCTTCCGCCTGCGCACGCGCCAATTTCTCGTTGAGGTCAACGAGAATGACTTCGCTCGCCGCCGCGAGCAGGACAGTCGCATACGCAGCGCTACTGCCGACCATTCCGGCGCCGATTACACCAACCTTCATTGCGTATTCTCCTAACAGGAAGTTTGGCGAGGCTCGCGGGCCTACGTTAATCAAATTTTGTCGATCTATTAACGCATGTTGTTCTGTTAGCGGTCACTGGTGATGACCGCTGCGACGGATTCTACTTTTTTATAATCCCCAGAATTGAAAATAAGGTGTCGTTTTCAATTAATTCGTAGATTGGCCATCGATGGTCTCAGCTTGCAACGGGTGACGTTCTCACAAGTTGAAAAACTTCTCAGGAACTTGAATGGTGAGCGGGGGAATTAAGCGGGGACGGGGGCGGTTCGAAGTACCGTATAACCAAGAGCAATGGCCTGCCTTTCGAGTTTGGCCAAGGCGGATTTTTGAAGTCGGAGTTGGTAGATGGCTGGATCGGGTTCTTGGTAGGGCTGCTTGTATTTAAGCAAGTGGTAGATGAGGCAAGCGAGTTTGCGTGCTGTGGCGGTGGTCGCCTTGGGCGCTCCAAGGTGGGCTTGTTTACGCCGGTAAAAGATACCCAAACAGGTCTCGGTACGCCCGGCCGATTGAGCGGCGAGTCGTAAAGCATCGGCTACCCGATTAACGACTCGGCGAGTGCGCGAGTCGAGTATTTTGCCGCCGCTGATTTTGCTGCCCGGACACAGGCCCAGCCAGGAGCAGAAGGCTTTAGCGCTGCGCCATTTACTCATATCGACGCCAATCTCGGAGACAATGAGCAGCACATTGAGCACATTGAGTCCCACCACCTGGGTTAGATCGACTCCGCAGATGCGTTCCAATACGGCCGCCAGTTCGATCTTGGGCTCGTTGGCAATAGGTTTGCGCTTTCTCTTGGTTTTTAGCGGGCTAGCGCTCGGCTTGGGTTCACTGAGTACTTCCGAGGTGGTTGTCCTGGGCTTTAGTCCCGAGCCTTGAAGCGCATCAAACTGAAGTTTAGCCGAGGCGCTTTCAACCTCTTGAGCCTTGCTGTGAGCTGGGCGCCGTAGAGTTCGGTGTTGAAGGTTCCGAGCAGTTCGCTACCGACACTGCGTTGGTCGATGAATTGCACGTCGCCGCGGATTTCGAGGTCCTGCGAGAACTTCCACGTGCGGCCCGCCTGCACATAGGTTGCGTCGAACAAATCCCACGTCAGTTCGCTGATCGCTCCTACATAGGTGCGCTCAGGCGAGCCGAGCAGAAAGCCGGCAAAGCTTGTTCCCCGATTGACCTGCGGCGCACCGGCAATTTCCGACATCGGTTCGAAGGTCGCGCTCGTGCGAGGTTTCATCCCAGCCACATAGCCGAAATTTAATCGGAAGGTTTCCCAGGGTTCTACTTCGAGCTGATAGGCCTCGAAGGTGTTCGGGATCATGCGGGAATCGTTGCCATTGATGAAAGGCAGTTGGAGAGACTGAAGAAAAAGCGTGGCGGTCGCGGGTCCGGCCTTCACCTTCGCCCAAGCCTGCCCGAGGACGGAAAGCCCGTCGCAGTTGGGTCGCAGGAGACCGGTGTTGCCGGCGCCGTTCGGCGCAACGACTGGTTGCGTCGTGTAGCCGGTAACCCCCAGTTGGAGGGTGTCGCGCCACCAGCCGGAAGTGAAATTCAGCGACCCGCCCGCGGCGAAGGCATCTTGCGGGCCGGAGCTGTTTTGGAGAGAGCGATAGTAGAGCCGTGGTTCCAGGCTGAACCCAGCGTACCGGATAAACGGTTCGCTGGAGAGTGGTCTCAGCCATCCGGCAGGTTGCTCCGTCACAAACTCTGTGAAGGGCGACGCCAACTGGCTGGCTTGAACGGTTGGTTCGCGGTCGTAGGTGAGGTAGTCGGGCGGGTTCGCTCGACAGATCAAACGAGCCATAAACAGAAGGGTCAGTATTAGGAGGAGGTGCTTCACGCGGTCAGTCTGCTGCGGGTGGCATGGTAGATGGAATGCCGTGGTGATTTCTCCTTGTGGTTGCGGAGTCAATCTTGCGGAGGAGCCTTAAACCAGGCACGATCGTCCTTGACTTCAATGACAAACGACCCGAAAACCGGTCTGCTGGGTCGATTCACGGCTGCAGTGGTGGGATCCATTCTTCTCTCCCGGCACTTGTGTCAAACGATTTAAATCTACTCCAAATGGTGTGGCGGATAAGAAAGATGTGCTGGGTTTCCGTCTTGCAATTGATATGATCGAGCAATTCAAACAAATTGCTCATTTTGCCAGGCGAACTGTGGCGATTACGAAAGAGTGGTAAGGCAACGCACCGATGATTGAATGATGGGCCAGAAGCAAAAGACGCACCTCGGCAAGACTCAAAATTTCCCGGCCCGACAATCGGCTGCCAAGCCAAAGCTCAAGCGCAAGGAATATGAAGAGGAAATCGCCAAACTCCATATTGAGTTAGTCAAACTGCAATTTTGGGTGAAGCATACCGGAGCCAGAATCGTTGTTCTCTTTGAAGGCAGAGACGCGGCCGGCAAAGGCGGGGTGATCAAGCGAATCACTGAGCGGGTGAGTCCTCGCGTATTTCGGGTGGTTGCACTCCCCGCTCCGTCGGAACGGGAGCGCTCACAAATCTATTTTCAGCGATATTTCGAACATTTCCCGGCCGGGGGCGAAATCGTTATTTTCGACCGAAGTTGGTATAACCGTGCGGGAGTCGAGCGAGTAATGGGCTTTTGCACGGACGAACAATACGATCGATTCCTCCAGGTATGTCCGGCCTGGGAAAAGGATATCATCAGTGCCGGTGTCTCCCTGATCAAATATTGGTTCGAAGTAAGCAAGGAGGAACAGACCCGCAGGTTCTCGGAGCGCATCAACGATCTGCGGAAAATCTGGAAACTTAGCCCGATGGATCTAGAGTCGCACCGCCGTTGGTACGATTATTCGCAAGCGCGAGACGCGATGTTCGCGGCGACGGACACTAAAGAATCACCATGGTATGTCGTTAACGCAGACGACAAGCGGCGAGCTCGATTGAATTGCATTGCGCATTTTCTTGGCTTAATTCCTTACGAAGAGATCCTTCCCAAGAAGGCGGATCTCCCTCCCAGACAGAAAGCGAAGCGGTACGAGGAGCCGTCCTATCCGTATCACTTCGTCCCGGAAAAGTATTGACACACACTTCCAACCATGAATACAGAGAATTATTCCAGACGCCGATTCGTGCGGCATGGCCTCACCTTGGCCGGGGTCACCTTCACCTGGTACGCATTCCGATCTAACAGCCTGGCTGCTCCGGCGAAAGCCGGCCAACCTGCGAGCCCGGACGAAGCGCTCGCTGAATTGTTAGCCGGGAACAAACGTTACGTAACGGGGCAGAACATGCACCATGACTTCGGGCCGGAACGCCCCGCGCTCGCGCAAAGCCAACATCCGTTCGCGATTATACTAGGCTGCGCCGATTCGCGCGTTGCACCCGAGTTGGCGTTCGACCAGACGCGCGGCCGATTGTTCGTGGTCCGTTTAGCCGGCAACTTCGTTGACGACAATGGGCTCGCCAGCATCGAATTCGGGGCGAGCGTACTGGGCGCCTCTTTGATCATGGTCTTAGGCCACAACGAATGCGGAGCCGTAAAAGCTGCAGTAGATGTCGTCACGAAAAACGCTCAGCTTCCAGGACACTTGCCCGAGCTGATCGCGCACCTGAAGGCCTCAGTCGAGAAGGCTCAAGGGGAGGCCGGTTCGCTAGTCGATAACGCGACCCGCGAGAATGTTCTCCTTAACGTTGGAGCTTTACGCAACTCCGAACCGGTCCTTGCTGATCTGGTCAAACAAAATCGCCTGCGCGTCGTTGGTGGTCTATACGATCTCGCAACCGGCCGAGTGGAAGTTCTGAGCTAACGTTCACACTCTGCCTGTGTAAGCGAAGCGTCCAACGTCCCCCCTATGACCGGAACATCGACCTGGACCGCTTTACGAAACCCTGCCTTCACAAGGTTCTGGGTGGCTAACCTGATCTCCGGAACCGCGATTGCAGCTCACGGCACGGCTGCCTTTTGCGTGCTGAGTTCTCTGGGTAAATCAGACTCAACGTTGCTCCTCTCACTCATGGCAACACTTTCGTCCCTACCCTTCTCTCTGTTCACGCTACCGGCGGGTGCCGTCGCCGACCTGATAGACCGAAAGAAGATGCTATGCGCGGTAAACCTGTGGCAAGCCGCCGTTGCGATCTCTCTGGCTATTCTGGGAATCACGCATTTACTCAGTCCTTACGTTATTCTTGCAAGCGCGTTCCTTTTCGGCGCCGGTTTTGCGTTTGGATCACCAGCCTCGGCCTCTGCGATCGCCGAAATGGTTCCCGCTCAAGACCTGGCTTCTGCGAATGATCTTGGCGGATTACAAATGAATATTGGCGGCATCGTCGGACCTGCTCTTGGAGGAATATTGCTTCCGATCGTTGGAGCAAACTTCGTATTTGCCGCCAACGGGGTGGGTTTCCTTTTGTTATTTGTCGCAATCCTGAAGTGGAAACGGGCAAGGCCTCAATCGCAGCTTCCGCTCGAGAACTTTTTCGAATCGTTTATGACTGCGATTCGCTACGTGCGTTACACTCCGGGTATTAAGATCATTCTGGCGCGAAGCGCGTTGTTTTCGTTTTTCATTTCTATCATCTCGGCATTGATGCCGGTCGTAGGTCTGCAGTATTTACATCTCGAACCTGCCAATCTGGGTTTTTTGTTCACGAGCATGGCAATCGGCTCGGTCATTGCTGCCATTTTCATTATTCCGTGGGCACGCTCCCGGTATTCGCCGCAGCGGTTGATGACGTATGCGAATGCTTCATTGATAGCGGTTTGCCTTCTGATGGCAACCATCCGCTGGACGCACATGTTTTTAGTCGTCGCAGCGCTGGCCGGCATTGGATGGACTTTGTCCTCCACCGAACTCTGGGTAGCAGGTCAACGCGCGATGCCTGATTGGGCGCGGGGGCGCATGAACGCGACGATTATTATGGTCTCACAAGGAGCGACTGCACTTGGAAGCTTGGTCTGGGGCGCGACCGCTGCTACTGCTGGAGTGGTTTTCACTTTTCTGACAGCTGCCGGACTCGCGATAGCCGCAATGTTCATCACGCGCCTCCATCCCGATCGGCTATCGATCGACTTCACCAAGGACTTGAATCTCGAACCTGCGCCAGCCACAATATTTTCAATTAACCTGAATCGATTGCCTGAACAAGAGGAAGGGCCGCTCTCGGTTTCTACGGAAATCCAGGTCGACGCAGATCGTCGAGAAGAATTCTTCGATCTGGCGGGCAGAGCCAGACTGATCTACCTACGAAACGGTGCGTATGGCTGGCATTTGAAAGAGGATCTGGCCCGACCGAACAGCTTCCAAATGGAAGTGGTAGTTCCATCTTGGACACAGCATCTGCGGAAACGCGAGCGCATGACTAAGACCGAAATGGAAATTATCGATAAGCTTCATGGTTTGCACCTTGGCCCGAATCCGCCGGAGGTGCGCACATCGCTTCATTTAGATAAGGAAGTTCTAGCTCGCGCTAAATAGGTTGCGCACTCAAACTAAGAGGATTGTATCCAACTCCCTGGAATACTCGCTGATCTCAGCCGCCAGCAGAACGGTGCCCAAAAGAATGAAATTACCGAACCGCGGGTGAATAACATTGCGATGAATTCCCATGCGTCCCAAACCAGCAGCAACCGCTACCGGCTTATGCGCAACCTCCCACATCCGGTCCGTCCCCCACCTGTCTGCCTCCATGGGAAACGCCATGGGCGGGTTCAACGCCCGGATTCCGGAACGTTCCAATGCGGCGGTGATGCTCCGCGCCACCTCATTCACTTCATCGCCCGCATGATGGAACTCGTTATTGGCTATCGAACGCGCAGGACTGCGAACATTGTTTCGATTCATCCGGACGACGAAGCTAATTAAGCTCCTCGTACGGGGAAACGCTCGTTCAATACGCGCCCGCTCGTCCCCGAGCGACGCCCGATCTAACTCGACGAAACCAACGTCATCAGCGCCCGCTTCGAGGCACAATTTCCGCAACCAATCCGCGTCTAGAGGCTCGGAAATCGCCGGCACCACCGGCCTGGCTCGAAACGCTTTGATGGTTGGATGTTCGTTAACTGGTGTGTTCATGGGAGTTCCTGGTGTGCATATACTTTAAATCTTCCTTCGAACGTCCTTTCTCTCATATCCCCTCGTCCGTCACTCCCCGAGATTTCCGCTCAAGCTTGCGTTGCCTCCGACCTGCACGTGACCATAGTCTACCCCATTGAGGCCACCGATCCCGAGCGCACAGTGAATCTCCAGCTCATTCTCCGTGCGGATCAAGTGCTCGGACCATAAGCGATTGACCTTCTTGAATGGGTGGCCTTTCCGCACAATGCAGCTCGATCCGATCGCTATGGATCTTCCCGCCATTGGTGGCAAATTTTGGCTCGATCAAAACGCTTTTGATATCCGTGGTAGTCTTCAGCTCGTTGGGCTCAAGGACTACGGTGCACCCTCCGGAAGAATTTTCGCGAATTTCGGTAACAGTGGCATCAGAGCTGGGCATATTAATTAATTCGGTCGATCGACAAGCGGTCGAAAGGTTTGTTGCATAAGATCGTCCGAGCAGGTGAGGCTGGACGTATGTATTGCACGGCAGGAGAAATTAAAACCTACCGAATCAGCGCGAAAATCTCCTTCGATCTGGAACCGGTGTGAAGCTGAGCACCAGTTCGCGTTGGACGGAAAAAGTTCTCTCACGGCTACTTTGGCCGACTCCGGGGCGTCTGTCGGGACGGTATAGGCAGAGACTGAGATGTCGTCGATCTTCATCGAAGCAGACAAGCACGTTACAACCGTGAAAATTAACCTAGCCCGCATTTCTCACGGCCCCGTGAGAAATGCGGGCTAGAGGTAATGAACATGAACCTTGTTTGGCCAAGGCTGAATCTGGCACCGGATGCCGATCCGCTCGACGGTAAGCTCGACCTTGTTTTCGTTGGAGAGAGAAACCGAGACCATTTATTAGCGGGATTGAGAGCGGTTCTCTCGCGCCCCTTCAGGGCGCTACGCCGTGGGTGGTCGGATTCCCGGGGTTAAAACCCCGGGCTCAAGTCATGCAGCCCCTCCGGGGCAAAAAACGTCACCGATAGGCTTCTTGCGCTCCAATACTCCATGGTCAAATTATCTATGCCCACAAGATCTCTGCTACAGAGCTTAACGCATTTATTTGGCTAACTCAGGCTAAAACCTGGGCTACATTTCCGCGTCCGTTCGGGCCGCCCCAAACAGGACACTTTAATCTGACTCTCCTATGCACATTGAGCCGCCTGATCCAGAAGCCGGCATTTCCACTACGGATCGAACTCGAACCGGCGGCTTTGAAGTATCTGAAGATGAAGGTGCCGGCGTTATGTTTAACCAGCTCTCCCGCTTCGGCGACCAAATCTTCCAGAGGATCGGCCAGCGCGACAATTTTGCCGTCCCCAGCGGCGACAATAGCCGCCATACGTTGCAACCCGATCCAACCTAGTCCAAGAAATCCCAACCTTGGTCTCACAACGGAGAAATCACCTTGGTCTCAGAACGGAGGTCACCGCAGAGCCCTTTCACCTACCGCGAAACTCCGCCGGAGCCGCGGACATGCGCCAGCTCTAGCCATCTGGGACAAAACCCCGCCGGCCATTGAACCTATCCGGGCATTCGCGCTGCCAGACGCCATTTTATCTCAGGACTTTGCCTTCTCTTTTTTACCGGATTTCTTCGTTTCTCCATGTTGTGCCCGCTGCTTATTGACAATTCTCGGAGGCCACCTCCTCTTCACGACCCGGATAGCGACCTTCCTTTTTGAACTCCGTTTTCAGCTCTTGGTATTCGTGTTCTCTTTTAGGGCTTGCTCCTCTTGGCATAATCAATCTCCACTTTGGATTTTATTCGCATGACGGTCGCGGACTGGACGTCTTCCATCCTCGCGTCCAACAGTACTGTCCCGAAATAAGTGCTATTTCGGAGCCAGCACAAAAATCGCGCCGGTGATACAGGCCTACGCTTCTACATTGCCCGGCAGTCATGATTGGGAGCGGCGATCCAACTCTCCTCGCAAGAGGCTGAACACCGCTGCCTCCTCTGGTCTCAACTCATGCAAGTGGTCAGAGATTTCCAGGTCCTAAAATCCTTGGCCGTAAAGGGCTGGCCGCTTATGTGATTCAAATATTCGTTTACATCCTCGGAGCCGATTTTTGCGATCGAACCGTCTGGGTTGGTATATTCGAAAAGGCGTTGCCCAGGCAGATCCTGGCACTTACGGACGATATTTGCCAGGCGCCGATCGGAGACGGCAATCTTATGTTTTTTGCCACTTTTACCGCGAAATGCGAATGTTACGGTTGAACCCTCCACCTCGACGGGGCGATTTCGCATGGTCGTCAAGCCAAACGACCCGTTTTCCTGTGTGTACTCGTCGTTGCCGATGCGGATCAGCGAGACTTCAAGAAATCGGACAACCGTGGCGAGAACTTTCTCCCGGCAAAGCCCCGGACGGTTCAAATCTTCAGCCACCCGTGCTCGAATTCTGGGGAGTGTTCGAGCAAACGACATTACCCTTTGATATTTCGCCTCATCGCGAACCGTCCTCCAGTCAGGATGATATTTGTATTGTTTGCGCCCTTTGGCATCAATCCCGGTCGCCTGCAAGTGACCATTCGCCTGCCTGCGGATCCAAACATTCTTCCAAGCAGGCGGAATCGCCAATGATCGAATTCGCTTCAACTCGGTGAAGTCTTTGATCATTCTGCGGTCGATATCATAATAGGCAAAATCGTCGCCTCTATGCTTCCGCGAGATTCCCGCAGAGTCGTCTGAAACATAGCGCAGGCCTGCAGCCACGGCCGACTTCTTGGGACATTCTATAAGTGTTCCGGATATAACGCCCTCTCCTTCGGATTTTATTCCAGAATTCGTTTCCGGTCGCCTTTCTGGTTTCGATTTCCTTTGCTTCCTTCTGTTCAGATCGAATTCAGGCTATTGCCTTTCTGCGGCCCGTTTTCGCGCGGGTTTCTCCATCTTTTCGACGCCCGTGCCTTGCACAAAGTATGGGCAAACTCCTCGCCAGCCTCCCGGCAAAGAGTTTGGAGATAGACCAAACCATCCGGGGGTGCGGGTCCAGCCTGGGTGTGATCCGTCACCATTTGCGCCGCAAAATCCTTAACTTTCGCATCAGAGGCCCGTTCTTTGGCAAGCTCTGACAAGTTCACCTCAGCGAGACCACCCGCGGCGGCCTTCTTTCACAAACTGCTGTTCTTCCGTTGACAAGCCTTGCCCCTGGGCACTAACATCGGTTAATAAACTTGTCGCCACCAAAGCGGAGAGAACAGTTGGAACGAGATTTTTTTTCATGATAATTGGTCATCGGGAGTTTCTTCCCAGATTCGCCAGAGTTCGCTTGGGATCGATCTTTCGGATCTGACGAACTAATGCACTGTATCACTTGTTTTAAGAGCTGGCTCGATGCGCTTAGGGCTTCCGCGGAGCGTTTCGTAGGCGTGACGTGCTTTGGAAACAAGTGATACGCTGCACTAGTTGCGCCAGGCAAAAAATAGGACCGAGCGGGTGAGGGACCGCGCACTTTCACCCGCCGAAAGATTCTCGCGGCACCGGCCGCAGCCCTGGTTGTAAGTGCCGTGTAATTGTCCGTCCGCCAAGTGTCGCACCTTCGATGACGTAGAGACACCCCAGCGCCTGCGAGATCGCTGCCAGCTCAGGCAATTCCCCGCAGCGCGGATTCTTCGCCAGCTCGTCCACCGTCGCATCGAGCGCGATAAGATCCTGTTCGAGGCGCGGAGTTTTGAGCCGCTCGACGTAATCGAAATTGATTTCCTCCCACCAGGCGTCGTCAGGAAAGGCGTCGATGGCGTAAATAGCTTTTCCCCACTGGCCGATCATAACCGACTCACGGCACTATCCCAAACTGCCGTTTCAGCATCCTCGACTTGTAGTCGCAAAAAGCTCACTCACGAGAAAGTATCTATCGTTGCTGATTCGACAGATTTTGGCGTTTACGTAATAACATGCCCTATTTGTGGCTCGGACGCTATGGCATCAGGCCAAACCGAATTTGATATTGTCTCCGACCACGGCGATGAACCAAGACCCGTTCTCACATTTCTTCCCGATGAATTGCATTGTGATGATTGCGGACTTGAGATTAACGACTCACGAGATTTTTCGTTGGTTGGCCTTGATGACAATTATGGTCGCACGGATGACCTCGGCAAATGGGCTGCACAGGGGGCGTATCCCTAAGATTGCGACAATTAAATGGCGCCGTTGCCGAGGACAGGTCCGCTTTATCCCGTAATTCGTGAAGCCGTTGGCCCAAAGAGATTTCGATCATGTGCCAGCTAAATAAGCTTGCGGTAGTGTGGCGCGCCCCGAGAAATCTGGCAAGCCTCGGCTCGAGGGTGAAACCAGACCTCTTTTTTTGGCGTCTACCGCAAGGTGAGACGCGAAAGTGGCTGAACGTTTGAGTCGGACCGAAATTGCCGAATAAATCAAATTCCGGACATACTGAAAGAGCTCATGCGAACGATCACACTTGAAGAACACTTCGCGACTCCGGCTTTCCTGCAAGGACCGGGGCGCAAACTGAAGGAACAAGCCGAAAGCTTCGGAGGTCGCGGCGCCGCCGTGCTCGCACAACTATGCGACCTGGGAGACAACAGGGTTGCCGAGATGGATGCGGCAACCATTGATGTGCAGGTGTTATCGCTTACCTCACCCGGATTGGAGCAGATGGTTGGGGCTGAAGCGGTGGCGCTTGCTCGCGAAGCGAACGAGAGTCTCGCAAATGCAGTTCGAAATCGCCCCGCTCGCTTCGCCGGATTTGCCTCGTTGCCGACAGCTGCTCCGGATGCCGCCGCTGCCGAGTTGGAACGCGCGATCCGCGATTACGGCTTCAAAGGAGCGGTGATCAACGGTCATATCCAAGGCCGGTACCTTGACGACCAATTCTTCTGGCCAATCCTGGAATGCGCCGAAGCCCTCAACGTGCCTATCTATCTCCACCCGACACAGCCTCCCAAATCGGTCATCAATGCATCCTACTCCGGGTTTTCACAGATCCTGACGGAACTACTGTCGGGCCCGGGGTGGGGCTGGCACATTGAAACTGCAATCCATCTTATCCGTGTCATCCTCGGTGGAACATTCGACCGGTATCCGCGCTTGCAGATTTTGATTGGGCATATGGGCGAAGCACTTCCCTTCATGTTGCCTAGACTCGACACCATGAATGTTTCGGTGACGAAGCTAAATCGGCCGATCAGCGCGTATCTCCGGGAGAACGTTCATTACACATTCAGCGGCTTCAATTACACTCCGGCATTCCTGAACCTGCTTCTGGAAGTCGGCGTGGATCGAATCATGTTCTCAGCTGACTATCCTTATCAATCCATGCGCCAGGCGCGCGGTTTCCTGGACGGGCTGCCCGTCAGCACCGCCGATAGAGAGCGCATCGCGCACCGGAATGCGGAGCTTCTTCTGAGGCTATAAGCGCCGAAGATGCGGCTGCGGGATAGGTTTACTGCTGGCATGCTGTTCTAAGGCCAAAACCAGACCTTTGGGAAATGCGCTTTCCGCGTGAGAATCGTATCCGCTCTGCCCAGGTGACATCGAGCCATGGGCGGGATAGCGACTTGCTATTATTGCTTGCTATTATTGCTATCTGTTCGATATTGGATTTATGATAACCAAACACTTTCTCCGGGAAGCGGATGAGCTCGGCCTTGAGCTGGGCCGCCGCTTAAAAGAGAAGGAGCTGCCGGGTGCTTCCCTCGGGGAATTTCTGCCGCGGGTGGTGGAGGTCGCAGCGTCTGTTTTGTCGGGCAAGAAGTCAGGTCCGGCGGAACCAGAATTGGCGCGCGCGAAGCTGTTGGCCCGCGGTGTTCTTGCCCGGCGTCGACTGGAGGACGCGGAGGGCGGAGCCATTTCTACCGAGGAAGTAGCGGAAAACCTGGATCTAACCCGGCAAGCGGTCGACCTCAGGCGCCAGAAGCGGCAGCTGGTGGCTTGGCGTACATCCGAGAAGCGATGGCGATTTCCTGTTTGGCAGTTCGGCTCTGACGGCCGTCCGCTCGAAGGCCTATCCGAGTGCATCGCAGCGACGGAGCTGGACAACGAATGGACCGCAATGATCTTTTTTCTTTCACCAGCCGAGTCCCTGGACGGTTTACGACCTTTAGACCTGCTGCGAGATCGTCGGGTAAGCGAAGCGGTGGCCTACGCGGAGCGATACGATCGCCATGGGGCTTGAGAGGCCGCCGTCCGACTTCGGGCAACGCCGATTGCGCCTAGTGCGGGTGCCGGAAATACTAGTGAGAATATCGCGCGCAGGCTACCGGGATCCATTCTTCTGGTCCCGGCTTGGCCGGAACCGGTTTGATCTTCCCGACGGCCGTTATGGTGTCCTTTATACGGCCCAGGATCTAGAGACCTGTGTGCTTGAGGTATTCGGGGACCGGTGGTTGAAGGAACGAGTGCTAGCGGTAACATCGCTACCAAAGTTCGACGTTCTGACCTTTGCCGTTCGGCGGGAGTTGCGAGTGGCCGATCTGACGGGGCCGGCGCTAAATAGGCTCGGGACCGATGCAAACCTGTTTGCATCGAACGACTACGTCGTGACACAGGAGTGGTCGCGGCAGCTAATGATTCACGCGCAAGCGAGAGACGGGATCCGTTACCATTCGCGCAAAAATCCGCGGAAACAGAATTACGCGATTTATGATACCACGCTGGCAAAGGCGAGCCTCCGAGTGCTGGAGCGTCGTCCTTTAGGCGCGCTTCCAGAGCTTTACACCGTTCTCGACAAATACGAGGTTGCCCTTATTGGATAAGGGACGATTCGGTGGAGGAAAGTGAAAAACGGATGGCTTCTTTTTTGCAAGTATAATAACATATATATTGAGAGTAATAATACCATCATACAACATAGGTAATATAAAATAGAAGTTGGATGGCATTTGCGCTACAGGAGCTGCGGTTATCCGTTCACGCCACTAGGATCGGTTTTAAGCTGTAAATCCGCCTGCTATTCTGAATGAACCAGATTTTGCACTGCTTGGGTCAGCGCATCGATCAATTGCTGCCGATCCGGTCCAGAATAGTTGCTCGCCATGGTGAGAGCCGCTTGAAGAAACTCTCTGGCCTGAGCAATGTCACCATTGCCTCCAATTTTCGCCTTGACCGTGCCGACTTTATAGAGCGAGACGATCACGTCCCGCTGCCAGCGGGAGTTGGATTTGTCTTGCTCGGCGAGGCGTTTGGTGAGCGCCAGTTCTTGCTGGTAGGCATCCAGCGCCTCCTGGAGTTTGCCTTGGGCCACCAGCACATCGCCGATCCTTTCGTAAATGACCCCTAGATCCCGCTGCCAGCCGGCGTTGGATTTGTCTTGCTGAGCCAGACGTTTGTCGATCGTCAACTCTTGCTGGTAAGCATCCAGCGCCTCCTGGAGCTGGCCTTGCGCCACCAGCACATCGCCGACCTTTTCGTAACTGACCCCCAGATCTCGCTGCGAGCCGGCGTTGGATTTGTCTTGCTCGGCGAGGCCTTTGGCGATTGCCAAGTCTTGCTGGTAGGCATCCAGCGCCTCTTGGAGCTGGTCTTGCGCCACCAGCACATCGCCGACCTTTTCGTAACTGACCGACAGACTTCGCTGCCAGTCTGAGTTGGATTTGTCTTGCTGAGCCAGACGTTTGTCGATCGTCAACTCTTGCTGGTAGGCATTCAGCGCTTCCTGGAGCTGGCCTTGCGCCACCAGCGCATCGCCGACCTTTTCGTAACTGACCCCTAGATCCCGCTGCCAGCCGGAATTCGATTTGACTTGCTCGGCGAGCGCTTGGAGAATCTTCAAGCTTTGCTGGTAGGTATCCAGCGCCTCCTGGAGCTTACCTTGTGCCACCAGCACATCGCCGACCCCTTCGTAACTGCGTTCCGATCAATCGAGTCGCTGAACTCACGCCCAGCGCTTGGGCGGCCAGGATCTAACCGTCGAAATCCGGCGGCGCCGTCAGTAGATCGAAGCCTATATGAGGACTTCGAAAACCTTGCCCGAGAGCGCGTCCTTACTCGAGACCCGGACGATTGGCCAATAGTCGCGGTGGCTTTATTACTCGATTTCCCGATTTGGACGGAGGATCAAGATTTCTTTGGTAGCGGTGTCGCTACTTGGACCACGGACAGAGTCGAGTTGTATCTTACGTTGAATCGTGAGATTCATCACTCGAGGACCACTGCAAAAACGCAAACACCAACTCATTCCTGTACAGGCGATCGGAACGTCGTCAGCGACGCGATGCCGGCCCAATTCAGGATGTCCTTTTGGAGTTGCGCGGTGAAGTAATTGAGCCCACCAAAAGTATCAACAGGCAACCCGACCGTGAGGCGAAGCGGACGATTGCCAGCGGGCCGTTCGATTAGATTTAGGACGGAATCAGCGACCTCTTGTGGATTCAGCGTTGAAGAGGTGACCTGCTTATTAAACTTTTGGGGTATCTCGCTTGCAGCACCATAGCTGGAGCTTCGCAACGTGTCGGCGGCTTGCTCCTGCTTCTGAAATATTGGAGTGACAAAGGGGCCCGGTTCGACAATGACGGAGTCGATTCCTTGCGAGGCGAGTTCGTGGCGGTAGGCTTCGGCAAGGGCTCCGAGCGCGAACTTGCTGGCGCTGTACAAGCCACCACCGGGCATCGGAACGCGGCCAGCGCCGCTGCTAATATGGACCAGCAGACCGCTGCCGTGGCGGCGCATGTGAGGCAGCACGGCGCGATTCATGCGCACGGCACCGAAGAAATTCGTGTCGAAAATGCGTTGAGCTTGTTCGAGCGTGCAGGCCTCAAGGAGGCCTAAGAGACCATAACCGGCGTTGTTGATGAGGACGTCGATACGGTCTGTTTGCGCTATGACGACGCCAACGCGCGTTCGACGGACGCATCGTCGGTGACGTCGAGTTCGAGCACGTCCAGGTGAAGCGATTCGCGTTCCGCTAGTGTGCGGAAAGCGCGTGCGGCGTTCGCATTCCGGCCATCGACAGCGCGCATGGTGGCAAAGACATGGTGGCAAAGACATGGTAGTTCTTGCGTGCAAGGGTTTCGGCCATAAGTAGGCCGAAACCGCTGCTGCATCCAGTAATGAGAACGACCGTTCCCGGGTTCATGTTTGGCTTCATATTCGGGGGCATTTATCGCGGCCGCGCAAAGTGTATATTGAAACGCGCTATCAATACGATTGGGCAGACGTCCATGAAGCGTCAGATTCTTTAACAGGCTGAATAAAACAGCGGCGAGCAGAGCACCGAAGAACCAGCTTCGATGTGCGAAAAAATGCTGCCGAAGGTCGACATAGCTCTCACCGGTAATGTCCGGCAAAACGAGAGCGGCGACCATTGTAGATACTAATCATTTCCAGCATGATTACGAGGAGCGCCAAAAATGTCCACTTGGGTTGCTCGCGCATTGCGAAGCTTGCCCACCACGCTTGAATCGGAATGAGGAGAGCGACTACCGCCCATATCAGAGTCGGGGTATACAACTTCACCTTTGCCCTGGTCAATATGAGACCGCGGAGCCCCAGTAGGACTTGAGTGATTGCGAGGCCCAAAACGATCGAGAGCAGAACCGAGATGTATGTAAAGGAATCCATAGAGCGCAAAAATTCGCAAATCAGCAAGGTTGCCGCGAGAATCAAGTGAACGGAGCTTCGGTCAATCCTTGGGACCACGAGAATCACGCCGACGCTTGCGACAATTCGAGTCGCAGCTGCGAAAGTGCAAAACGCGATGTCGCCGATTTTCAGCTTTCAACTACGAGATGGAAAGGCCCTGAAGGAAAGGAGCAGAGCGACAAAAGCTAATCCAATTAGAAGGACTCTGATCGCGTTGAGCGTATCCCATCTAAGCCGCTGGGATTTCCAATCTCCTGGAAGGGAGGCAACGTCCCACGCTATGACGCGATTATTGATCGGCACAGGACCGATGATGCTGAACACAACGATTATGATCCAGAGAATGACGGCTGAAATAAGAAATACTGTGTGGTAAGCCGGCCATCGCCAAGTCAACCAGAGCAATGAAAGATGGAAGAGCAAAGTTCCGGTCATCCAAATTGGCATGATTTTACCAAAGAACCGGGCGAATACTTGGATCGCAGGTAAAAAAGCTCGATGATCCGCTCTCGTTAAGGAAGGATGAATGAAGAACCCGACCGAAAATTCGTTTCCAAATAGGAGAGCTGTCGAGATGATCAGAATTAAGAAAAAGGCGCTTATCATCAAGCCTCGGTTCCCCCCCGCAAAATAATTCCCACAGCAAGCATGTCAATTTGCACCAATATTGGCGAAGCTTCCTAGGCGCGAGAGAGACGCGCTAGATCTCCAACCATGAACCCATAGTTATTTTCGGATTGGTCTAACGAGTAGCGCCCAACGATGAAAAGAAGAAGCTTTCTCAAGGGTCTCGCAGCAATCCCACTCATTTCCTCTGTCTTGCGATACCTTCCAACATTGACGCGGGCTACCTTGGCAAGCTCCACCGTTCGGCGTGTCCGTCCGTCTGATCCGTCATGGCCAACAGCGGCAAGCTGGGAAAAGCTGAAGGAGCAAGTTGGAGGACAGCTCATTCCCGTGTTTTCTCCGCTTGCTCCATGCAAGGACGCGCGAGGCAGCGCGGAATGCGCCGCACGCGTTGAGGAAATGAGGAACCCTTATTTCATCGGGGAACAGGCTGGTGGAACGCAGACCTCTGGCTGGCTTGGTGGTTGGACTTCTGCACCCAGTGCCTATGCGGTCGTCGCCCGGCGCACCGAGGACATTGTTGCCGCCGTCAACTTCGCCCGCGATAACAATCTTCGGCTCGTTGTTAAAGGCGGTGGCCACAGCTACCAGGGCACGTCAAACGCCGCGGATTCTCTGCTGATCTGGACTAGGGAAATGGACCAGATCACTCTACATGACAGCTTCGTGGCTGTGGGAAGCGGGGACACAGAGCCCCGGCAAGCGGTTACGATCGAGGCGGGCGCCCGCTGGCTACCGACGTATAATGCGGTCACTACGAAGGCGGGTCGCTATGTCCAAGGTGGCGGGTGCGCAACTGTCGGTGTCGCGGGACTCATCCAAAGTGGCGGCTTCGGCAGCTTCTCGAAGAATTATGGACTCGCTGCGGCAAGCCTGCTCCAAGCAGAGATCGTTACCGCAGATGGCAAGGTACTCATTGCCAATGGCTCCGCCAATCCTGATCTGTTCTGGGCACTGAAGGGAGGTGGTGGCGGTAGCTTCGGCGTTGTTGCGAAGGTGACGCTTGCGACATACGAACTCCCGGTATCCTTCGGCAGGGTCGGGGGCTTGATAAAGGCGAACTCGGACGCCGCGTTTCGCAACCTGATTGGCGCGTTCATGCGCTTCTACCACAAGACACTCTTTAATTCCCATTGGGGCGAGTCGGTCTCCTTCCAGGCCGATAACGCACTAATGCTTAACATGGCGTTCCAGGGATTGGACCAACCTCAGGCGGAGGTTGCCTGGAAACCGTTCCTCGATTTTGTTACCGGGTCACCGCAGGACTTCGTCTTCGTGGAAGCGCCGAAGATCAATGCTATTCCTGCCCGGCATTATTGGGATCCGGAATATCGAAAGAGAGTCCTGCCCAAATCGGTGGTGGCCGACAACCGACCCGGTGCGTCGCCGGACAACGTCTCTTGGGCCGGCAACCAGATCGAGGTCAATATTTTCATTTTCGGCTACGAGTCTGTATGGCTGCCCGCAACACTCTTTGGGCAACAAGACCGCCTTGCCGATGCACTATTTGCCGGCACGCGGCATTACGAGGTCCAGTTGCATTTCAATAAAGGGCTTGCGGGCGCGCCTGAAGACAGGATCGCTGCGGCCCGCGACACCGCCATGAATCCCGCGGTCCTTGATGCGTTTGCACTTGCTATCATCGCAGGCGGTGATCCACACGCCGCGCCCGGTTTTCCGGATCATGAGCCCAATCTCGCAGCCGGCCGCAAGGCGGCAATTGCCATAACTGCCGCCGCAGATGAACTGCGTTCGATTGTACCGGAAGCGGGTGCCTATGTATCGGAGAGCAATTTCTTCGATAAATCCTGGCAACAATCGTTCTGGGGGCCGAATTACCCGAGACTGCAGGCGGTGAAGACGAAATATGATCCCGTGGGTCTTTTTTTTGTCCATCACGGCGTGGGTAGCGAAGAATGGAGTGCCGATGGGTTTACACGCTTGACATGACAAGACGCGGCGGCAGGATTCTTGATTCGACAAAAGCAGGTTCGTTTCCCGGCGTGGCTTCCAAATTTAGCCTGGCCTAACTATTACCCTGCACGGGAGCGGCATGATCGGAAAGACCCACTCTGCGCGCCGCTATACCGCTTGGGACCTGCTTCAGACCTTCGACCCGAACGCAGAGTCCGCGGAATCCTTGGTCGAGGAGTTAGAAAGGAACGGCGCTGTGCTTTTCACGCCCACCGTTGGCAATACGCCCCGGCAGATCGCAGATGGCATCTATGCCGAGCGCCATCGCCTTTGCAATTTGCTGGACGCTCAACTTCGTAGAAGGTCGGATCCGGAAATCGAGGAGAAACGTTCGGCTCTCAGCAAGTGCGCCCAAGATGGAAATAACAACCGGGCGGCCTACGAGGAAGCCGCCAAGGAATTCTACGCCGCGCTGGAAGATTACCGCCAGCGGCGTGAGAAACTGCCAAGACCGAATACTTCGCTAGTTATTGTTGACGAGGCCGATCGGCTAAAAATGATGGGCCTAGAACAAGTAAGAGATGAATTCGACCGCTCCAACGCCGGCATCATTCTCATTGGCATGCCGGGGATTGAAAAGCGCTTGGCGCGTTATCCTCAGCTCTACTCACGGATCGGGTTCGTGCACGAGTTCCGCCCGCTAACAAAGGGCCAGATTCTTAAGGTCTTACATACGTCATGGCGCCCCGAAGGCGTTCATCTGCCTGTGGATACCTTCGACGACGAAAGTCTGGCCGCCATCGTTCGCATCACCGGCGGGAATTTCCGGCTGCTTCAT
>Ga0209656_10000854_pt1 | contig 19761 bp, 15 predicted proteins | sample BogFormECP12_OM2_FD_188239 | JGI IMG/M metagenome (GOLD analysis project Ga0209656, IMG submission 188239) | Bog forest soil microbial communities from Calvert Island, British Columbia, Canada - ECP12_OM2 (SPAdes) (version 2) | ecosystem: Environmental > Aquatic > Freshwater > Wetlands > Bog ... | reverse complement strand
CAGATCGATGACGCGTTCCATCGTCAGGTCTGGCTCCGTTGCGGCGGATACATTGTCATCGATGAGACCGAGGCCTTGATCGCCATCGACGTGAATACCGGCCGCAACAAAGGGGCGCGCGACGTCGAAAAAACGATCTTACAAACCAACCTTGAGGCGGCGGATGAAATCGCGCGGCAACTGCGTCTGCGCAACATCGGCGGCCTGATCATAGGCGACTTTATCGACATGAAGAACCGCAAAGACCAACAGATGGTCTACAACCGGATGAAGGACCGGCTAAAGCGGGACAAAGCCAAGACCCACGTTCTACCCATCTCGCAGCTTGGTTTGATGGAAATGACCCGGCAACGCGCTCAAGAGAGCTTGACCGGTTCGATGTTCATCACCTGTCCCTATTGCAACGGGCGTGCGGTCGTGAAAAGCCCGATGACCATGAGCGTCGAAATTCAACGGGCGCTCCATGCCGTCCTGCGGCAGAAACCCGATGTTCACGACGTCCGCGTCATCGTCAATCCGGAGGTATTGAACCGATTGAAGAGCGAAGACGAAGAGCTGCTTGTCGATATCGAACGTAAGTACGCCGGCCGGCTCACCTTCCGAACCGATCCAACCTACCATCACGAAAAATATGTCATCCTTGATGGGACGAATAACCACGAACTAAAAGCATAAGGAATGCGGATTCACCACAGAGACACTGAGGAGGACACGGAGGGAACGGAGATCACAGAGGAGAGGGTTTACCGCAAAGGCGCAAAGTACACAGAGATTGGGAGGAAGGGGAAAAATAGACGATCCGGTCCCTCTGCGTCCTCCTCAGTGGCTTTGTGTCTCTGTGGTGAAATTCACTTCTAATCATCAAAGGCCCGCAGCAAATACGCCGCGGCCACACAGGTCACGACGGATCCGACTGCCAGGTAAAGCAGGTCTCCGGAGATCGCGCTGATATGGGCGTGGTGCATATTCACGTTCCGGAACGCACGGCAGAAGTGCGTGAGCGGGAAAAGCTCCGAACAGATCCGGACCGCCCTGGGAAGCTGACTCAATGGCGCGAATGCGCCGGACAACAGCATCACTGGCAACAAAAAGAAAATCGAAAGCTGGATCGCCTGCGTCTGCGTGCTCGAGAACGCAGAAATCAACAAGCCGAGACCGAGCGAAAAAAGCAGAAACAAAAAGCAGGTGATCGACAGCAAAATTGGTTGCTGGAATTTCACTCCAAAGTGCAAGCTTCCAACTGCAATCGTGCTGGCGATCAAAAACATAGAAATCACCAGGTAAGGCAGGACTTTGCCAATCACGATCTCTGATTGGCGCAGCGGTGTGACCATCAACTGAGAAAAAGTTCCCACCTCGCGTTCGCGCGTGATCGTACTCGCAATCAAAGTCACGGTGAGCAGCTGCAGGATGAGACCGACGATTCCCGGGACGACGTAATCGATAAATAGTAGGTTGGGGTTATAAAGTGTATCGGTTTTAACCTCCCAGGGCGTCATCATCGAACTGAACTCGTGCCGGATTTCCAAAGGAAGCTGTTTCCCCAGATCGATGATTTCATCCGGAAGATTCTCAATCAGCTTGTCGCGCTGCTTGCTTTGATAGTCCCCTAGTGTCTCCTGCAGCACCCCCTGCACGGAGGGCGCGGTATTCGTATCGGTTCCATCCAAAACCGCCAGAATCGGTTTGGGTTCTCCTCCCACTAATGCTGCTCCCCAGCCTGCCGGTATCACGATCGCTGCTTCGACCCCAGCTGGGAACAGGTCGATATTCCCGTTTGGATCCCCCTGCCACGGTTTCCAATCGAAAGTGTCCTTCCCTTTCACAAGCGCGAGGAATTCCTGGCTCTGCGGACTGTGGTCGGCGTCGTAATACATCGCCGGCACACCTCGGATCGATGAATTCTCAAACGCGTGGCCGAACAGAAAGGTAAAAAACGGCGGCAACACCACGATCAAGAACAGGACGCGTCGGTCGCGCCAAACGTGAACAAACTCTTTGTAGGCAATCGCTAGAATCGCATGCCAGGAGATCATGATCTGTGTACGAGGTGCGCGGATTCAAGTTCCTCAGCGTGCCGTCGGTGGTACCCCTTTGAGTACGCCTGAAAAACATCCTCCATATCCGGTTCCACCCAGTTGAACCCAAGAAATCTCAGTTTGGGGAACGGCCAGTAGTTCTGCCACGAACGCAGCAATCCATCCGGGTCCTCTGCGTGCACCCGCAAATTCCCGCTGCGCAGATCCACGCCGTAAATTTCCGGCAGTTTCCGTAGCTCAAAAAGTGCAATCATTGCCGGCTCAATTTGCACCTCGAGCAGATGCCCTGTCAGGCTCTCCTTCAAGTCGCGCGGCGATCCATTTGCGATCAGGTGGCCGCCGTCCACAAATCCGACCTCGGTACATCGCTCCGCTTCATCCATGTAGTGTGTCGTAACGAAAATCGTCGTTCCTGCCTGGCTGAATTCGTAAAGCAAATCCCAGATCCGCTGACGATGCGTCGGGTCCAGCCCCGCTGTCGGTTCGTCCAGAAATAGAAGCTTCGGTTCGTGCATCAGTGCGCACGCCATCGCAAGCAACTGCTTGTATCCGCCGGACAATCGTCCCGCGTGCTCTTTTTCCCGGAGCCCGAGATCCATGTCATCCATCACTTTCCGCATCCGGTCTTTTACTTTGTTCGAAGGAACCCGGTACGCACCGGCGAAAAAACGGATATTCTCTCCCACCGTGAGATCGCCGTAAAGGCTGAATTTTTGCGGGACATACCCGAACCGTGACCGGATCTTGAACCGGTCCTTCCAAATGTTCAAACCGTCGATCTTCCCGGTGCCCGCACTCGGCTTTGCCAAACCGCATAGCATTCGGATCGTCGTCGTTTTTCCGGCGCCGTTGGCTCCCAAAAAGCCAAAGATCTCGCCAGGCTGGATCGACATTGAGATCCTGTTGACGGCTTTCCTATTGCCGAATCTCTTCGAGAGGTTCTTCAACACAATGAGCGGTTCAGGCATGAAATGGCGATGAGGATGCCCCTCTCCTTGGATCCTCCGGAGATGGATACCGCAGACTTCCCACCCAGGTCAAAACTTTGCTGTTAGCCCGACCCGAATATATGGCGACCAACTTTCTGATTTGACTTTGTACCCGTCGTCCACTCGCGGGTAGTCGAAACGCCGGTACGGCGCACAACCCCCTTCGACCTCGAAATCGATATTCTTCGACACTTTCCAGGTGAGTCCGCCGCCGGCTCGGATCTCGAAATAGTCAAGGATCGCGTTGTTCAGTTGCGGCATCCCGCGCGCCTGTCCGAACTGTGGATCCATCCGGAAGGTGGTCTCTCGTAAATCGGCGCCTGCAAATAAAGTAAGTGCATCCGAAACAAGGTATTGCAGCTGTGGACGGGGTGCGACGCCGTCGATCACCCATTTGTCGGAGACTTTCCAGTGAACCCCGACCACTGGAAATACAGGGGTATTTGCGTTCACATCGACATGGAGCCCACCAATAATCAGCAACCGCGAACTAACAAAATAGGTGCCGGCAATTTCAAAAGGAACATTAAAATCCTTCCAGGTCGTATCAATAAATTCGCTGTAGATACCGGGATGCGCTTCGATACGTAATAAGACTGCAGGCGAAACCTGTAGATCGGCGCCGATCGCCAGATCCAATCCCTGCACCGAATTCGGGATTGCAGCGCTCGACGACGACGGGTCGAACGAATACAGCTGCCATTCGACCCCTAGCCGAAACAGAGCCTTGTCGCTAACCTGGGCCGACAACACAAAATCGGCTGAACTACTGATCTCGGTAATGTTCCCAACAGCTTGCGACCCAGCGTTTACGTTGCCTCGGCCGAAGAACGAACTCTCGCCGTCAATATCGTATGAGAGCGCCGATGCGGAAGGCACCCCGGATTCGCCGCCGATGTTCTTGAAAGTGCCCTGACCGTAAACCGAGGCTTTACTTAGGCCAAGAATGCAGCACAACAGGAATAATAATTGTGTTTCAGATAATGATCTTTCCCGGAGTTTCATGGGCGAATGAGAGCGATTGGCACCGTATTATTCTATTCTCCGGTCGAATTGTCGCGCACAAAATCGGTCGACCTGCCCTGAGGTTCCAAGGTGCCGATATCGTGCTCGCGCGCCTTAGATGGCGCCACCACCCAAGCCAGAAGGTCGCCGAGTCCAAAGTAGCAGAGGCGTCTCGCCTGTGTCAGGCACCAAGGGTATCGATTGACCGGAGAGCGTTACGAAGCTCCTCGGATAAGGAAGACACAGGCGAGACGCCTATGCTACTTTGGACGCCGGCTCACAGTCACAGCGGGTGCACGATCAAGCTCGCACGCCAGACTGAGACTGGAAGTCTATGCTCCTCCCGACGAACCCGGAACCCCGAACGCGGAACCCGGAACCGCGCCGCGCGCTCCGTGCGGCGCGCCTACCGACCGCCGGCTGCATCATGCAGGAACGCTTTGTCGCTTCGTTGAATCTCGCGCATCATCGCTGCCCCTGATCCTAGCCGTTCGACGCCGCGCAACTCCCCGAGTTCCGCGGCAGACGTCATATCGACTCTCCAAACGAGGGTCGCATCCTCGTTCCCGACCTTGACCGGCCAAAGCTGATAAAATGTGACGACCGCATAAACGGCATCGCTGGCGTAATACTGGAGATCTGCCGATTGCCAGCCGTCCCCGGCTGGACGTCCATAGGAGGCTGCGAGGCTCACCGCTGCCAATCCATCGGTATCAAATAGCTGCCACGATTGCGACGCCGGAACCGAACCGCGTCCGCCACCGATCGGCGTCGAAGAAATCAGCGCCCCGAAATTTGATCTCACATTCCCGCTCTCCCGGATCAACTGGGCGACTTCTTGATCGACCCGAATTGTGCTCCCGGTAGTTTCATACGGCGCCTGCCCGCTCAAACCGCCCGACGCAAAACTCTGCGCTCTGCCCGCAAGCACTTTACTCCAAAACGCTACCACAGCGGGCGGAATGGTATCGCCGCCTGATCCACCGCCCGAAAATGATTTCGCTTCGGCGTTGCTAAGCTGGAGCTTGGAAGCGTCCTGCGGCAATTTAAGGGTCGCTTCCACAAACGCCTTCACCCCAGCACTTTCCCGCACCTGTGCCAATCCCTGGAAATCGGAAGCAGTCCCTCTGCCTGAAAAATCACTCTGAGCGTAAACCTTCAGCTCCGGATGCCGCATCGGATTCCATTGCTGTTGCACGCTAACGGTCGTCTTAACCGGCGCTCGAACAATATATGCGCTTTGAACGGACAACCCGCGCGCAAAATTCATCGCCGGGCCTCTCGAAGCGAGCACATCGCCACTCGCCAGCTTGTTCAAGTCCGCATCCTTGAACACCGATAACGAGCGAAGATCTGCAATCGGGTCCGCGTTCGCGGGTCCAGTTGAACCAAGCACTCCGGCCGCCACGACCACTATCGACAACAATTGAAAAATCCGGCGGGCCGCATCACGTGCTTGAATGGGGAAATTTATTGCTTTTTTCACGGTCGAAAACCGTACCCGTGCCTGGATCGAGCGTCAACCCGGCTCCGGCGGGGTTATCGGCGTGTTGGAGGGATAAGAAGGGGATTCATCGTAACCTCAGAATCCTCGCGAAATTGCGTTAAGTTCAACGTCAGTATTCCAGCGACACAGAGAGAGATTTTGCAAGTTGTGTTTTCGGACTTCGTACCCTTGTCCGCGAAAACGTCGAGTGGGCAGTGGACGCGGGACCTTAGCAGCGCGTGGATGGTAATTCCGTATATAATTCTTCTCTCTCCATGTCTCCGTGCCTCTGTGGTGAATCCCCCCACTCCGTGACCTCCTCACCCTCCCCGCCCTCCTCCCCAGAAATTTGCTGGCGCTCCAGACTCTCTTCCCTATGTTCAATCCGGGTTTATGGATGCAGAATTACAAGCACTGGTCGACGCGCAGAAAATTAATCTCAAAACAGGAAACGCTCTCGACCAGCTGAAACCGGAAACGTTTTGCCTTCACAAAAGTTGGGGATTCGGCCAGATCAACAGCTGGAATCTGCTTCTGAATCAGATTCTGATCGATTTTGACTCTAAGAAGAATCACCCAATGCAGCTGCAGTACGCCGCTGAAACGCTGCAACCGCTCCCGAACTCGCACATCTTCGTGAAGAAAGTCACTGAACCGGATGCGGTTCGGGAACTTGCCGCACACAAAATCCCGCAACTCCTTGAGCTCGTTCTCGAGAGTTTCGGAGGGAAAGCGACCCAGGATCAGCTTCAACACGCCCTCGCACCGCAAATCATTGCGGAAGGAGATTTCAAAAGATGGTGGGACAGCGCTAAGAAAGTCGTCCGCAAAGATGGCCGTTTTTCGTTGCCCGCCAAGAAAACAGAGCCGATCACGATCCGAGATGAATCGCTCTCGTTCGACCAGGAGGTGATCAATTCGTTCCAGCACGCGCGCAAGCTAAAGGATCAACTCCACGTCCTCGATCAGATCCTGAAGAACGTCGACGCATTTGCCGGCAAAGAGAAGGACCTGCAAACGGTCGTTACCCAGGTCGAAGAGATTGCTAACCGGAACATCCGGCTGAACCCCTCTCAAGCCATCGAACTCCTGATTTCGCGGGACGAACTCTGTAGCCGCATCCCGCAGCTGACCAAAGGACCGGTCGCGCTTGTCGACCTCCTCAAAGAGCACCAGCACAAGCTGGGCGAAATCATTGCACAAGTTCCCGCCGCCAAACAACGCCGGGTACTCGCCGAGTTTCCTCAGGCGTTCCCTGCCGATTGGGTCACCCGCCTCCTGGCGATTCTGAACTCAGGCGCATCGCGTCTCATCGGTGAAATCGCCAAGATCCTCGTGGAGAACGGTCAAACTGAAGAGCTTTATCAGGCTTTGAGCCGTGCGATCAAGGAACACTCGATCTCTTCCGAAGCGCTCTACTGGCTCTGCAAAGAACGCGGCGCCGAGTCGTTTGCGTCCCTGCTCGACTTCGAGCTTATGACCTCGATCATCAGCGCGCTTGAACGCGATCAAATGTCTGAAAACCGGCGAGGGTCCAGACTGCACGATCTTCTTCTCGACGACCGGGATCTGGTCTCCGATCTGCTGGTTAACGCCGATTCCGCCAGTGCCCGCGATGTTATGCGCCGAATGCTCTTTACTCCTGCCTTCGAGGAGCTCAACAAACGCTCGCTTATGGCTCGGATGATCAAGACCCACCCGGAACTGCAAACGATGTTGAGCGGTGACTCCGAAGAAAAAGATGCTGCCCTGATCGTCTCCTGGCAGAGCCTCGAAAAGCGCAAAGCTGAATATGACGATCTCATTGCGAAAAAGATTCCGGAAAACACCCGGGAAATCGCCGTTGCCAGATCGTACGGCGATCTGCGCGAAAACTTTGAGTACAAAGCCGCCAAGGAGACGCAGACAGTCCTGATGCGCCGAAAAGCCGAGCTTGAACAGATGCTCGCCAGAGCCCGCGGGTCCAGCTTCGAAAACCCGGACACGACCCTGGTTTCGATCGGAACGAAAGTTGGCCTTCGTGACACTGCCACCGGTGACACCCTCGAGTACATCATTCTTGGCGCCTGGGATAGCGAGCCGGACAACCACATCATCTCCTATCAAACAGCCATCGGCCAGGCCCTGCTCGGCAAGAAACCGGGCGACATTATCGAACTGCCGTCCGAAATCGCCGATCGCCAAGTCGAAATCACCGACATCGATCCTTACAAAACCGCCGAGGCGCTGGCATAAAAGGCAGAAGGCAGAAGGCGATAGTAAGGACGGATCGTCCTCAGCTTGCCCACGAAGCCTGGGCGAAGTGGGGTCCCCAATCAGTAATCGGCCATTAAGCGTCGTTGTGGTGAATCCACCCCAGCACTTCGAACTCCGAACCCGGAATTCCAGAACCCGCGAAGGGCCGCAAGCGCTTCCGCGCTTGCGGCCCTTCGCGGGTTCTGTCACAAATGCCGCATGTCTCTAACGATCATTTGTGATGTCCGTGGCCGGCAGATTCTCGATTCGCGGGGAAACCCGACTGTCGAGGTCGATGTGGAACTCACTGGCGGCGCGGTTGGACGAGCGGCTGTTCCCAGCGGGGCCAGCACCGGAGAACATGAAGCCTGGGAACTGCGTGACGGGGAAAAGAACAAATACCTCGGCAAAGGCGTTTTAAAAGCGGTCGAAAATGTTGAAACCAAGATTGCCGAAGCCATCACCGGTCTGGATGCACTTGACCAGGTTGGAATCGATCGCGCCATGATTGCGCTCGACGGCAGCGCAAACAAAAAAGAGCTCGGCGCAAACGCGATTCTCGGTGCCTCGCTTGCCGTCGCCCATGCTGCGGCTGCGCAACTGGATGTCCCGCTCTTCAGCTACCTTGGCGGGCCGAACGCCAAAGTGTTGCCGGTGCCGATGATGAACATTATCAACGGCGGCGCTCACTCGGATGCCCCGATCGATTTTCAAGAGTTCATGATCATGCCAAAAGGCGCTCCGACATTTTCCGAAGCCCTTCGCTACGGCGCCGAAGTTTTTCACGCGCTGAAGAGCGTTCTGAAATCGCGCGGTCTCTCCTCAGCGGTCGGTGACGAAGGAGGATTCGCTCCGGACCTCAAAGGAAACGAAGATGCGCTCGACACCATTTGCCAGGCCATCGAAAAAGCCGGCTATAAAGTCGGCGAAGAGATCTACCTGGCTCTCGACCCAGCTTCCAGCGAGTTCTACGACGTCGCTTCGAATAGCTACATTTTCAAAAAATCCGACGGCTCGAAAAAGTCTGCGGAAGAACTCGTGGCGCTCTACAAGGAGCTCTGTTCGAAATACCCGATCATCTCGATCGAGGACGGCTGCGCCGAAAACGACTGGGACGGCTGGAAAAAACTCACTGATGCGCTCGGTTCGAAGGTTCAACTGGTTGGCGACGATGTGTTTGTCACAAACGTCAATTTCCTTAGGAAAGGGATCCAGCAAGGAGTCGCGAACTCGATCCTGGTCAAAGTGAACCAGATCGGGTCGCTCACCGAAACACTGGACGCAATCGAACTCGCCAAAGAGAACAAATACACTGCGGTCATTAGTCATCGCTCCGGGGAAACGGAAGATACAACGATTGCCGATATCGCTGTCGCCACGAATGCCGGTCAGATCAAGACCGGATCGCTTTCGCGCACCGATCGAATCGCCAAATACAATCAACTTCTGCGAATCGAAGAAGAACTTGGTGACAACGCGCAGTATGGAGGTAAGATGCGCTGAGTGAGTAGCGGCGGCGGATACAGCGATTACGACGAACCCAGAAATGACTGGCTACGCTCGTTTCTGAACCGAATCCTCTATTTCCTGATCTTCGCTGCCTGCCTGATTCTTCTGATCTGCTGGTTCCTGCCGCTAGTCAAAGAACGTGACCGTCAGCAACATTACCTGCAGAACTTGAAACAGCAGGTCGACGAGGAACGCGTCCTCTACAACAAGCAAAGCAAAAAGCTCAACCTTCTCGAGAATGATCCAGCTTATACGGAGATTCTAGCCCGTGATAAGCTGGACCTCATGAAGCCTGGCGAAACCATCTTCCGAATCGATCCCGCCGGCCCGGATACGCCGACCAATCCGAGCGCGAACCCTGCTCCCCAAGCGCACCAATAGTCTGCTGGGAGGGCGCGGAGGAGAAAGAGGGCACAGAGAAAAACCGGATTCACCGCAAAGGCGCGAAGGACACAGAGGTGAATTTGCAAAGGCTCGTCGCGTCGCCCGAAAACGTACGAACGTCCCTGAGCCCAAAGTATGATAGGCGTCTCGCCTGTCTACCCTGCCGCCCGGATTGCGACCAGATGTCCGCACGTCGCCGAGAACCGTTCTAGTCGACTTCACTGTGCATTAACAACCTGAACGCCGTCCGGTTATCAAATGAACTAACACCGGCTCGGTCACACCTCGCTGCAGTCTGCCGGAGTGTTCAACCGCTGGAACCCAAGCCGTTTGTGTTCATCCATTCGAACATTACGCTTATTGGAACAGCTATGAATGAACTAGATCTAGTCAAAGAACACTACGCAATCGAAGATCTGCCTGGCCGAATAGAAAATGCCCTGCTTCAGGCCGGATTTGGATCGGGACAGATCGATTGGTCTAAGCTGGCTCTGCTCGACCAATTCCACGTGCGCGGTCTCCCGGCGACAAAGGAACTGGCCGAAGGCCTGAATCTAGCGAGGGGCGAGAACGTCCTTGATATTGGATCCGGGCTCGGGGGGCCCGCCCGCTACTTGGCGGCAGTGCACGGATGTCATGTGACCGGCATCGAACTTACGCAACCTTTTGTCGAGGTTGCGGACCTGCTCTCAAAGAGAACGGGACTATCTCATAGCCTCCGATTCCTACAAGGCGATGCGCTCGACCTTCCATTCCCTCCTGAAAGCTTCGATCACGCCTGGACTCAGCATGTCGCGATGAACATTTCAGACAAAGAGCGGCTTTATTCGGGAATCTACCGTGTGCTTAAAAAAGGCGGGCGATTGGCGATTTACGACGTTGTAAGAGGGGACGCTGAGCCGGTGATTTATCCGGTTCCTTGGGCACGAGAAGCTAAGATCAGCTTCCTTGCATCACCCTCAGAAATGGCCCAAGCGTTACGCGCTGCCGGATTTAGCGAAGTTTCGTCGGTCGATACAACGCATTTAGCATTGCCTTGGTTTGCCGAATTGTTGAGAGCGCAACAAACTCCCGGGGAGGCAAATTCGCTGAATCTTGCGAGTGTCATCGGGCCGGATGTGAGACCGATGACGAGAAATCTTGTCCAAAACATCAAAGAAGGCCGCGTGGGCCTCATGCAAGTAATCGTGCAGAAGGAATACGGCCGAAAATGAAGTCACCTGGGAAGTGGACTAATAGAAGAGCACAGTATATGCTCGAACAGCTCAAAGCGATGCTCGCAGGGGTGTCCTTCATTCCGTTCGTGGTCAAGGTCAACGATGGATCCGCTTACCCGGTGCCTTCGCGGGAACACGCATGGCTGGGCAGCGGTCGCTCTGGACTCTTGTTCGTTGAGGACGATCGCGGTTCGGTTCAAATCGTAGCGTTACGCAACATCTCCAGCCTGGAAATCTTGCGCGCATCTTGAATTCGCTCGCACGCGACCTCACGCCGGCGAGGTAATCTTCAAAAACCTCGCCAATAAACTCGCTCACGACCCAAGGAAGAGACAAATTGCTCGGAGGGGAATTCAGTATGGTGGCCGCGATAAGGGCACCTTGCCCGGCAAAGACCCACGGAACATACTTTCTGCGGTGACCCCTCCCGGCCCGCGTTAAGGTCACAGATTGTGATCTTTGGAGGTCGTCAAACCGGTACCGGTGCGCGAGCGGGTTCGGAATATGCATCAGCGGGTCGCGGTGGTGAATCGGCGAAGGCGCGAATAGGTTCGCGCCTGCGGCGGAAGAAGCGGTCTCGTAAATCAAGAACAGAATACGCGCGGGACGCGTATGCTACCGTGCACAGCAACGTTCGGGCTCCGGTGAGAAAATCGCATTCGATGTACGAGCATGAGTACGCTTAGTTAGGAGCAGCGATTAATGCCCGAGGCCGAATTACGATCCGCTTCTACTTCTTCATTTTGCCTTTTGCCTTTTGCCTTCTGCCTTCTGCCTTTTGCCTTTTGCCTTTCCATGCGAGACGCCCAATCGCTTGTGACGAATCCTAATCCGTATTAGGCTCGTCTCGCATGATCGTGCGCCCTCATGCGCCGCCGTTGACGGTGGCCGAATATCGAAACCTGCCCGAGACCGGGCCGCGTTACCAATTGATCGAGGGAGATCTTTATATGGCGCCTGCCCCCGACCGTTTTCATCAGGATGTTTCACGCAATCTGATGATTACTCTGGCAAACTATCTCTCAGTACATCCGATTGGCGTGCTCTACGACGCTCCCTTTGACGTTTACCTTACAGAGATCGACGTATTCCAACCTGATCTTCTGATCGTGCTGAATGAAAATCGCGCAATCCTGACGGATGCAGGCGCCGAAGGAGCGCCCGATTTCGTGGTAGAAATCTTATCACCAAAAACCCGGCAACTTGATCTGGTAAACAAAAAGCGTGTCTATGCGCGCATGGGCGTTAAAGAGCTTTGGATCATTGATCCTGATCAAAGAGAAATCTCCGTTTATCGTTTCGATCAGGATTCAAACGAGCCGGCGGCGAAAGTCAGCGGACAACGAGAGATCAGTTCGCCGCTGCTTCCGGGGTTATCGATGCAGCTCCCGGAGATTTTTCGGCACGGCTAGTCGACACCTCCCGCGTCATGAATGCTCGGCGTCTTAAGCACCGAAGGTTCCCGCGGCGGCGCATAAGCATTTACTTAAGCGGGAGCAGGCGAAGCGTCCCCGCTTTGCACCTCTTCAAAGACGCGCAAACCGAGACGGTTCGCCCACATTTTGACGCCTCCGCGAGCTCTGAATCGCTTAAGTAAATGCTTATGCGCGGCCGCGGGACCCAGGCTTTTGATCCTCGTAGAAAAACAACAATTCCAACCTCCGTAACGCAAAAGTGCCCGGTGCGAGAATAATCCTGCTGCAACGAAAATCGGCTTTTCGGCCGTTGAGTTTTATTCTCAACTAACGTCATGGAGGCAGTTGAGCGAAAGCGCCCGAAGAAGCGGCTGGCCGAAAATGGTAGTGGGTCGGACGACGAGCGAAGCAAGTTGCCCCGTAACTTCGATTGGCGCACGACGGACGAGGAGGAGATCGAACTGCGCCGGCAACGGGCCCGCGACGAACAGCCGCGCATTCGAAACCTGGAACCGGCGTGGAAGATTTTTTCCCGGTTCGAAGTCATCTCGCGAAGCGGGATGACCTATAGCGTCGAGCTGCGTTCGCTGGCCCGGCGCATATTCTCCTGCACGTGCACTGACTTTCGGATCAACGGACTCGGCACCTGCAAGCATGTTGAGGCCGTGCTCCTGCACCTCGATGCCCGGTTTCCGAAAGAGTTCGCTGAAGCTCAGGAGAACGGCTCTGATCGCATCGACGTGGCCTGGGACGAACCCCTCGATACGTTGCGAATTGAAAATGCAACGCGGCCAATCCCGGAGACACTGAGCGAATTTTTTGATAATGAGGGATTGCTGCGCCGGGAATATGCCGCTGAAGAGGTGGTGGAAAAGTTAGGTCGGCTTGTCATACCGGCGCTGCGGATCTCACAGGAAGTACCCTACCGCCTCGAACATCGACGGAGACAGACGGAACGTCTCCTTCTGCGTCGCGACTATGAGGAAAAAGTGCAGGCCGGAATTTATCCGCCACACGAGACGCATGTGCCGCTGTTTCCGTACCAACGGGAAGGCATGCTCCATCTCGCATTTAACGAGCGCGCGCTCCTCGCCGATGAAATGGGCCTTGGCAAGACGATTCAAGCGATCGCCGCTTGTGCCCTGCTCCACCGGATGGGCAAAGCCGAGCGAGTTCTCATAGTGACACCGGCTTCGCTCAAAACTGAATGGGAGGAACAGATTCAGCGTTTCACCACCCTCTCTTACCGGCTGGTCTTCGGTGCGCACCGGGAACGACTTCGCACCTTCCAGGACCCGTCGTTTTTTACGATCGTCAATTACGAACAGATGGTCCGTGACGCCCTCGAAGTAAACCGGCTCCTTCGCCCCGACGTCGTTGTCCTGGACGAAGCACAACGGATCAAAACCTGGAGCACGAAAACTGCCCAGGCAATCAAGCGGCTGCAAAGCCGGTACGCATTCGTGCTGAGCGGTACGCCGATCGAAAACCGGATCGACGAGTTGTATTCGATTGTCGACTTTCTGGATCCAACTGTTTTCGGGCCGCTCTTCCGTTTTAACCGCGAGTTTTACACATTAAATGAGCGTGGACGACCGGAGGAATACCGCAACCTGGAGCTGTTGCATGAGCGGGTCCGACCTTTGCTACTGCGTCGTCGAAAAGCAGACGTCGAGACAGAGCTTCCCGGGCGAACGGACCGAAACCTGTTCATCCCGCTCAGCCATCAACAGCGCGAGACGTACCAATCGCATGAGGCTGAGGTGTCAAAGCTAGTTCATCTTTCCAAGCGGCGTCCTCTGACCAAGCAGCAGCAAGAGAAGTTGATGCGCGAGCTGGCGATGTTGCGCATGATCTGTGACACGAACTATATTCTCGATCACGAGGACCGGACGTCGCCGAAAATCGATGAACTCGAAAGCATTCTGCAGAGCTGCCTTTCAGAGCCGGAAGTCAAAGTCGTACTCTTTTCCGAATGGGAACGAATGCTCGAACTCGTTCGGGATCAGTTGCAGCGGATGCGCATCGGGTACGCCTGGCACACGGGCACTGTGCTGCAGAAACGGCGCAGGGCGGAAATCCGGGTGTTTAAAAGCGATCCTCAATGCCGCGTCTTTCTCAGCACCGACTCCGGGGGCGTTGGACTCAACTTACAGAACGCAAGTGTTGTTATTAATTGCGACCTGCCCTGGAACCCGGCGAAACTGGAGCAACGAATTGCGCGAGCATGGCGCAAGAATCAGACGCGGGCCGTGACAGTCATCAACCTGATAGCAGAGCAAACGATAGAACATCGGATGCTGGGAACTTTGGCCGCAAAAAAGGGGTTGGCGGATGGCGTTCTGGACAGGATCGGCGACTTGAAGGAAATCAAGTTGCAGAGGAGCGGGCAAACCTTTCTCAGCAAGCTGGAACAAATGATCGGCCCGGCCTTTCACCTGAAGCCTGCGCTTCCGGTGCCGCCTGCGCCTCCGGCGGATGCGGCAGAGGCGTTTGCACGGCACGCGGCGCAGTTACTTGGCAGCCAGCTGGTCGCTTGCGAAGAACGCTTCCCGGAAGGAGAATCGCTCTCTGTCCTGCTCGTCGTCGTTGAACGCGACTCCGACACCTGGCGTGAGCGGCTACGGCCAGGCTATGAAAAGCTAACCAGTGACGGGCGATCCGGCGCGCCGGACGAGATCCAGCTTGAAGTCGTTGATCGTTCTACCGAGGAAGCCGTCCAGCGTCTATGCAAAGCCGGTCTGCTGCAGATGCGGATCCGCGCGACGCGGCACCTTCATCCGGAGAGCGGCATTGCCAATGCGCCACTAAGCGACGAAGAACGCGCTCGAATTGCAAGCCGGCGTGATGGTTTCAAACGCAAACTGAAGATGGCACGTATTCTGGCTGCTGAAGACCTGCCGGAAGAGGCCCGTGACGCTCTCAGAGACGCAATTTTATCTGCCGGACGCGTTATCGCCGCCGAGGCTCGCCTGTCAGAGCCCGAAACACTGGAAGAAGTGCTCTTCTCACCGCTCGCTGCTCGCTGGGGCGATAACCAACCATTGGTCCGCGAATTCCTGGCTAATCCAGCGAGCGACCCTGGGCCGCTCCTTCGGGCGCTGCAAAGCCTGGGCTGAATCGGAGCGCAGGCCCAGGAACCTGCAAGACCAGAACACGCGGGACGCGTATGCTTACTGTGTCTTCGCGCCTCTGTGGTGAATCCTCTTTTGCTTCCATTGCTCGATAGCCTCGCCGTAAGCCGATTCGAGAGCTTCGATCTGACGGGGTTGAGCAAATTCTGAAGCGACCGTTTGGGAGGCGGAGGCGCCCATGGTCTTCCAACGGGCTGGATCTTTCGCGATTGTGAGGAGAGAGGCCGTGAGTCCGTTTATATCGCGTTCGGATACGAGGAGCCCGTTCAGGTTGTCGGTTACGGCTTCGGGGATGCCGCCGTGGCAGGTGGCGACAACTGGAAGCCCGGTGGCCATGGCTTCAAGCATGGAGTTGGGGACGCCTTCCTGGTTTGAGTCGGGCGGGAGTTCACTCGGGTGCAGGAAGATGTGAGCTTTTTCGTAAAGACATCGTAGGTCGACCTGACTTAGAAAGCCGAGAAAGGTGACAGAGTTTTGGAGATTGAGCTGGCCGGTCAGAGTTTGGAGTTTGGCCAGCATCGGGCCGTCACCGGCGATCTGGAATTTTGCGTTGGGAAAAGTTTTCAGGAACCCGGCAAATGCGTGCAGAGCAGTGCCAAGGCCTTTTTTCGGGACGAGGCGGCAGGCCTGTACAATCGTCCAGGCGCCGTCTGAAGGGGGTGCCCTGTCAACATACGGATAGCCGTCCAATGGAATCCCGGTGCGGTTCAGCCGGATTTTTCCGGCATCGCATCCGAGGTCGATCAGCCGGTCTGCGATGGAGCTGCTCCGGACAAGCACCAGCGGAGTGATGCGCAGGAGGTTGCGGAGATTGGCTTCGTAGCCGCGTTCGGTTTCACGTCGTTGAACATCCATTCCGTGGAACGACACAACACACGGGCGATCCCAGCGCTCGATCAGCGGCAGTAGATGCACGCCGGTATTCCCGAAATAGATGTGCATGAGATCCGGGTCGCGGCGGAGGAGGATGCGCCGGACAAGATCAAATTCGCCGCGGTAGATGATTGCGGGCGCACGGGAAAGATATTTCAGCCGGCCACGTTCGAGCGGGCGGATGCGCGGCTTGTCGAGAAGTTCGATATCCGGAAAAGGATAACGATCGGCGTTTTCGCGAAACCTGGTAATGACAAACGTGTCGGTCCGGCGCAGCGCAGTGATCTGCCTATAGATGTGGAGCATCTCTGCCTTCAGGAAATAGGTGCAGAAACTAGCGACGAGAGCGCGGAGGTTTGTGGAGGACACGGAGGAAGAATTATTTACCAGCAAAGTCACAGCCCCAAAAACACCCTCAGGGCAGCCTTGAACTCCTCGATGCCCCGGGCTTCAGCGGCAACGATCGGGATGATGGTCTTGTCGGAGAATCGCGTCCGGAGAATTGCGAGATTTTCTTCGGCGCCTGGCAGATCCATTTTGTTGGCAGCGATCATCCAGGGGCGCCGACTGAGCGTCGGGTCGTAGAGGTCGAGTTCACGGCGCAGGGAGCCGAGGTCTTCGATTGGGTTCCGGCCTTCGCTTCCGGCAATGTCGAGAACGAAGATAAGCAGTTTGCACCGAACGATGTGACGGAGAAAATCGTGCCCAAGTCCGATATTGCGGTGCGCTCCGTCGATAAGGCCCGGAATGTCGGCAACCGTGGCACGTTTGTAACCATCAAACTCGGCGACGCCGATCACAGGGTTCAGCGTCGTGAAAGGGTACGGCGCGACTTTTGGGTGGGCGGCTGAGACTTTGCTTAAAAGGGTCGATTTTCCGGCGTTCGGGTAACCGACCAGACCGACATCGGCGATCTTTCGGAGTTCGAGGAGGAAAAAGCCTTCTTCGCCCGGTTCGCCTTCGGTGAATTGGCGCGGGGCCCGATTGACGGAGCTTTTGAAGTGGGTATTCCCTTTGCCGCCGGTGCCGCCGTGGCAAAGAATAAAATCCTGATTTTCCTGGTCGAGATCGGCGACCAGCTGACAGTCCGCGAGTGAGATGATGGGTTTGGCGGGCGGCTCGCCGTCCGTTGCGCGGTCTTCAGCCGGGGGTTCAACGACTTGGGGTGGGATCCGGTAGATGACCGTTCCAAGCGGGACTTCGTAGATCATATCGGCCCCGGCTTTGCCGTACATATTTTTGCCGAGCCCGTGCTCGCCACGGTTCGACTTCAGGAGCGGCCGATAATAGAAGTCGACGAGATTGTCAGTGTGAATATCGGTCCGCAGGACAATGTCACCTCCTTTTCCGCCGTCCCCCCCGTTCGGGCCGCCGCGCGGCACGAATTTTTCGCGCCTGAAACTCACACAGCCATTTCCCCCGTCACCGGCTTTTGCGTGGATTCTGATGCGGTCTACGAACATTTGCGTCCGGCGTTTGGCGTTCGGCGTTTGGCGTTCGGCGCCGTTTGGAATTCGTAGTCCAACATCCTGATTTTTCTCCGTCTTCTCTGTGCGACTGTCGTTGGGAATGATGCGTTTTTGCGAGGATTTTTGGTGGGACGGCACCATTTCACATCGCGAGCGCAAGGTAGCGTAGGCATTCTGCCTGCGCCACGTTGGGTATGGACGCACCGCAAAGGATGTAGCTATCCAAGAACGCCGGCTCCTGCCTAGGCGACCTCACGCGCTGCGGCCAGCCAAAAACTGAACAGGCTGAGACGCCAATCGTAGATCGGCTAAAAGCCAATTCTACCTTGTGAATCCTCTTCCCTGTCTCCTCCTCACTGTTTGATCAGCGATTCGTACATTTTTTTGGTTTCCGCGGCGATGGCGGCCCAGCTGAATTTTTCGACGGCGCGTTTTCGGCCGGCGGCGCCAAATTTTTCCCGTAACGACTTATCCGCCATGAGCTGGTTGATCTTTTCGGCAAGGTCACGCGAGAATTTGTCGGGATTGACCGGTTCAAACGGACTGGATTTCATCTGTTCGAGCGGGACGAGGAACCCTGTCTCGCCATCCACGACGACTTCTTTAATTCCACCCACCGCGGAGGCCACCACAGCGGATTCGCACGCCATGGCTTCAAGGTTGATGATCCCGAACGGTTCGTAAATCGAGGGACAACAGAAAACGCCGGCGTGAGTGTAGAGCTGGTAGACGACCGGCTTCGGGACCATTTTTTCGATCCAGATGACTCCTCCCCGTTTGCTTTGTGCGTCCGCGATGTCAGCTTTCATTTCTTCCGCGATTTCAGGGGTATCCGGTGCGCCGGCACATAAGACGACCTGAAATCCGGGATCGAAATATTTGATGGCGTTGACGAGATGAATGATCCCTTTCTGCCGGGCAATCCGGCCGACAAACAGAACGAATGGTTTGTCCGGATCGATCCCATTCTCGACTAGCAAATTCGTCTCTTTGCGCGGGTAATATTCTTCGGGATCAATGCCGTTGTAGATATTGCGAATCCGCGCCGGATCAATGTTGAAAAGTTGTTCAATATCCCGCTTTGTTTCCTGCGAAACGGCGACGACGGCGTCGGCCATTTCGATAGCGGTTTTTTCGAGCCAGCTTGAGCAGTCGTAGCCGTAGCCCAGCTGTTCCCGTTTCCATGGACGAAGCGGTTCGAGCGAATGAACCGTCAGAACCATCGGGATGTGGTAGTTGAGCTTGGCCAGAATTCCGCCGAAGTGAGAATACCAAGTGTGACAATGCACGACGTCCGCGTCGATGCCGGCCGTGTTGAAGTCAGTGCAGCGGCGGATCGCGCCAAAGACCGAGTTTAGATTCTTCGGGGCGTGAAATGTGGAGGTGTCGAGTCCGAACCCTTTGACCGTCAAGTGCGGGTCTTTGACTTCCTGTGCCCCAAAACAGCGTACCTCGACATCCATAATCTTTGCGAGTTCACGGCTCAAGTAATCCACGTGAACACCTGCGCCCCCGTAAATGCTTGGGGGATACTCGTTCGTCAGAAAGAGGACCTTCATAGAGCCATTAAGGAGAGAAGCGTGGCGGAAGGCAAGTGCGGAGAGGGACGAAGGATGAAGGAAGAATGAAGAAGTAATCGTCCTCGAACTCAGCTTGCCCTACGAAGCCTTGGCGAAGTTGGGTCCCGGCTTATCGGAACACGATGGGGATAATCAAAATCGCCAGAATATTGGCAACTTTGATCATTGGATTGATCGCCGGACCGGCGGTGTCCTTATAGGGGTCGCCGACGGTATCGCCGGTGACTGATGCCTGGTGCGCAAGAGATCCTTTGCCGCCGTGGTGCCCTTCTTCGATGTATTTTTTGGCGTTGTCCCAAGCGCCGCCACCGGAGGTCATTGAAATTGCAACAAACAGACCGGTGACAATCGTCCCGACCAGAACCGCACCGAGCGTGACGTAACCGAAAAAGGAGGAAACAATGACGAAAATGACCGGAAGCAACG
>Ga0209656_10000853_pt1 | contig 19776 bp, 17 predicted proteins | sample BogFormECP12_OM2_FD_188239 | JGI IMG/M metagenome (GOLD analysis project Ga0209656, IMG submission 188239) | Bog forest soil microbial communities from Calvert Island, British Columbia, Canada - ECP12_OM2 (SPAdes) (version 2) | ecosystem: Environmental > Aquatic > Freshwater > Wetlands > Bog ... | reverse complement strand
GGGTCGGAGCAGCGCGATCACCAGGTAGACGGTGATCACGACCGTGACGATGCCGCCGAGAATGTAGTCGATCGCCATCACAGACCTCCTACAGCCGGTCGCACGCGTAGGTGTACAGCGTGGCGACCACGAAGAACGCCAGTCCTGCGGCGATGAAGATCGCGTCGAGCATCCTGAAAACCCCCATGCCGGATCGGCCGCCTTTCCGGCGGCGCGCGTAGGCCTACAATCTGTCCGTGCCGCCATAAAGATTCGAGGCGGATTGCGGCGCTGTCACATAGTCGCGGCATATAGACGGGGGGACTGTCCTTCCGGCCGCGTCACTGATATGGATCAAGGTGTTACAAGTCGCGGACCCCGACGGTTCGTGGAAAGCCTCGGAGGGACGCGTGACCGGTCGGTTCATGCGGCTGCTGGCAAGCAGCCTGATGCTACACGCGACGTTTCCCCTCGACCTGTTGGCGCAGACGACTCCGGCGGCCGTCGGCCAGCCGGCAACCGCGCAGGGATACAGCGCCGAACAGCTGGACGCGCTGCTCGCCTCGATCGCGCTGTACCCTGACGACCTGCTGACCCAGCTGCTGATGGCCTCGACGTTCCCGCTCGAGGTCGTGGCCGCCGAGCGGTGGGTGGACGACCCGGCGCACAAATCGCTGACGGGCGACGCACTGGTGAAGGCGCTGGAGGCCGAGCCGTGGGACCCGAGCGTGAAGTCGCTGGTGCCGTTTCCGGTCGTGCTCGCGCTGCTGAACAACAACCTGCCCTGGCTGCAGCAGCTCGGTTACGCGTTTGCGACGCAACAGGCCGACGTGTTCGCCTCGATCCAACGGCTCCGCCGCCGGGCGCAGGGGAGCGGCCATCTGCTGTCGTCGCCGCAGCAGGTCGTGAGCACGCAACAGGTGACGGTCGAGCCAAGCGGCGGCGGCGGTGCGGTCGGTGGCGCGCAGGTTGGGACCCAGCAGGAGGTGATCGTCATCGAGCCGGCGCAGGCGGACACCGTTTACGTGCCGACCTACGATCCCGGAACGGTTTACGGCTCGTGGCCGTCTGAGTCGTACCCGCCCTACTACGCCGCTCCGCCGTCCGGGTACCTGTTCGGCACCGCGCTGGGAACCGGGTTGGCGTTCGCTGCCGGCGCGGCGGTGGTGGGCGGGCTTTGGGGCTGGGCGCGGCCGGGATGGGGCGGGGGTTACGCCAATGTCAACGTCAACCGGTTCAACCAGATTAACGCGAACCGCGGGGCCATCGCGTCGAACCGCTGGCAGGCGAACTTAGCGGGCAACCGGCCTGCAAACTTCCCCCGCGCTCCGGGCGGTCCGGTCGGATTGCCCGGCCGGTCGCAGGTCTCGGTGCCGGGTAGCGCCGTGCGGCCGCCGACCCGCGCCGGCGGTGTGGGTGGCGTTGGCGGTGTGGGTGGCGTTGGCGGTGTCGGCGGCGTCGGCGGTGTGGGCCGTCCCGGCGGACCCGGCGGTGTCGGCGGCGTCGGCGGTGCGGGCCGTCCCGGCGGACCTGGTGGTGTCGGCGGTGTCGGGGGTGTCGGCGGTGCCGGCCGGCCGGGCGGACCTGGCGGTGTGGGCGGCGTCGGCGGTGCCGGCCGGCCGGGCGGGCCCGGCGGAGTGGGCGGCGCGGGTCGGCCCGGCGGTGTGGGTGGCGCTGGCCGCCCGGGTGGACCCGGCGGTGTGGGCGGCGTCGGTGGCGCCGGCCGCCCTGGCGGAGCCGGGAGCATCGCCGGCGTTGGCGGCCCCGGCGGTGCGGGCCGGCCGGGCGGAGTTGACGGAGCGGGCGGGGTCGGCGGAGCGGGTCGGCCGGGCGGGGTCGGCGGAGCGGGCCGGCCCGGCGGAGTCGGCGGCGCGGGCGGTGGCCAGCGCTTCGCCAACACGCAACGCCCCGGCGGTGCGTTCGGCGACATGAGCAGCGGACGACAGGCCGGCCAGTTCTCGCAACGCGGCGCGCAAAGCCGTTCGTTCGCGGGTGGCGGTGGGCGCGGCGGCGGCGGCTTCGCGGGCCGCGGCGGCGGCGGTGGCGGCGGCGGCCGGGGTGGTGGCGGCGGCCGGGGTGGCGGCGGCGGCCGGGGTGGCGGCGGCGGCCGGGGTGGCGGCGGACGGCGCTAGGAGGACACCGATGAGAATGCCAAAGAGCTGGCCGGGCTCGATCGCGGCCGCGATCCTTTCACTCGGCATCGCCCAGGCGGCGCCGCCAAGCGCGCCGCCAGCCAGTGCACCGCCGACCACTGCGCCGCCGGCCAACGCAGCGCCGGAGCAGCGGACATTCGGCTCCGCGGAGGATGCGGTGACGGCGTTCATCGCAGCCCTGCGCGGCAATCAAGAAGCCGACCTGGGCGCCATTCTCGGGCCGGAGGCCGACAGGGTCATCGACTCGGGCGACCGCTATGCGGACCAGGAACTCCACGCGCGCTTCCTCGCCCTCTATGACGAGAAGCACGCGCTGGAGCAGACCGCCCCCGGGCACATGGAGCTCGATGTCGGGCCGAACGACTGGCCGATGCCGATTCCGATCGTGGAGAGCGGCGGGCAGTGGCGCTTCGACACCGCGGCAGGCGCACAGGAGATCGTGGACCGTCGTATCGGCCGCAACGAGCTGTCCGCCATCCGCACGCTGCTCGCCTGCGCGGACGCCCAGCGCGACTTCTTCGAGCGGGCGAAGAAGGCGACGGGAACCGGCGCCTATGCGATGCGGCTCGTCAGCACGCCCGGGCACCAGGACGGACTCTATTGGCCCGTTGCCGAAGGCGACGCCGAGAGCCCGTTGGGCCCGCTGATCGATACGGCGCACGATGCGGGCTATCCGGCGGAACCCGTCAGCGGTCACCCGATCCCGTACGAGGGCTACTACTTCCGCATCCTGCATGCGCAGGGCCCGGATGGCGACGGCGGCGCGAAAAGCTACGTGCACGCCGGCCACATGACCGGCGGCTTCGCAATGGTCGCCTGGCCCGCAAGGTTCGAGTCGACCGGGATCATGACGTTCATCATGGGCCCCGATGGCGACGTCTATCAGAAGGACCTCGGACCCGAGACCGCGCATATGGCCGAGACGATGACGACGTTCGATCCCGACCTCAGCTGGGCGCATGTCGACCTGACCAACGAATAGGCCGCCCGGCCGCTGATATGCGCCCGGCGCGATCCGCGTGCACGCACGGGTCGCTAAGCTGAGACGCCGATGAAACTGCGAAGCCTCGCGGCCCTCTGCTGGTGCGCAGCAACGGCCGCACCCGCCCTGGCCGCGCCGACGACGCTCGATGCCGTGCGCGTCGCCGGCACGCTCGCCTGCGGCGTCGTCACGGAGCCGGAAGATTGGACCAAGACCGACCTGCACGGCGGCCTTGCCCCGCTCGGGACGGAGATCTGCAAGGCCGTCGCCGTCGCCGCCCTTGGCGACAAGGCGAAGGTCGACATCCATCCGTATGCGTCCGAACTCGTAGCCGGTGACGGGTTGCGGAAGGGCGAAGTGCCGCTCGTGCTCGGCATGACCGCCAGCGCCACCGCGATGTGGCACTGGCAGATCGCCTTCGGACCGCCGGTCTTCTACGACGGGCAGAGCATCCTCGTGCGCGGCGACGCGCATGTCGAAAAGCCGGCCGACCTTGCGGGCCTGCGCATCTGCTTCATCGAGGGGACCGAGAACGAGCGCGTGCTGCTCGCGCGCACGGTCGCGCGCAAGATCGCCATCATCCCGTTGCCGTTCCAGGAAGCAGGCGAGATGGACGACGCGATGGCGGTGCGGCACTGCGACGCGGTCAGTGCGTACGTCTCGAAGCTCGCGGTGCTCCGCACGGCCTACGCGAAGCAGCTCGGCCGCGACGTCATTCTGTCCGACTGGCTGACGATCGCCCCCGTCGCGCCGGCCTACCGCCAGGGCGACGCGCAGTGGGCGATGCTCGTCGACTGGACGATCCAGGCGCTGATTCAGGCCGAGGCCAGCGGCGTGACGCGCGCGACGATCGGCGACGCGAACGACAGCGAGGATCCCATCGTCCAGCGTCTGACTGGCAAGGACTGGGCATCGAGCCGCGCCGTCGGCCTGCAGGACCATGACTGGGCCGCGAAGGTGATCGCGGTGGTCGGCAATTACGGCGAGATCTACGACCGCACGGTGGGCGCGCATGCCGCGCTGCGCCTGCCGCGCGGGCGCAATGCGTTGTGGACGCAGGGCGGATTGATGGTCCCGTTGCCGGTGCAGTGATCCCGGCCGCCGCTGTTTCAGCCTCGGGGCGCGCCGGCGTCCCATTCCGGCATCCGCCAGCGAAGGATCGTTCTGCCCGACGGGCATCGCGCGCACCGATGCTTCTGTCCGCACGCCTGCGTTCCGCAGAACCGTCCTGACCGGGCTGCTAGGCTGCGCCCGCGCCGCCATCTCGCGGAGCCGATCAGGATTGCCATGCACCCGCCCCTCGAGCCCATCGACAGCGACGCTCAGCTTCCCGCCCGCGCCGACGTCGTCGTCATCGGCGGCGGCATCGTCGGCGTTGCCGCCGCCTACTTCCTGGCGAGCAAAGGCCGGACCGTCGCGCTCGTCGAGAAAGGGCGGATCGCCGCCGAGCAGTCCAGCCGCAACTGGGGCTGGTGCCGCGTGCAGAACCGCGATCTGCGCGAAGTTCCGCTGATGCGCCACAGCATGGAGCTGTGGGACAGCCTGCCGGGCAAGATCGGCGCCGATCTCGGGTTCCGCCGGAACGGGCTGATCTACGTGACCAAGAACCGCGACGAACTCGCCGCGTGGGAGAACTGGGTCGAGGCCGCGCGCAGCTTCCAGGTCGAGAGCCGGATGCTCGGCCCGGACGAGGCGAAGGCGCTGACCCCGGGCAACGAGCAGGACTGGATCGGCGGCGTCCACTCGCCCCGCGACGGGCGGGCGGAACCTTCGCTCGCCGCGCCGGGGCTCGCCGCAGCGGCGCGCCGGCTGGGTGCCACGATCCATCAGGACTGCGCCGTGCGCGGCCTGGACGTCATCGCAGGCCGGGTCAGCGGCGTGGTGACCGAGCGTGGGCGGATCGCGACCGATGCCGTGCTGTGCGCCGCCGGTGCTTGGTCCTCGATGCTCTGCCGGCGGCACGGCATCGACCTGCCGCAGGCCGGCGTGCGCTCGACGGTCTTCATCACCGCACCCGCGCCGGAGGTGACGCCGGGCGGGCTGGCGACGCCCGACTTCACGATCACCCGACGGCTCGACGGCGGTTATCTGATCGCCGCGCAGGATCGCGGTCGGCTGGAGGTCACGCTCCAGGGCCTGCGCTACGCGCGCGTGTTCTGGCCTACCTTCCGCAGCCGCCGCAAAAGCCTGCGCGTTGGCATCGGCCGCAGCTTCCTCCAGGGGCCGGAGGCACCCGCAGGCAAGTGGTCGTTCGACAAACCGACCCCGTTCGAGCGCCATCGCGAGTTCGCCCCGCCGCCCGACCTCGGCATCGTCGAGCCGGCACTGCACCGCGTCACCGCCACCTATCCCGCCTTGCAGGGGCTGCGCATGGCGCGGGCGTGGGGCGGCTGGATCGACTCCACGCCCGACGCGATCCCGGTGATCTCCGCCGTCGATCGGCTGCCCGGCTTCTTCCTGGCGACCGGCTTCAGCGGGCACGGCTTCGGGATCGGCCCCGCCGCGGGCCGCCTCGCCGCCGACCTGATCACCGGCGACAAGCCGGTGGTCGACCCGCACCCCTACCGCTATGCCCGGCTGGTCGACGGCACCGATCTCGGCACGCCGGGGATGATGTAGCGGATGGCGGCGACCGGCATTGCCCTGCGCAGGCTGCGCGAGGCCGACCTGCAAGCGGCGTCCGCGCTGACCGCCACGTTCGGCTGGCCGCACCAGGCGGACGACTGGGCGTTCATGCTGCGGCTCGGCGAGGGCGTGGCCGCCGAGCAGGATGGTGCGCTCGTCGCGACCGGCATGATCTGGCCCTACGGCCGCGCGCACGCGGCGCTCGGCATGGTGGGCGTCACGGAAGCGGCGCAGAACCGGGGCCTGGGCCGGGCGGTGACGGAGCGCCTGCTGGAGATCGCCGGGTCTCGCGGCGTTGTGCTGCACGCGACGTCTGCCGGCGAGCCGCTGTACCGCCGCCTCGGTTTCGCGACCGTCGGGACGCTGCATCAGTTGCAGGGCACGGCCGGCCAGACCGATCTGCAGCCGCTGGCCGAGGGCGAGCGCCTGCGGCCGATCGGGCGCAGCGACCCCGCCGCGTTGGCGGCGCTCGACCGGATGGCGACCGGCATGGATCGCGGTGCGCTGGTTGCCGCACTTCTTTCGGCCGGAACCACGATCGTGCTGGACCGGGACGGTGCGCCCGCCGGCTTCGCGGTGCTCCGCCGGTTCGGCCGCGGCGACGTGATCGGCCCGGTCGTCGCACCCGATCAGGCCGGGGCGAGGGCGCTGGTCGCGCATTGCCTCGCCGAACGCGCGGGCCAGTTCGTCCGCATCGACGTGACCGAAGACGGCGGCCTCGCGCCTTGGCTCGTCGCTCACGGACTGAGCGATGCCGGGCCGGGGCTGCGGATGGTGCGCGGCACGCCGCCCGCCGCCATCGGCCCTGCGCGGGTGTTCGCCGTCGTCAGCCAGGCGCTCGGGTAGCGTTCGGGTAGAAGGGGGCCTTGAGGCGGCACGCAGTGCAACGCTAGGCTTGGCCGATGCGGAGGTACGGCTCCTGCTCGGCCCGGTAGCATGATGAGCGACAGCCTCCCGAAGCTCGATCGCATCGACCTCAAGATCCTCGCCCACCTGCAGAAGAACGGCCGGGTCACCAACGTGGACCTCGCCGATGCGGTCGGGCTGTCCGCCAGCCCGTGCCTGATGCGGGTGCGCCGGCTGGAGAAGGCCGGCTACATCAGCGGCTACGGCGCGCAGATCCAGATGGAGAAGCTCGGCGACACGCTGACGGTGTTCACCGAGATGACGCTGTCGGACCACCGCGCCGCGGACTTCGCCCGCTTCGAGGGCGCGATCCGGCGGGTCGACGAGGTGATCGAGTGCCACCTCGTCAGCGGCGGCTACGACTACCTGCTCAAGTTCGTCACCCGCAGCGTCCAGGACTACCAGGACACGATCGAACGGCTGCTCGGGCTGAACATCGGCATCGCGAAATACTTCAGCTACATCGTCATCAAGACGGTGTTCGCCAAGCGGTCGTATCCGATCGAGAAGTTCTTCGCGCCGCACGAATAGGGCGTTTCCCTGTTGGGTGTACTCACCCGGAGTTCCCCCGTCATGACCGGCCTTGTGCCGGTCATCCACGACTTTCTTGTTTTCCGGCGCCGGTGAAGTCGTGGATGGCCGGGCCAAGCCCGGCCATGACGGTGGTGGGACGGCTGTTCGATTCCAGTCAGGCTCGAACCGCTCTCGGGCGTCCGCGGGGCTTCGAACCCCCGGCAGCATGTTCTGCTGCCGGCGGCGGGCAAAACGCAGCGCCGCCGTCCCGGCGGCACTTTCGTCCGTCAAATTCACTGTCGCCATCTGCCTAAGGTCCGGCAACGCCATCGCGGACTGTCGAGGCCCCATCCCATGCCGGACCGTGTCGACCACACTACCCGACTGCTCGCGGACCGGGAGCGTCACGTGCCGCGCGGCATCATCACCGCGCATCCGGTCGTGGTGGAGCGCGCGCTGGGCGCGGAGCTGTGGGACGTCGACGGGCGCCGCTACCTGGATTTCGTCGGCGGCATCGGCGTGCTGAACGTGGGGCACAACCACCCGCGCGTGGTGCGCGCGGTGCGCGAGCAGCTCGACCGGCTCAGCCACGTGTCGTTCCAGGTCGCCGCCTATCCGCCGTATATCGAGCTTGCCGCGCGCCTGAACGCGCTCGTCGGCCAGGGGGCCGAGTACAAGACGCTGCTGCTGACCTCGGGCGCCGAGGCGGTGGAGAATGCGGTCAAGATCGCCCGCGCCTATACCGGCCGCCCGGCGGTGATCGCGTTCCGCGGCGGCTTTCATGGCCGCACGCTGCTCGGCGTGTCGCTGACCGGCTTCGCTGCGCCGTACAAGCAGAATTTCGGTCCGTTCGCCCCCGACATCCACCACGCGGCGTTTCCCAATCCGCTGCGCGGCGTGACGACCGAGACGGCGCTCGCATCGCTCGACGAGCTGTTCGCGACCGAAGTCACGCCGGATCGCGTGGCGGCGATCCTGGTGGAGCCCGTGCAGGGCGACGGCGGCTTCCTGCCGGCGCCGCCCGCTTTTCTGCAGGCGCTCGCCGAGCGCGCACGCCGGCACGGCATCGTGCTGATTGCCGATGAAATCCAGACCGGTTTCGGACGCACCGGCACGATGTTCGCCTTCGAGCACGCCGGCATCCGTCCCGACCTCGTCACCACGGCGAAAAGCCTCGCCGGCGGCCTGCCGCTGTCGGGCGTGGTCGGCAGGGCGGAGGTCATGGACGCGCCGCAACCCGGCGGCCTGGGCGGCACCTATGGCGGCAACGGCCTCGCGTGCGCGGCCGCACTCGCGGTGCTCGACGCGTTCGAGCAGGATGGGCTGCTGGAGCGCAGCCGCACGCTCGGAGAGGCCCTGGCCAGCGGCCTGCGCGATCTGGCGGCGAGGCATGCGGCGATTGGCGAGGTGCGCGGACTGGGGTCCATGCAGGCGATCGAGATCGTCGCCGCGGACGGCGCGCCGGACGCCGCGGCGGCACAGCGTGTGATCGATGCGGCGCGGGACGGCGGGTTGCTGGTGATCAAGTGCGGCGTCCACCGCAACGTCATCCGATTCCTGGCACCGCTGGTGACGACGGACTCTCAATTGGCCGAAGCGTTGGCTATCCTGGGCCGCGCGCTGACCGCGGCCTGACGACATCCCGGGCCCAGCCCCGGGACACTGACGAGGCGGCGATGTGCCAAAGCGGGACACATCGCAGGCGATGCACCGCGCATCGCCGCACACGCCGCCCGTCATTCGGGGAACGCCACCGTCACGGTCTGAACGTGTGAAACCACCACAAGGAGGGCTGCGACTGTGGATCGACAAGACGGATTGCACGTTCTGAGCACCGCCGACGCCGCCCGCGTCGGCGAGGCGCTGCGCCGCGGCGCGAGCCGGCGCGATGTGCTGCGGATGCTGACGGCGGGCGGCATGGCCCTCGCCACCGCGGGCAGCATCGTCGGCACCGCGCGCCGCGCCTGGGCGGACACGCCGAAATCGGGCGGCAAGATCCGCGTCGCACAGCCGGGCGTGTCCACCGCCGACACCGTCGATCCCGCCAAGCAATCCTTCTCGGCCGACTACGTGCGCTGCAACATGTTCTACAACGGGCTGTACACGCTGGACGGCAGCCTGACGCCGCAGCCCGCGCTGGCCGAGAGCAGCCGCAACGACGGCGCCAAGATCTGGACCTTCACCCTGCGCAAGGGCGTGCAGTTCAACGACAGCAAGACGCTGGACGCCGACGACGTCGTCTATTCGCTCAGCCGCCACAAGGATCCGGCGGTCGGCTCCAAGGCGCGCGCGCTCGCCGAGCAGATGACCGAAATCAAGGCAACCGGCCCGCTGGAGGTGCAGGTCACGCTGGCGGGACCGAACGCCGACCTGCCGGTCGTGCTGGGCACGTTCCACTTCCTGATCATCAAGGCCGGCACCACCGACTTCACCAAGGCGATCGGCACCGGTCCCTATCTGTGCACCGAGTTCAGCCCCGGCGTGCGCACCGTCGGCACCCGGAACCCGAACTACTGGAAGCCGGGCAAGCCCTACCTCGATCAGATCGAGACCTTCGGCATCGGCGACGAGGGGGCGCGCATCAACGCGCTGCTGTCGGGCGACGTGCAGCTGACGTCCACGATCAGCCCGCGCTCGGTCGGGCGGATCGAGCACTCGCCGGGATTCGCGATCTTCGAGACCAAGTCCGGCTACTACACCGACCTCGTCCTGCGGCTCGACGAAGCGCCGGGCAGCAACCCGGACTTCATCAAGGCGATGAAGTTTCTGTCGGATCGCGAGCAGATGCGCACCGCCGTGCTGCGCGGGCACGGCGTGGTCGGCAACGACCAGCCGATCGATCCCACCAACCGCTTCTACTTCGCCGGCCTGCCGCAGACGCCGTTCGACCCCGACCAGGCGAAGTTCCATTTCCAGAAGACCGGCATCGGCAGCACGCCCGTGCCGATCGTCTGCGCGACCGCCGCGGACAACTCGGTGGAGATGGCGCTGCTCTTGCAACAGGCCGGGCAGAAGATCGGCCTGACGCTGGACGTGCAGAAAGTGCCGAACGACGGCTACTGGAGCAACCACTGGATGAAGCACCCGGTCGGCTACGGTTCGGTGAACCCGCGACCCAGCGCGGACATCCTGTTCACCTTGTTCTTCAAGTCCGACGCCGCGTGGAACGAGAGCGCGTGGAAGAACCCGCAATTCGACCAGCTGCTCGCCGCCGCGCGCCAGGAAACCGACGAGGCCAAGCGCAAGCAGATGTATGCCGATATGCAGACGCTGGTGCACGATGAGGCCGGCATCGGCATCCCCGTGTTCATGAGCCTGCTGGACGCGCACACGACGAAGCTGAAGGGGCTGAGCCCGATCCCGCTCGGCGGGCTGATGGGCTACAACTTCGCGGAGAACGTTTGGCTGGACACCGAGGCCTGACGCGGACCGATGGGCAGGGGAACGATCTCCCGCCTGCTGCTGGGACGCCTGGGCGCGGCGCTGCTGTCGCTGCTGCTGGTCTCCGTCGCGGTCTTCGCGATCACCGCGCAGCTGCCGGGCGACGTCGCCCAGCAGCTGCTCGGGCAGGCCGCGACGCCCGAGGCGGTGCGCGGCCTGCGCACCGCGCTCGGCCTCGATCAGCCGGCATGGCTGCGCTACCTGCACTGGCTGGGCGGCATGCTGGCGGGCAATCCCGGCATCTCGCTGGTCAACGGCCTGCCGGTCGCGCACCTGATCGGCAGCCGGCTGGGCAACTCGCTGCTGCTGGCCGCCGCGACCACGGCCGTGTCGGTGCCGCTGGCGCTCGCAGTCGGCATCACCAGCGCGATCTGGCGCGGATCGGCCTATGACCGCGTGGTCGGCGTGCTGTCGATCGCAACGGTTTCGGTGCCGGAGTTCCTCGTCGCGACGGCGGCGGTGCTGGTACTGGCGGTGCAGCTGCACTGGCTGCCGGCGCTGTCGTCGATCAACGACATCCACTCCTTCGGTCAGTTCCTCGCCGCCTTCGCCATGCCGGTGCTGACGCTGTGCTGCGTGATCGTCGCGCAGATGGTGCGCATGACCCGTGCGGCGGTGATCGACCAGCTGCGCGCGCCGTATGTCGAGATGGCGCGGCTGAAGGGCGTCGGCCCCGCCCGCATCGCCTTCGCCCACGCGCTGCCGAACGCGATCGGCCCGATCGCCAACGCCGTGGCACTCAGCCTGTCGTACCTGCTCGGCGGCGTCATCATCGTCGAGACGATCTTCAACTATCCCGGTGTCGCCAAGCTGATGGTCGACGCGGTCGCGACGCGCGACATGCCGCTGGTGCAGACCTGCGCGATGCTGTTCTGCGTCGCCTACCTGATCCTGGTGACCGCCGCCGACGTGTGCGCGATCCTGTCCAACCCGCGGCTGCGTCACGGATGAGCGACGCGGTCGCCACGCGCCGCCGCCGCCGGGTGCCGGTGCTGGCCATCGCGGGCGGCGCGGTCGTGCTGTTCTGGATCGCGATGTCGATCGCCGGGCCGTTTCTCGCGCCGCACGACATGGGCGACATCGTCGATACCGACGTGTTCGGCGGCCTGAGCCGGCAGTTCCCGCTCGGCACCGACTATCTGGGCCGCGACATGCTCAGCCGCATCCTGTTCGGCGCGCGCTACACGGTGGGCATCGCGCTGGCGGCAACCGCGATCGCGAGCCTGAGCGGCGTGATGCTGGGCAGTTGTGCGGCGATCTGGGGCGGGGCGATCGACTCGCTGCTCAGCCGCATGCTCGACGCGCTGGTCTCGATCCCGAGCAAGCTGTTCGCATTGGTGGTGGTGGCGGCGTTCGGCTCCTCGATCCCGGTGCTGATCCTCACCGCCGGCGTGATCTACACGCCCGGCTGCTACCGCATCGCCCGCGCGCTCGCCGTCGGCGTCAACACGCAGGACTTCGTCACCGTCGCACGCGCGCGCGGCGAAGGCACGTGGTTCATCATGCGCGAGGAGCTGCTGCCGAACATGACCGGGCCGATCCTGGCCGATTTCGGCACCCGCTTCGTCTTCATCGTGCTGCTGCTCAGCGGGCTGAGCTTCCTCGGCCTCGGCGTGCAGCCGCCGGCCGCCGACTGGGGTGCCTTGGTGCGCGAGAACATGGACGGGCTGTGGGACGGCGCGCCCGCCGTGCTGACCCCGGCGCTCGCCATCGCCACGCTGACGATCGGCGTGAACATCCTGATCGACAACCTGCCCGGGCGTCACCGCCGCCATGCGTGAGGTGGCACCGTCATGCGTGAGGTGACCGCGCTGGTGGAAGTCACCGGCCTGCGTGTCACCGCGCGCGACGATGCGGGCGTGCAGCACACCATCGTCAAGGACGCGAGCTTCGAGGTCGCAAGCGGCGAGGTGGTCGCGCTGATCGGTGAATCGGGTTCCGGCAAGACGACGATCGCGCTGTCGCTGCTCGGCTACGCAAGGCCCGGCTGCCACATCGCCGGCGGGCAGATCAGGCTCGGCGAGACGCAGGTGTTGTCGCTGCCGCCGTCCGGCCTGCGCGACCTGCGCGGCCGCCGCGTATCCTACGTCGCGCAAAGTGCGGCCGCCGCCTTCAACCCCGGCCGCACCGTCATGGCACAGGTGACGGAGACCGCGCTGGTCCACGGTGTCGCCACGCGCGCCGACGCCGAGCGCGAGGCGATCGAGCTGTTCCGCGCGCTCGCCTTGCCGAACCCGGAGACGATCGGCGGCCGCTATCCGCACCAGGTCTCCGGCGGCCAGTTGCAGCGGCTGATGGCGGCGATGGCGCTGATCGCGCGGCCCGAGCTGGTGGTGCTCGACGAGCCGACCACGGCACTCGACGTGACCACGCAGATCGAGGTGCTGCGCGCGTTCAAGTCGGTCGTGCGCGAGCGCGGCGCGACGGCGGTGTACGTGTCGCACGACCTCGCGGTGGTGGCGCAGATCGCCGACCGCATCATCGTGCTGCGCGACGGCGAGATCCGCGAGGCGGGCACGACCGCGCAGATCCTGCGCGAGCCGCAGAATCCGTACACCCGCGCGCTGCTGGCCGCGGCCGAACCGGTCGAGCGCTCGGCGCCGAGCCAGCTCGCGAGCGGGCCGGTGCCGCTGCTGGAGGTGCGCGGCCTGACCGCCGGCTACGGGCACGCTGGCAGCGCGTTCCTGCCCGTGCTGCAGGACATCAGCTTCAGCATCCGGCGCGGGTCGTCGCTCGGGGTGATCGGCGAGTCCGGGTGCGGCAAGAGCACGCTGGCACGGGTCGTCGCCGGCATCCTGCCGGCCGCCGCCGGCGAGGTGCGGCTGGACGGCGCGCCGTTGCAGCCGGCGCTGCATGCCCGGACGCGGAATGAACTGCGGCGTGTCCAGCTGGTGTTCCAGATGGCCGACACCGCGCTCAATCCGTCACGCACGGTCGGCCGCATCCTCGGCCGGCCGCTGCGGTTCTTCCACGCCGCGCGCGGCGCCGAGCTGACGCGCCGCATCCGCCGGCTGCTCGATCTCGTGCAGTTGCCCGCGTCGGTCGCCGACCGCCTGCCCGGCGAGCTGTCGGGCGGGCAGAAGCAGCGCGTCAACCTCGCGCGCGCGCTGGCCGCCGAGCCCGACCTGATCCTGTGCGACGAGGTGACCTCGGCGCTCGATACCGTCGTCGGTGCGGCGATCCTCGATCTGATGGACGGGCTGCGGCGAGAGCTTGGCCTGTCGTACATGTTCATCAGCCACGACCTGCACACGGTGCGGTCGGTCTGCGACGAGGTGATGGTGCTGTATGCCGGGCGCGCGGTGGAGATCGGGTCCCGCGCGAGCGTCGGCGCACTGCCGCGCCACCCCTATGCCGACCTGCTGATCTCCTCGGTGCCCGAGCTGCGTCCCGGGTGGCTCGAGCAGGTGGGCGCCGTGCGCGAGGCGATGCCCGGCATGCGCGGCGTCGGCGTTCCGCTGTCCTGTCCGTTCGTGCCGCGCTGTCCGATCGCCATTCCCGGACGGTGCGACACCGAGCCCGTGCCATCCCGGCGGCTGTCGAAGGGCTCCGAGATTTTGTGCCAGCACACCGAGCCGGAGTTGCTCGCGCAGTCCGCCGCATCGGCCCGGCTCGACATGGCCGGGTAGGGGGTCGGCGCGACGCACGGCGGGCGGCGGGATCGGCGAGCGCGCGGCGCCGATGCGGATTTTGGTTTCGCTTCCGGGCGGGTAGGCGATGGTCGCGAAGCGCGGCGGGGCGGGGGTCGGGGCGGTTTCCGGCGTTGCCGGCGCGATGACGGGTGCTTCGGACGGTGGCTCGGGCGCGGTGGTGGGCGCGTCAGGAGCGGGGGCGGCTTCGGCCGGCGGGTCCGATGGGGCGTGTGCGTGTGCGTCGTCGTCGCGATCGCGCGCCGGAGTGACCGCGTTTGTCCCGGTCGTTTCTCCCGTCATGACCGGGCTTGTCCCGGTCATCCACGATTCGCTTTCGTCTGCAACGTCAGTGAAGTCGTGGATGGCCGGCACAAGGCCGGCCATGACGGCGTGGGGGACGGGTACGGGGACGGGTGCGGGTGTGGGTGCGGGTGCGCGTGCGCGTGCGGCTTCGGCCGGCGGTTCGCGGAGTCCGGCCGCATGGTCGTCACCGTCATCGCGAGCCGCCGATTGGCGGCGTGGCGATCCAGGGCCGCGCGAAAAGCGTTTGTCACGCGCTCGGCGAGCAGGCGCATCGAGGCGCGGGTGGCCAGCCGGTGCAGCCGGCATTCGGCCTGCCAGTCGCCTTGGTTGGCGCGGCGGTAGAGGTCGCTTGCGTCGGTGCAGTGGGCGCAGCGGTGGCGGGTGGTGGGGTAGCGGGACGCTTCCAGGTCGCACCACGAGTAGAGGTCGCGATGGCCGGACGGCTTGCGGAACAGCCGTTGGGGTTTGGGCCGGCGTGCGCAGAAGGCGTCCTGGATGATCTCGACCCTGAACATGCGCTCGCGGGCCGAGGCGGCGATCTCGGGCTCGGGCTCGGGGGTGGCCGGCACGCGGGTACCCCGGGCGTACGGGACGCGGAAGCTTTGGTAGAGCCGGCTTGAGGAAGGGCGGCAGGAAGTCGAACATCCGGCCCTCCCTGGGGCTCGAGGTTCCCCGGACCGCGCCGGGCTCGACCAAGGGAAATGGCATGCCGTAGGACTAAAGTCAAGGCTTTTATTCCGGTGCGAGGGCGCACCGAAATGATCAGGGCGGGCCGCCCTGGCGATCAGCCCAGCCAGTCCTTCAGCCGGTAGTACGCGCCGACGAAGGGCATGAACCAGGGCGGGCCGAAATGGCCGGGCACCGGCGGCCACGGCAGGAAGCGCAGCGGGTTGGCGCTCGCGTCGCCGCCCATCACCGCTGCCATCGCTCGGCCCATGTGCACCGACATCTGCACGCCGTGGCCGCTGTAGCCCATCGCGTAGAACAAACCGTCATGCTCGCCGGCGCGCGGCAGCCGGTCGGCGGTCAGGTCGATGATCCCGCCCCAGCAGTAGTCGATCTGTATGCCGGCAAGCTGCGGGAAGGTGGCGCGCAGGCCGGCTTCCAGGATGCGGCCGCTCTTGAGGTCCGAGGTCGGGCTGGACAGCGCGAAGCGCGCCCGGCCGCCGAAGATCAGCCGTCCGTCCGGCGTCGTGCGGAAGTAGTTGCCGATGTTGCGGCTGGTGGTGGCGGTGCGCAGCGTGGGCATGATCGAGGCGATCTGCGCCGGGGTGAGCGGCTCGGTCGCGATGATGAAGCTGCCGATCGGGACGACGCGGCGGCGGAACCAGAAGAACGGGCCGGAGCGGCTCGGCCCGGTCGCCACCAGCACCTGCTTCGCCGTCAGCGTCCCCCGCGTCGTCGTGACGCGGTGGGCGGCGCCGTTCAGCCGCTGCAGCCCGGTCACCGGCGCCTGTTCGTAGATCCGTGCGCCATGCTGCGCCGCCGCCCCGGCCAGCCCCGTGCCGAACCGCCCCACGTGCATCTGCGCGCTCTTGCGAAACACCACGCCGCCGTGGAACGCGTCCGATCCGACCTCGTCGCGGATGCGCCCAGGCGGCACCAGCGCGGTGTCCGGGTCGATGTCGCGGTTCAGCGCGTCGAAGCTGCTCGCCATCTTCTCGTAATGGGCCGGCTTGGCGGCGAGCTTGATCTTGCCGCTGCGGCGGAAGTCGCAGGTGATCTGGTGCTCACGCACGATGCGCTCGACGGTGTCCACCGCCGCGTCGTAGGCGTGATACAGCGCGCGGGCCTGATCGAGCCCGAAGAGGGCGATCAGGCCGCCGACATCGACCGCCGTGCCGTTGTTGACGTGGCCGCCGTTGCGCCCGGATGCGCCCGCGGCAACCCGCGCTGCTTCGAGCACCACCACGTCGGCGCCGCGCTGCGCCAGTGCCAGCGCCGCCGACAGGCCGGTGAAGCCGCCGCCGATCACCGCGACATCCGCGGCGCCCTCGACCGGCCCCGGCGCGCCGCCGGCGAACGCGTCCGCGGTGTCGAGCCAGTACGGGGTCGACTTCACCTCACAGCCCGAGCAGGCCCGGCAGTCCGCCGATGTCGGCGATCTCGTGGAAGCCGTAGAATGCGTTCCCCCTGGGCTCGTGGCCGCGATTGACCCAGGCCTTGTCGCGGATGCCGAGGTCGTGCGCGGTCATCAGGTCGTAGCGGAAGCTGGACGAGACGTGCAGCAGGTCCTCCGGCCGCGCGCCCAGCTTGTCGAGCATGTATTCGAACCCGCGCATGCGGGGCTTGTACGACTGCGCCTGCTCGGCGGTGAACACGGCGTGGAACGGCGCCTCGTACATGGCGACGTTGTGGTGGATCTGCACGTCCGACGCGTTCGACAGCCCGACCAGCGGATAGTGCTTCGCCACCAGCGTCAGTGCCGGCGGGACGTCGGCGTGCGGGCCCCAGGTGGGGATCGCATCGTAGATGCGCTGGGCTTCCGCCTCGACGAAGGCGATGCCGTGCTTGCGGCAGGTGCGTTCCGCGGCGTTCTTGATGACGTCCGCGTACGGCTTCCACGCGCCCAGCACCTCGTCGAGCCGATAGGCCGCGAAGTCGCGCACGAACTGGTCCATCCGGTCGGGCGGGATGCGGTCGGCATAGATCTCACGGGCCATGTCGCTCATGCGGAAGCGGGTGAGCGTTCCGTAGCAGTCGAAGGTGATGAACTTCGGGCGAATTGTCATGCGGCGGCTCCGGGGATCGGTTGCGCGATCAGTGTAGGACGGTCGAGCGCGCGGCGATTGGGTCGCCGTGGGGGCCGCGCGCAGATCCTGCCGATATGGACGCGCGCCACGGCACGGATTGCCGCGCCCGCGGCACGGCCGGATCGGCGCCCGTGCCGACATGATCGTGATCCACTGACACGTGGGCCGCCGCACGCTATCCCGGCCTCCGGATCACCCAAGGACGCTACCATGCACATTGGACAATCCGCGGTGGCGGCCGCACTTGACCGTGCCGCCCTTATCGACGCGTTGGCCGAGGCGTTCAGAGCCGGTTGCGTGGCGCCGACGCGCCATCACCATCGCATCGAGGTTCCCGGCGGCCGGGACGCGACACTTCTTCTCATGCCCGCCTGGATCCCCGGCCGCTACATCGGCACCAAGGTGGCCGACGTATTTCCGGACAACGGCGCTTATTCCCTGCCTGCGGTGCAGTCGCTGTACCTGCTGTTCTCGGGCCGTACCGGAGAGTTGCTGGCGACGATCGACGGCGGCGAGTTGACCACACGTCGCACGGTCGCGACCTCGTCGCTTGCCGCACGCTACCTCGCGCGCCCGGAGGCGGAGCGGCTGCTGATCGTCGGCACCGGCCAGGTTGCCGCGCAGATCGCTGCCTCCCACGCGGCGGTGCGCCCGATCCGGCAGGTGGATGTCTGGGGCCGCAACGCCGCGTCGGCCGAGCGTCTGGCGGCACGGCTGCGCGGGGACGGTTTCGCGGCGCGGGCCGTTTCGGACCTTGCGAGCGCGACGGCGCAAGCGGACATCGTGACCTGCTGCACGCTCAGCACCGAGCCGCTCGTGCAGGGTGCCTGGCTGCGGCCCGGCGCGCATGTGGACCTCATCGGCGGCTTCACGCCGGCGATGCGCGAGGTCGACAGCGCGGCCGTGTCAGCGTCGACGGTCTGCGTCGATACCTACGCCGCGGTGCAGGAGGCGGGAGACCTCGTCATACCGCTGGCCGAGGCGACGATCCGGCGAGACGCCATCGTCGCCGATCTCGCCGATCTGGCGTCCGGCCGACACGCGGGCCGTCGCGCTGCCGGCGAGATCACGCTGTTCAAATCGGTGGGTGCCGCCATCGAGGATCTCGCGGCGGCGATACTCTGCTTCGAACGCGTCAGCGCCGCAGCCGACGGTCATCCGCGACCCTCGTGACGGCAGGGGTGTCCGCTCATTGCGGTCGGAAGTCCGGGTCCAGCACCTAGTCAAGGGCCCAGGGGCAGTCAGGCATGCGCGTTGCGCGTCGCAAGTGCCATCCTTCGAAGGCCGCAGGATTCCGCCGACAGCGTGAAGAAATAGCCGACGCGTTAGGCGATCGTTCGATTACTGCTCGGACACCATCCAGGCGCTAGGCTGATCTAGATCAACGCCTCGAACACCGCCTCGCGATATCAAAGTCCGTCCCCAAGACACTTTGAACCTCAGCCCAAGCGCGAAGGAAATCGCATCGTGGACATCAAGGGCAGCGTGGCGCTCGTGACGGGCGGCGGCAATGGCATCGGCGAGGGCGGCGATCCACGCCGCCGCGCCCCGCCCGCATCCCGGCTGTCTGCAAGTATTTCGTCCAGCACGGCGCCAAGGTAGCGGTGGTCGACATCTCGCAGGACAACATCGATCGCGTCGTCAAGGAACTCAAGGAAATGGGCGGCGAGGTGATCGGCGTGCAGGCCAATGTGGCGAATGAGGGCGACACGGCCAGATTCGTCAAGGCTACCGTCGAGGCCTTCGGCAAGCTCAACATCGCGGTCGCAGACGCCGGCGTCATTCACGACGGCACCATGCTGTCGCTCGACAAGGAGACCGGCAAGGTCTCGCGCAAGTTGGGGATGGACAAGTGGCAGCCGGTGATCGACATTAACCTGACCGGCACTTTCCTGACTCTGCGCGATTCTGCCGAGGCGATGGTCAATGGCGGCTGGCCAGGGCTGCTGGTGACGATCTCGTCGGTGAACAAGGAAGGACAGATCGGCCAGCTCAACTATTCCTCGGCTAAGGTCGCCGATGCACTGATGCCCAAGATCATCGTGGGCGAGTTCCAGATGCGGGGAATCCACAATATCCGCTGCATCGGCATCGCCCCAGGCTACACTGCAACGCCGATGCTGACCAATATGAACCAGGAGGCGCTGCAGGCGCTGCTGCATGACGTGCAGATCGCGCGCCTGGTCAAGCCGGAAGAGATCGCGTCGCTCATCGGCCATTGCGTCGAGAATGAAGCGATCGACGCGACCACGATCGAGATTACGGGCGGCCTGTGTTACCCGAGGAGCATCGCCAAATAGCCGCCAGAGGGCGCCAAAAGTCACCGAGGTGTAGGCCTGAGCCGCCCGCGGGATCCGATCGGGGTATCTGCTTGTATGGGGCTTTCGCTTGTCAAGCGTTATTCAATGCTCGGGTCCTTTCAACATTAAACGAGCCGAGGGGGAGCCCGCCTTGGTGCGCGGTAACGTCGCGCTACGACCTTGTATTCG
>Ga0209656_10000850_pt1 | contig 19796 bp, 20 predicted proteins | sample BogFormECP12_OM2_FD_188239 | JGI IMG/M metagenome (GOLD analysis project Ga0209656, IMG submission 188239) | Bog forest soil microbial communities from Calvert Island, British Columbia, Canada - ECP12_OM2 (SPAdes) (version 2) | ecosystem: Environmental > Aquatic > Freshwater > Wetlands > Bog ... | reverse complement strand
CGATCCGAAACCTCAAAGCCATCGTCTACCTCCTCGCCGGGAAACTCGACCTGCAGCTGCCCGCATAGCCACGTTGCTACCCACCCAAAGCAGCGCGGAACCAGATAGTCGATCGTCGCCGATCCCGCCGCCCCCACCGCCAGCGTACCGCCGCCATACACGCCCGCGTACGGCACGAACAGCGACGTGCCGCCCAGTGTCAGCGTGTAGCCGTCGAGCACGAGCGCGGCATCGCCGAGCGTGAAAGCCCCGTCGTAACCCAGGTTACCCTGCAAGAACGTCGTGCCGGTGGACGCGATCAGCGACGCCACGTCGATCGTGGTGCCGGCCGCCAGCGTGTAGTTGCCGGACGACAGTTCCAGCGTTCCGGCGCCGGTGATCAGGCCGGTCAGGTTGCCGCCCTGGGTGAAGTTCAGGACGCCGCGCTGCACCAGAAGCGTGCCGCCCGCGCCCTGCGTGAAAGGCACCTCGATATTGCTGGTGTTGTTGGCCGCGGCCTTTTCGAACACGCCGGCGTTGCTGATCAGCGATGTGGTGTCGCTGCTGTAGATGAGAGAATTGTCGAGGACGTCGAACACGCCGCCGGGCAGCACGCTCAGCGTCACGCTGTCCGCTCCGCTGGCGCCGAGCAACATGTTGTTCGCTTCGACAACGAAGCCGCTGTCCAGCACCGTCACGGTTCCGGCCACGGTGACGCCGGAGAGCGAGCCGTTGCCGTCCAGCACAACCTCGCCGGTGCCGTCGATCGCGCCGCTGGACAGCGCCAGGCGGCCGCTTTCCGTCAGCGTGTGTCCGCCCAGCACCAGCGTCGCGCTGGACCCGGACAGCTGCCCGCCGTAATGGACGTCGCCGCCGAGATCGAGGGTCGTGCCGCCGTTCAGCGCCAGAGTGCCGACGCTGATCGAAGCGCCGGCGCCGATCGTCGCGGTCCCGGTGTCGAGGAAGTATGCGCCGCCTCCGCTCAACGTGCCGTCGAGCGTCGCCCCGCTGGTCAGCAGTTCCGTCCCCGCGCCGACGACGATCGCGCCGGCGGTCTGGACCAGCGAGGCGATGTATTGCACGCCGCCGGTGGTCGCGAGCGTTCCGCCCGTCTGGTCGATCAGTCCCAGGAACGTCTGGTCGCTGCCGCCGACGTAGCTCGTCTCCGTATTGGCGGTCGACAGCACGCCGCCCTGGAAGTCGATGGTGGTCGTCGAAGCGGCAGCGTACAGGCCCGCGATGCTGCTGATCAGGTCGTAGGTGATGGTTTGCGTCGTGCCTTGGGGGAAGGACGCGATGTCGCTCGACGTCGGCGGTGCGCTCAGGCTCCAGAGCGTTCCCGTGTTCCAGTTGCCGTCGCCGCCAAGCCACTGGTCGGGGGTTGCCATCGCCGGACCTCCTCAACGGAAACTCCGCCGGCCGCATGGGCGACGGCCTGCGATCATGTCGGCCAGCACGATGCAACCGCCGGTTTTGGCAGCACATCGGACCGATAGTGGAATATCAGCAACGGCGCGGGCGGCCAAGTAATAAAGCCTGTCGCGGACTATTACCGATGCAAAGAGACTTTTCCTGCACGCACAACGTCCGGACGGCGCGATGTTCGCGACCGCGAGTTGCGGACGACGGCACGCGGGCTCAATCAAACGGTCATCATGCCGCCGGTACGTGTACGGTGTCGGACACCATCGAACGGGCTGGCCTTGATGTCTCGGACATCGCGCCACGGGAGCAGCCTCGACCGGCTTCAGCCGGCCGGTGATCCTGGTGTCAGCACGTCAGTTACGGTTCCGGCGACGCGCCTTTGCCGATCATGCGTTGGCGGGACGCCGCGCGAACATGCCCCAGCCGGTCATCGACAGCACCTGCGTGCCGTGCTGATTGTGCGCCAGCCACCGGCTGCGCACCAGGCCGCGGTCCGGCTTGCTGCCGGACGGGCGCATCTCCATCACCTCCATGGTGAACGTCAGCGTGTCGCCCGGCCTCACCGGCGCCAGCCAGCGCACCTCGTCCACGCCGGGCGAGCCGAGGCTGGCGGCATCCAGCAGGTAGCCGTCGCACATCGCCCGCATCGCCATCGCGCAGGTGTGCCAGCCGCTCGCGATCAGCCCGCCGTAGATCGAGCCCCGTGCCGCCTGCGGATCGGTGTGGAACGTCTGCGGATCCCACCGGTGCGCGAAATCGAGGATCTCCTCCTCCGACACCGTGCGGCTGCCGAGGCGGAGAACGCTGCCCGGCGTGAAGTCCTCGAGATACAGTTTCGGCATCGCCCCCGTCCGTCGGTCAGGTCGTGAAGATGGTCAGGTCGTGAAGATCAGCGCCACATTGCCGCACGCGCGTGCGGGCGCGACCACGCAGCCTGCCTCGCGCGAAACACCCGGCACCGACGTCAGCGCGCGCGGCGCCGGATCGAGTGCCGCGACACGGACTGTCAGGGCCGCCATGTAGTCGGTCCGGCCCGCGGCGTCGGGCGCGGCGTCGCCCAGCTCGGCCTCAACCGCGGCGTGCGTGCGGACGGCGATCTGCACGTTGCCGGCTTGCATCGTCACGCCGTCCGCGCCCGTCCGTACCGCGTCCGCGCCGAACAGGCGGGCGAACACATCGCGAAGACGGTCCGGACGCTGGGCGGCGATGAGCAGCCGGACGATGGTCTGCGCCCCGTTCGGATGACCGAGCCACTCGTCGCGCCACACCAGCTCCGGCGTCGCGTGCTCGCAGAAATAGATCCGCCCGAGGCCGGTCCCCGCAGGATCCAGACGCGCGGTGCGGAAACGCGCATCGCGGCTCTCGCCGCCCAGCGTCACCGGGCGCGAGAACGCGGCGACCGGCAGTACCGTCAGCCCGGCGGCCGCCGCGTCCCGGGCGGTCGCGTCGGCGTCGTCGGTCTTGAACACCAGCCCGTTCAGCCCGCGCGGGAAGGCGGCGAGCTCGGCGCGTGCACCGTCGCCGAAGCCGAGCAACTCCAGGTAGTTCTGCTCGAACATCGCCAGATGGTTGATGGAGCCGAGCGTGTGATGCCCGCGCGGCGTGAGCGTGAAGCCCAGCCGCCCGTATATCCGCACCGCGTCATCCATGTCGTCGTGCACGTCGACGACCACGTGGTCCAGCACGGGCGCGCTCATCGGCCGCGCGCCCGGGTCCGGACGATGCGCCGACGGGTTGATCTCTTGCCCCCGGTTCCGCACAGTCCTGCTCGATTGGCGGGCGGTGCCTGCCGCAACACTCCTGGAGATGACATGAAGCGATCCTTCCTCGCCTTTGCAGGTGGCATGTTCGCGGCGCTCGCGCTTGCCGGGGCGGCCCAGGCGCAGGGCTCCGGCTCGGCCACTATCGACACGATCAAGAGCCGCGGCCAACTGGCCTGCGGGGTCGCCGGCACCGTGGCCGGCTTTTCGCTCGCCGACAGCCAGGGGGTGATGCGCGGCATCGACGCCGATGACTGCCGCGCCATCGCCGCCGCGATCCTGGGCGACGCGACGAAGGTGAAGTTCGTCAACACGACGACGCAGAACCGCTTCACCGCGCTGCAGTCGGGCGAGATCGACGTGCTGATCCGCGAGACCACCTGGACGCTCGGGCGCGAAGGCAATCTCGGCCTCGAGTTCGCCTATGTGAACTGGTACGACGGCACCGGCTTCCTGGTGAAAAAGGCCTCGGGCGTGAAAAGCGCCAAGGAGCTCGACGGCGCGACCGTCTGCGTGCAGCCGGGCACCAGCACCGAGCTCGCGGTCGCCGACTACTTCCGGCTGAACAAGATGAAGTTCACGCCGATCCTGATCCAGGACGTCAACGAGATCCAGACCGCGTTCCTGTCGGGTCGCTGCGACGCCTACTCGACCGACAGCTCCGCGCTGGCGACGTTCCGCTTCACGCAGGGACCGAAGGCCGACGACCTCGTGCTGCTGCCCGAGATCATCAGCAAGGAGCCGCTCGGCGCAATGGTGCGCAAGGGCGACGACAAGTTCTACGACGTCGTGAAGTGGACCCATTTCGCGATGGTCACCGCCGAGGAGGAGGGGGTGACCAGCAAGAACGTCGACGACATGCTGAAGACCGACAACCCCGACATCCAGCGCCTGCTCGGCGTCAACGGCGACATGGGCAAGGCGCTCGGGATCGACAACAAGTGGGCCTATAACATCGTCAAGCAGGTCGGCAACTTCGGCGAGGAGTGGGATCGCGACGTGACTCCGCTCGGCGTGCCGCGCGGCATCAACAACCTGTGGAACAAAGGCGGCCTGCAGTACGCGCCACCGATCCGCTGATCGGACCGAACCGGTACAAACGCGGGCCGTACTGATGCGGGCCGTCCGGGAAGCCGGGCGGCCCGTTTCATTCCCGGCCGTGCTGCACTGCGGAAACTGCGCCCCTATTGCGCCGTCCGATCGCATGACCGCAGTATCCTAGCACGTCGCTTGCATCTTCGCGGCCGGATACGGGCACCGGTTACCGTGTAGCCATCGTGAGGACCATGTCAGGAGCCACCACCGCTGATCCGCGCCTCGTCGCAGCGCGCACCGCCCCCAAGCGGGGGATCCGGCTGAGCTGGTCGGACCCGACCTTCCGCTCCATCGTCTGGCAGGTCGTCATCGTCGGCATCGTCGTGCTGATCGTCGCCTACCTCGTGACCAACACCAACGAGAACCTCGCCGCGCGGCATATCGCGACCGGCTTCGGCTTCCTGTGGCAGCAGGCGTCGATCCCGATCGGCGAGTCGCTCATCCCGTTCGATCCCGACCACAAGACCTACGGCGAGGCGCTGTTCATCGGCATCCTCAACACGCTGAAGGTGGCAGTGGTGGGCGTGGTGCTCGCGACCGTCCTCGGCACGCTGATCGGCATCGGCCGGCTGTCGAAGAACTGGCTGATCGCCAGGATCTCGGCCATCTATGTCGAGACCCTGCGCGACATTCCCGTGCTGCTGCAGTTGCTGTTCTGGTACACGCTGCTGCAGACGCTGCCGGCGCCGCGCCAGGCGATGCGGATCGGCGACTGGGTGTTCCTGTCCAACCGCGGCATCAAGTACCCGGTGCTGCCGAACGATCCCGCGTATATCTGGGCGACGGTCGCGTTCTTCGTCGGCCTGATCGGCACCTACGCCTGGAACCGCGTTGCCGCGCGCCGGCAGGAAGCGACCGGACTGCGGCCGAAGGTCTGGCCGGTGGCGCTCGGCCTTCTGGTCGGGTTTCCGCTGCTCGTCTGGGCCGCACTCGGCGCGCCGGTCACGATCGACAAGCCCGCGCTGCACGGCTTCAACTTCACCGGCGGCGGCACCGTCACGCCGGAATACGCGGCGCTGCTGATGGGCCTGGTGATCTACACCGCGTCCTACATCGCCGAGATCGTGCGCTCCGGCATCCAGGCCGTGGCCAAGGGCCAGTGGGAAGCGGCCGAGGCGCTCGGCTTCCATCGCGGGCTGGTGCTGCGCAAGATCGTGCTGCCGCAGGCGCTGCGGGTGATCATCCCGCCGATGACGAGCCAGTACCTCAACCTGACCAAGAACAGCTCGCTGGCGGTGGCGGTCGGCTACCAGGACATCGTCTCGCTTGACGCCACCACGCTCAATCAGACCGGCCAGGCGATCGAGGGCATTGCGATCATCATGGCCGTCTACCTGTCGATCAGCCTGTCGATCAGTCTGTTCATGAACTGGTACAACGCCCGTATCGCGCTGGTGGAGCGTTAGGCGATGAACACTCCGACCTCCACCGACATCACCGCCGCGCAGATCGAGGAGACCATCGGCGAGCCGGTCTCCTCGGTCGCCGGCATGGTGTCCTCGCCGACCGGCATCCGCGAGCGCCCGGCCGCGGCGGTCGCCGGCCCGCTCGCCTGGCTGCGGGCGAACCTGTTCAGCACCTGGCTGTCGAGCGCGGTGACGATCCTGCTCGGCTACCTGATCATCCGCTACGCCATCAGCTTCATCGACTGGAGCCTGGTCAACGCGATCTGGCACGTGCCGTCGCTGGCCGACGGGCGGCCGGACAGCTCGGCCTGCATCAACGCGAAGGGCACCGGCGCCTGCTGGGCGGTGATCGGCGACAAGTGGCGCTTCATCCTGTTCGGCTTCTACCCGTACGACGAGCAGTGGCGTCCGACGATCGCGATGATCCTGTTCGTCGGCCTGTACGCGCTGTCGGCCAATCGCCGGATGTGGCGCCGCGAACTCGCGCTTATCTGGATCGGGGTCCTGGCCGTCATCGGCGTCCTGATGTGGGGGCAGCCGGTATCCTTGGCGGGCGGAGCGTGGGCGATCGGCACCGTCATCGCCGTCGTCGGCGCTCTGGTTCTTGTTCTTATGGCAGTCGCCGCGGTTTTTCCGCCGCTCTCTCGAAGCGCGAGGACGATCCGCGCCGCCTGCAGTGCAATCGGGTTGGGCCTGATCGCGCTCATTGCGATCATGATGAGCGGCGCCCTGTTCAACCTCACCTATGTCGCCCAGGACCAGTGGGGCGGGCTGCCGCTGACCCTGATCCTGGCGACGTTCGGGCTCGCCTTCGCGTTCCCGCTCGCGGTGATGGTGGCGCTGGGCCGGCGGGCGCGCAGCCTGCCCGCGGTGAAGACATTGTGCATCGTCTATGTCGAGCTGATCCGCGGCGTGCCGCTGATCTCGCTGCTGTTCATGGCGAGCGTGATGTTCCCGCTGTTCCTGCCCAACGGCATCAACATCGACAAGCTGCTGCGCGCGCAGATCGCGATCATCCTGTTCGCCGCCGCCTACCTGGCCGAAGTGGTGCGCGGCGGCCTGCAGGCGCTGCCGAAGGGCCAGTACGAGGCGGCCGACGCGCTCGGCCTGAGCTACTGGCAGAAGACCGGGCTGATCATCCTGCCGCAGGCGCTGCGGCTGGTGATCCCGCCGCTGGTCAACACCTTCATCGGCTTCTTCAAGGACACCAGCCTGGTGCTGATCATCGGCCTGTTCGACCTGCTGACGTCGGGCAAGGCGGCGGTCGCGGACGCGCCCTGGCAGGCCTTCGCGACCGAGGTCTACATCGTGCTCGCGGTCATCTACTTCCTGTTCTGCTTCGCGATGAGCCGCTACAGCCGCGGTCTCGAATCCGAGTTCAACCGCTCCCGCACGCGCTGAGGATCACCAAGCATGAGCGCCGCCCTGCAGACCAATAAAGCCGCCGAAGTTCCGCACATGGTCGACACGAAGGCGACGCCCGCCATCGTGCTCGACAAGGTCAACAAGTGGTACGGCACGATGCACGTGCTGCGCGACGTGTCGCTGACCATCGCCAACAAGGAGCGGGTGGTGGTCTGCGGCCCGTCCGGCTCGGGCAAGTCGACGCTGATCCGCTGCATCAACCGGCTGGAGACGCACCAGGAAGGCCACATCATCGTCGACGGCACGGAACTGACCGACGACACCCGCGCGCTGGACACGATCCGGCGCGAGGTCGGCATGGTGTTCCAGTCGTTCAACCTGTTCCCGCACCTGACGATCCTGGAGAACTGCACGCTGGCGCCGATCTGGGTGCGCAAGATGCCCAAGGCCGAGGCCGAGGCGCTGGCGATGGACTACCTCACCCGCGTGAAGATCCCCGAGCAGGCGAAGAAGTATCCGGGCCAGCTCTCGGGCGGCCAGCAGCAGCGGGTGGCGATCGCGCGCGCGCTGTGCATGAAGCCGAAGATCATGCTGTTCGACGAGCCGACCTCCGCACTCGATCCGGAGATGATCAAGGAGGTGCTCGACACCATGATCATCCTGGCCGAGAGCGGCATGACGATGGTGTGCGTGACGCACGAGATGGGTTTCGCCCGCCGCGTCGCCGACCGCGTGGTGTTCATGGACCGCGGCGAGGTGGTGGAGAGCGGCAGCCCGACGCAGATGTTCGAGACCCCGCAGACCGACCGCCTGAAGCTGTTCCTCAGCCAGATCCTGCGCGGGCACTGAAGCCGGGGACGCGTCACCCCGTCATCGCGAGGCGCGTGCGGCGAATACCTGTCCCGTCATCGCGAGCCGCCGCTTGGCGGCGTGGCGATCCAGGGCAACGTGACGAACGCTCGCCGCGCGGCCCTGGATCGCCACGGCGCTGCGCGCCTCGCGATGACGGAGTGACCTGGGCGAACGGTGAGCGGAACGGGCGCCTGAGTCTCAGTCCAGCCTGTCGACCCGCACCTTCTGGGCGAGCAGGAAGCGCTCGGCCAGCGCCCCGTACAGCGCGTGCGGACACACGACGCGGGAGACCGCGAACGCCAGCGCCGAGGTCGCCATCAGCGCCACCGTGACGGTCTGATTGTCCGTCATCTCCAGCACGATCACCGCCGCCGTGATCGGCGCCTGCACGACGCCGGAGAAATACGCCACCATCCCCAGCAGGATCATCGCGCCGACCGGTGCGGACGGCACCAGTTGCGCGAGCGTCGCCCCGATCCCCGCGCCCACCGCGAGCGCCGGCGCGAAGATGCCGCCGGGGATGCCGCTGACATATGAAACCACCGTCGCCAGCAGCTTGAGGATCGCAAAGACCGCCGGCAGGTGCGCGGTGCCGGCGATCAGCGCGCGGGCCTGCTCGTAGCCGGTGCCGTACGTCGTGCCGCCCGACGCCGCGCCCAGCGCCGCCAGCGCCAGCCCGCACGCCACCGCGAACGCCACCGGGCGGCGGCCGAAGAAGCGGCCGAACGCGCCGGTCCAGCCGTCCGCCGCCAGGATCAGCGCGCGGCTGAACAGCCCGCCCAGCAGGCCGCCCGCGACACTGCACAGCGGCACCGCGAACCACGCCACGCCGAACGGCAGCGCCGCCGACGCCGTGCCGAAATACGTGTAGTTGCCGAGCACCGCGAGCGAGGTCGCGCCGGCCACGATCACCGCCGTCAGTACCACGCCGCTGGTGCGGCTTTCGAAGCTGCGGCTGAGTTCCTCGATCGCGAACACGATGCCGGCGAGCGGCGTGTTGAACGCCGCCGCGATTCCCGCCGCACCTCCCGCCAGGATCAGCGCACGCTGCAGCTCCAGACTCGGCGTGCGCGCCCACCGCCCGAGCGTGTGCATCACCGCCGCGCCGATCTGCACCGTCGGCCCCTCGCGGCCGATCGAGGCGCCGCACAGCAGCCCGAGCAGCGTCAGGCACACCTTCCCGGCCGCGATGCGCAGCGACAGGATGCGGTCGACCAGCGGCGCCTCGTCGATATGCAGGGCGGCGATCGTCTGCGGAATGCCGCTGCCCTGCGCGCCGGGAAACACCGTGCGGGTCAGCCAGACCGACACCGCCAGCCCCAGCGGCGAGACGATGAACGGCAGCCACGGCCGCCCCGCTATCGCCCGGCCGAACAGGTGCGTCGCCTCGTTCGCCGCCCACGCGAAGACGATGGCGATGCCGGCGACCAGGATCGCGCCGCCCCAGAACAGCGCGTTCCGGCGCAGCATGCGCGGCGAGGCGTAGCGGTAGCGCATCACCCGCAGCACGCGGGCGCGCCGCCCGTCGATCAGATACGGCCGCCGTTCCATGCAAGGTAATCCTCCGCCGTATCCACGTCGCGCAATCGGCGCAGCATGGCAACGCGGCGGGCGGAGAAATTCGCCAGCGTGTCCGCCAGCGCATGTCGGGTGGACCAGCGGACGCCGGCGAACGGCCGGGCAGGGCGGCGGGGACCGCGGGCCACCAGCCAGTAGCCGCCATCCTCCGCCGGCCCGAACACCGCGTCCGCTCGGCCGAGCGCTCGGAACGCCGCGACGATGTCGGCCGCGCCCAGTCCGGGTATGTCGCAGCCGACGATCGCGACCCGCCCGCGCGGGACGCGCGCGGCGGCCCGCGCCATGCGCTCGCCGAGATTGCCGCGACCCTGCGGCACAAGCGGCAGGCGCGTGCGGAGGCGGGCACGATCGGGCGTGACGGCGAGCACGGTGCGGAACCGTCGGCAGCAACCCAGCTCGCGTGCCACTCGTGTCAGCATTCCCGTGTGGAACCGCAGCGCCGCCCGGTCGCCGACATCCCGCGCCAGCCGGCGCTTCACCGCGCCCAGCCGCGGCGCGCGGGCGAACACGAACACCGTGTCTTTCATACCGGCCACCTGATCGCTGAGCCGGTCTGACGCTCGTTGTGGCCGGGCATCGGCGAGGCACAAGAGGCGAGACGGCGCTCTTGCGCCACATCGGGGCGGATGGCCGGAGCTACTAGCCGACATGGATAGCGGCTAAGCTTGCTTTGTCCTGGGGGATACCCAGCAATCGCCTCAGACAAGGAGACATGCCAGATGCGCAACATCCTGCTCGCCTCGATCGTCGCATTAGGCGCTTTGGCTGCCGCGCCCGCCGCCGACGCGCAGCTCAGGCTCAACATACAGACCACCGATCCAGTGACCGGCTTGGAGCCAGCCCAGTGGGAGCAGTTGGTCGACCATATGGTGAACGCCGAAGCGCTGGTCGGAGACCCGGGCGTGCTGATCATCTCGTCGATGCCGGTCCCCCTCACGATCACCTGCGACAAGTGGGAACTGGTCGGCCACAATCTCTACAGCTCTGTGCGCGGGAACCCCGCGGAAATAAAGCCTTTCTCGATCACCTACATCAAGACGAAGGATTTCGACGGCTACTGCAAGCAGGGCGTCGTCGGCCACACGTCGCTTGGCAAAACGATCACCGGCAGGCTGACCAGCAGTGACGGCAGCTTCACCAACGCAACGACAATCCTGTTCAGCGGCACGGTCAGTCCTCAGTAACCACCGCACCACCGACGGAAACCGCAACAAGCTCCCTTCTTTTCGAGGGAGCGACGGGAAGGTCGATATGACCACGAAACGCAACCTACAAAGATGGGCGGGTATCGCGCTGTTCATCGCCGCGGAACTGATCCTGTTCGGTGCCGCAGAGGGTCCGCAAAAGTGGCAATGGATCATGGCGGGGAGCGTGCCCAATGCTTTGCTGGCGCTTGGTTTCGTCTTTTTTTGAAGGGCGTGACATTCAAGGGCGGCGGAGATGATCCGCCGGGCGCTACATGGTAGACTGCTTCGCCTGCGGAACGAAGGCCTCGGGTTCGAGGAACGCCACCCTCAACCGTACAGCCGCACCAGCACGCGCGGCGGCACGCCGAGCAGGTAGGCCGTCAGGCACAGCACGTTGCGCGCCGACCGGCGCCGCCACCTCTCGCGTTCCCAGCGCGCCGCCGAGGTGACGGCGTCGGCGTCCAGCGCACGCAGCCGCCGCGCGCCGATCCGCCGCACCAGGGCCACGTCCTCCATCAGCGGCAGCGCCGGCACCCCGCCCACCTGCTCCAGCAGGTCGCGATGGATCAGCAGCCCCTGGTCGCCGTACGGCAGCCCCAGACGCCGGCAGCGCCACGCGACCATGCGCTCCAGCCGCCTCGCGTGCGGGCCGTCGGCGTCGAGCGCGAACCGGAAATACCCGGCGCGCTCGGCCGGCCCGGCGACATGCGCGGCGACGGCGCGGGACCAGTCGCGGCCCAGCACGGTGTCGGCGTGCAGCAGCAGCAGCCAGGGCCCGCAAGCTGCCGCGACGCCCGCCCGCAGCTGCACGCCGCGCCCCCTCGGCCCCGCCAGCACGCGCGCGCCGTGCGCGGCGGCAACGGCTCGCGTGTCGTCCGTGCTGCCGCCGTCCACGACGATCACCTCGGCCAAACCGCCCGCGAGCGCCGCCAACGCTCGGGGCAGGGGCCCCGAAGCATCCAGCGCGCAGATCACCGCCGACACCGCGCGATCTGTCTCGGGCGCGGTCACGTTCTCTTTACGTTCTTGACGGCCGGGTGTGATTTCCGCCACTCTGCCCCGCGAACGGATGGGGAACACCAGGATGCGGCACCCCGCGAACCAGGGCAAGTCGGTCGAAGCCGATCACGAGGCCATCGCCGCGCTCGAGGCAGCCGGCGCACCCGAACCGCCGCCGGTCGCGGCCCCACCGCCGCGCGCGCGGCGCGGCCGCGGTGCGACGCTCAACCCGCCGGTGCGCTTCGACGCGCAATCGACCGACGCCTTCGACGACGGCTGGCGCACGCTGGAGGCGGACTTCGCCGACCTGCCCCCGCTTGCGACCACGCTGGCGCGCGACGCCAGCCGCAGCGTCATCAGCTGGAACAACAGCCCCGACCTCGGCTTCGACCGCGCCGTCAATCCGTATCGCGGCTGCGAGCACGGCTGCACCTACTGCTACGCGCGTCCCACCCACGCCTATCTCGGCTATTCGCCAGGCCTCGATTTCGAAACGAAGCTCACCTACAAGCCCGACGTCGCCGAGCTGCTGGAACGCGAGCTGCGCAAGCCGGGCTACACCGCGCGCACGCTGGCCCTCGGGTCCAACACCGACCCCTACCAGCCGATCGAGCGCACCCTCAAACTGACTCGCGCTATCCTGAGCCTGCTCGACCGCACCAACCATCCGGTCAGCATCGTCACCAAGTCGGCCGGCGTGCTGCGCGACCTCGACATCCTCGCCCCGATGGCGGCGCGCAGCCTCGTGCGCGTCTACGTCTCGGTCACCACGCTCGATCCGCAGCTGGCGCGCGTGATGGAGCCGCGTGCGGCCACCCCGGCCCGGCGCCTGCAGGCGATCGAGGCGCTCAGCCGTGCCGGCGTGCCGGTCGGCGTGCTGACGGCGCCGATGATCCCCGGCCTGAACGACGCCGAGATGGAGCGCATCCTGGAGGCCGCCGCGAGGGCCGGCGCGCGCCATGCCGGCTACATCCTGCTGCGCCTGCCGCACGAGCTGCGCCAGATGTTCGAGGCGTGGCTGCACGAGCACTTCCCCGACCGCGCCCGCCACGTGCTCAACCTGATCCGCGAAACCCGTGGCGGCGCGTTGACCGACCCGCGTTTTCATCATCGCTTCTCCGGCAGTGGCGTGTATGCCGACCTGCTGCTGCGCCGCTTCACCCGCGCCACCAAGCAGTGGGGCCTCGACGAGACGCGCGAGGGCCTCGACACCACGCAGTTCGCCATCCCCGGCGACCGCCGCGTTGGTATGGCGGAGGCGCAGATGTCGCTGACGTTCTGACCAGGATATCGTCGCGGGAGCGATCCTCGAAGGGAGAAGCCGATGGCCTTCGCCTGCACCATTCCCGCAGAGCCGACCGTCCAGCAGGACGACCAGGACATCCGCATCACAAGATGGGACTTCCCGCCCGGCGGCGTCACCGGCTGGCACCGGCACGGCTGGCCGTATTTCGTCGTCATGCTCACAGACGCCACGCTGAGCCTGCACGACGGCGCCAATATCGCGCAGACCACTCTCGTCGCCGGCCAGGCGTACCGCCGCCCGGCCGGCATCGAGCACGACGTGATGAACAGTTCCGCCCACCCGGTGGCCTTCATCGAGATCGAGATCAAGCGTCCCGAAAGCATCCGGTTCGAATGAGGCGCTTGCGCATGAAGTACCGGTTCTGCCCGGCGGGATAGTCGTCCAGCACGCCGAACTCCCGGTAGCCGAGTGCGAGGTAGAACCCGCGCGCCTGGAACGTGTCGAGCCACGCCGAGTGGCACCCCTCGGCCACCGCGTGCGCCTCGGCCCGCGTCAGCAGCGCGCGCCCCAGGCCGCGCCCGCGCCAGGCGTCGTCCACCCACAGCGCCTCGACGAACAGCCATTGCCAGGACAGCAGGCCGCTCATCCCCGCCGCCAGCCGCCCGTCCCCGTCGTGCAGCAGCAGCGCGAAGCGCCGCGCCTCGTACGGCACGGTCCGGTCGTGGAACGCGTTGATCGCCTGCCCGAGCCCGCGCCGCATCTCGACCGACGGCGCGGCGTCGAACGACAAGCGCAGCTCCGCCGGCACGCGGGGTGTGTCGTGCGTCATGCGTGCATCATGGTCGCGTCCGCCGCACCTGCTCAAACCCGCCGATTATGCCATAAGCCGCACGCAGCCGACGCTGCAGAAGGTCGTTCGTCGATGTGCAGCGTTTGCCTGTCGCGCCGGGCCGTGCTTGCGGCCCCCGCCATCCTCCCGTTCGCGCCGTCCCGCGCGCCCGCGCCCGCCGAAGCGCCAATCGAGCCGCGCATGCGGCTGGTCGCCCTGACGCCGGGCCGCCTGACCGTCGCCCTGACGCTCGACGCCTGCCCGGGCGCGTTCGACGAGCGGATCGCCGCAGCCCTCATCGAAAGCCGCATCCCGGCGACGATCTTCGCCAGCGGACTCTGGCTGCAGCGCAACCCGGCGGGCCTCACCCTCCTGCTGTCGCATCCCGATCTGTTCGACATCGAAAACCACGGCGCGCGCCACATCCCGCCGGTGCTCGGCCAACGCACCATCTACGGCATCCCGGTCGCCGGCGATCTCGACGCCATCCGCGGCGAGGTCACGGCGGGCGCCGACGCCGTCGACGCCGCGACCGGCACCGCGCCGCGCTGGTACCGCGCCGCGACCGGCTGGTACAGCCCGTCCGCGACGGTGGCGATCGAAGCGCTCGGCTTCGGCATCGCCGGCTACTCGCTCAACGCCGACGCCGGCGCCTCGCTGCCGCCCGCCGGTGTGTCCGCGCGCATCGCCCGCGCGACCGACGGCGACGTCATCGTCGCGCACATCAACCAGCCGAAGCGGGCGAGCGGCGCGGGCGTCGTCGCCGGCGTGCTGGCGCTGCAGCGCCGCGGCGCGACTTTCGTCCGCCTCGATCAGCAGGCCGGTCTCGCCCGCGCCTGACCGCCCGGCCTGCGGCCGCCTCCGGTTGAACCGAAGCGCTCGCGATGTTTCTCTTGCCGCGCCATCGAGAGGAGCCCCCGCATGTTCGACCGCGATCGCTTCATCGCCGAGTGCTGCGAGGCCGCCGCCGCCGATCCCACCCACACATCCGTGCGCGAGGTCGTCGCCCGCGCGGTGCGCGAGCCGGCGTCCGTGCTGCGCGGCCTCGGCGAGCCGACGCGAGCAGGCGTCGAGCTGCTCTACCGCTCGCCGCAGATCTGCATCTTCAACCTCGTGTGGGCGCCGCTGATGTCGGTCTTCCCGCACAATCACACCATGTGGGCGGTCATCGGCATCTACTCCGGCCGCGAGGACAACATCTTCTGGCGGCGCACCTCGGTCGCCGACGAGCGCCAGATCGAGGCGGCCGGTGCGCGCTCGCTCTGCGCCGGCGACGCCGAGCCGCTCGGCCCCGACGTGATCCATTCGGTGCTGAACCCGATCGACCGCCTGACCGCCGCGATCCACGTCTACGGCGGCGATTTCGTCGCCGCCGAACGCAGCGAGTGGGACGCCGAGACGCTGCGCGAGGGTCCGTACGATTTCGAAACCGCGCGGCGCAAGTTCGAGGCCGCCAACGCGGCCCTCGCCGCGCGCTGATCCGCCGCGCCGTCACCGAACCGTCATGGTCCATCCCCGATTCGTTACTGGAGAATGCCGCCGCCTGTAATCCGGTTCACACCGCCCGCCCGGCCGTCCCGCTACAACGGCTCTTCCTGATCCCTGACCCGTTCATCGAGGAGCCGCCATGATCGAGGAAGTCGCTCGTGCCGTACTCTGCCTCGCGCTGGGCGAGGTCGTCGCGCGCACGACCGCGATCCGCATACCCGGCGCCGTGATCGGCCTCGTCCTGCTGTACGCGAACCTGCAATGGATCGGCCGCGTGCCGGACGCGCTCGGCTCGCTCGCGGACGGCATCCTGAAGAATCTCGGGCTGCTGTTCGTCCCCGCCGGCGTCGGCATCATCGGCTACCTGCACCTGGTGCAGAGCGATCTCGTTCCCATCGCCGCGGCCCTTCTCGGCGGCACCGTCGTCACGATCGGCGTCGTCGCACTCGTCGCCGACCGGCTGACGCGATCACCGCAAGCCATGGAGGCGCAGAATGCACCTACATGAACTGTCCGCGCTCTCCGGGCTCCTCAACCAGCCGTCGATCGCCATCGGCATCACGATCCTCGCCTACGTCGCCGCGCTGCGCCTGCAGCGGCGGTTCCCGACCAACCCGGCGCTCAACCCGACGCTCGTCGCGATCCTGATGATCGTCGGCCTGCTTGCACTCACCGGCACGCCCTACGAGGACTATGTCCCCTCGGCCGGCTTCATCCATTTCCTGCTCGGCCCCGCGGTGGTCCTGCTCGCCGTCCCGCTGTATCGCCAGACGGCACTGATCCGCGCGTCGGGGGGCGTCATCGCGCTCGCGCTCGCGATCGGCGTGCCCGTCGGCGTCGCGACCGCCGTCGGCGCCGCATGTCTGCTCGGGGCGCATCCCGAAACGCTGCTCTCGCTCGCGCCCAAGTCGGTCACCACGGGAATCGCGCTCGGCCTGTCGCAGTCGATCGGCGGCATCCCGGCGCTCACCGCCGTGTTCGTGATCATGACCGGCATCACCGGCGCGGTGTTCGGCCCGGCCGTCGTGCGCTGCCTCGGCGTGCGCGACCCGCGCATCCTCGGCCTGTCGGTCGGCATCAGCGCGCACGGCATCGGCACCGCGCGCGCCTTCCAGATCGGCGAGGTGCCGGGCGCCTTCGCCAGCCTCGGCATGAGCCTCAACGGCGTGATCACCGCGGTCGTGCTGCCGCTGTGCATGGGCGCTTTCGCCTGAACCCGCCGAGCCTTGGTGCCGGCAATGCGGCACCGGCATCGTTGGGTAATGACAGACTTGACCCGGCCAATCCGGCGTGCCGACGAAAGATGGCGCGCTGCGCGCTGCGCGCTTTTGCACCCCACACGCACTGCCATCGACGGCCTGGGCCGATGGATGCCAAGCTTCCGCATCGGGCGACCGGACGGATCAGGAGCGACAGCATGAAGCCGAACCGAACCGGGCGGCGGGTGTTCCTTGCCGCGCTGCTGGGTGTCACCGCCGCGGCAAGCCGCGTTTTCGCGCAGCCGGCAGGTCAGCCGCCCGGCACGCCCCCGCCCGGCGGCCCGCCCCCCGGCGGTCCGCCCTCGGGCCCGCCATCCGGAGGGCCGGCGCCCGGTGGACCGCCGTCCGGTGGACCACCTCCGGGCGGGCCACCGCCTGCGGGGCCGCCACCGAGCGGCCCTCCGCCGCATCCGCATCGCCGTCCGCCGCCGCCGCCGCCGCGCTACGAGACGCGACCGCCACGGCCGGCCGGCGCCTATCAGTGGCACTGGGTCCCAGGGCATTGGCGCTGGAACGGCTATCGCTGGGTGTGGGTGCACGGACGCTGGCGCTACTGAGCCGCGTCGTTTCGCGGAGAGCGAACCCTCGCCGCTCGTATTCGATGCGCCGGGCTGCGCGCGTCCAGCGACGCGCGCAGCCTCCGTCGCGGAGCTCGCCCGATCATGCCGGCCGGCGAACGTGCTGCCCCGTTGTCACGGACACCGTCATTCCGGGCCGTCTCCGTGGCGGGGCCCGGTACGGCGATCAGCGGACGAAGATCAGCTCGCTTTCACTGTCGAGAACGGTACGCCATTCCCCGTTGTCGGCACGGCGTTTCACGACGGTGTGGGAACGGACGGTCGCGCCGATCTCGTCCGAAAACGCGAGGTCGGTCACCCTCTGGGTATGGTGCAGGTTGCGGACCACGAACGGGCCCGCAGGCGTCGTGATCGTGCTCGTGCCGTTGTCGAGCAGCTCCAGTTTGGTATCCGATTCGGCGTCCTGCGGCGTGACACGGGCGGGCTTGATGTGGGTGAACCGAACGCTTCGTCGGCAGGCGAGAGAGAGGTGCGCAAGGCTGCCGAAGGGGACGAACGTGTGCAGCGCGTCGGGGTCGCATTCAAGCTTGTTCTCGGCCGCGTACCGGATATCGCAGCAGGGCGGCTGACCGGCGGTCGGCGTTTCGCGCGGCCAGAGCAGCGGCAGGCGCAGCAGCTCCGGCAGAAAGAGCCGAAGACGAAATTCGCCAAGCGGAGCGGTCTCGGCCTGCACATCGGCGGGCACCGCCATGGGCAGCAGCGCATCGCTGCCGGGCGGTGCGCCGCTCAGGGCCTCCCACGCCGCCTTGCATTCGGTGGTGTTGCACAGAAAGGCGGGGAACAGCGCCTCGGTCTCGATGATCGTGCCGGACGCGGTGGTGCCGTCCGAGGAAGCGACCGTGTAGACGGTGACATCGACGCCGTCCGTCACGTGCGGCTTGTCCGGCTCGGCCGGCCTGTAGCGGACCGCGCGATACACCAGCCGCAGGCCGGCCTGCGGCACGTAGCGCGGCTCGGCACGTGCGACATCGGCACGTGCGACAGCGGCGCAGGCGAGCGCGGCGAGAACGAGGCCGAACAGCCGAAGGGATCGCGTCATCGCCCCAGCCTCCGTTGCCCAGGCGCGCGACGATACGCGAGCCGGCGTCGGTCCGCCAGCGCAACGCTTGGCTGACCAACATTCCCGGCTTCGACAACTAAGCCCGCGGCGATTCATAGGATAAAAATCCTTGACCCCTGCGCTAGTTGACGCTTATAGATTTCAACGTAGGGTTGGTGGTGGGATGGATTTAAGGATGCACGGGGCGATGTTGCGTAGATCACGCCGCAGCGCAGCAAAAGCCCTGCCAAAGGCTCATATTCTCTCGATCTTGTAGACTGCCCAAGTTACGCTTCGTTGTCGCCGCAGCGGGAGGCGCGTCTGGCACCGGATGGGACGGCCTCCACATCAGCAGCGCGTTATCTGGGATAAGAGCGGGAATCCGACGCGGCATGTTAGTGATGTTCTTCAGATCGAACGGTGGCAATTGCGTGAAGCAATTCACGCAACCAAGGCCAAGAGTAACCTATTATCGACGGACAAAGTGGTTATCTACGACAACGGTGACATTACAGATACGTCAGGGGACGTGATCGGGAATGCCTACGATGAGATCTGATAGCCCCACACGTTCATTTGCCACGCTGCGAATAGTGGCCGACGACCTCGATCCGCAAGAAGTCACGAGAATACTTGCTATACGCCCGACCTTTGCCCACAAAAAAGGGGACGTGTATTCGACAGGCAGAGCCGAGAATATCATGGCCAAGACGGGAATTTGGTTGTTTGATACGAGATCTCTGCTCCCAACCGACAATTTCAACCTTCATCTGTCTTTTGTGCTATGGTACTTGGGATTGGGCGACGCTCCGCAAAGCCTAACCAGGCTTATCGAGCTTTCGTCCTTCCTGCGTCACAGGAATGCTAAGGCCGTATTATCTCTGTTTTGGCACGGCGGACCGCGAGCAAGGGCTCCAAGAAACATAAAGCCATTAGCTAAACTACTTGAGCAATTTTCTATCCTCGTCGACATAGACTTCGACCGGGACGAAGAACCACGCACGGTGAAGAAGGCAGCTTAGGTCTTCACGAACTCCGGCACCCCGCCTACGCGTTTCGTCACACGCGACGCATCGAACGGTAACGTCGGTGCTGGCCCATCCAAATGCCGGCGCTACGGCGCGCGATCAGCTCGCGGCCGAAAAATCAATTTTGAAATCGGGATAAGCCTCCTTCAAAACGCCCATGGCTTGATGCCATTTCTCGCCACCCCACTGGTTCGAGAAGGCGTAAGTCTTGTCGTTCGCCTTACAGAGCTCGCCGTCATCGCAAAACCAACGGCCTGCCTCGAACCTCGTCCCGTTCGCCGTCGCTTTCTCGGCAGCGAGTGTCAGGAATTCTGCCGCGTCCACCGAGCCCTCGACGACGCACCAGACCCGGTTCGAACGCCAAGTGAAGAGGTTTGCGATCTTTTCGGGGTCGACGCCGTGCTCGCAAAGGCGCCTGCAGATGAGAAAAATCGCAGTTCGCTTATACATCGACGGACACTACTGTCCGGTTAAAAACCTGGGAAATTCAATTGGTTATCGTCTTGTGCAACTTCGAAACAGTCGGCCTCGCGAGAGAATGCCGTCAGGATCTCGCTCTTTTCAAAAACCGCCACCGAAAAGACCTGCAGCAATGTGTAGAGAGGCGCCTCCAGCCGGAGCCGTTTGCGCACGATCGCAACCAGCACATAGACCGAAACGGAGTGTCTTGCCGGTGTTCATGA
>Ga0209656_10000849_pt1 | contig 19804 bp, 19 predicted proteins | sample BogFormECP12_OM2_FD_188239 | JGI IMG/M metagenome (GOLD analysis project Ga0209656, IMG submission 188239) | Bog forest soil microbial communities from Calvert Island, British Columbia, Canada - ECP12_OM2 (SPAdes) (version 2) | ecosystem: Environmental > Aquatic > Freshwater > Wetlands > Bog ... | reverse complement strand
AACACGTGGGGAAGCTTGTATTTCAGTCCCTGCCCACGGCGGGGATCAGGCACTTCCGCCAGCAGACCCAGCAACGGCGAAAATGGCGGCATGGCAACCTCCGACTCGGTTGCCAGCCCACGAGTCAGACATTCGCCGATTCGCGAATCCCCATTCTTATCAGCCGCTTCAGTTCGATCAGCCCGTGTTGCGGCGCGGACTCAGTTCAGCCCATCCGCCAGCGTTGAACAGCCTTGCCGCGCACGCCAACCCCGCCGGCCCCGCGCCGATGACGAGGGCCTCTAGATCGCGCGAGCCGTCGTGTACAACTGCGCTCATCGAACACTCCTGCAGCCAGCGGCGGGTGGGGTTTCGAGTAAGAAATGGGTGCCCCCTGCGAGTCGACGATGACCCGCTCTCCCGGCGCTTCTCACCATCGGAATGACACTGTTCCGTAATTCGATCGTCGTCAGACGCGAGTCAACCTCCCACAGCTTTCCGTGTGACACGGCGTCTCCAAGCCGGCTGTGGTTCGTTCGAGCCGCGGCGGATGTCCCGTGTGGGTCGGAAAGCCGCCAGGACCCGCCCGGTCGGGCTGTGGTTGCGAAGGACCGCTCCTAGTCGGATGGGGGCCGATCGGGATTGCGTCTCGGACCTCCGCCTCAGCGACTACGCGGAGACAGATGTTTCCTCACTGCGGAGGTCATCTCTATGTAGCTGCAGCCTTAGCAACGCACGCGCCTGCCGCGCCGTGGCAACCGGGCGACTGTGCTCGGCAGCCAGGCGGGCCACGTGCGCTACGAGAGCCGCATTGGAAGGGGCCAGCGTCGTGCGGTCCAGGCGGACGTTGTCCTCAAGGCCCGCCCGACAATGCCCGCCCATCTCTAAGGCCCAGCGGGCCACCTCGAATTGATGGCGGCCGATCCCAGCAGCAGTCCAGGTGGCGCCCGGCAACAACTCGTTCAGCTTTGTCACCTCGAACTCCAGGACATCGCGCCGAGCCGGCAGAGCGTGCTTTACGCCTAAGACGAATTGCACATGCGGCGGTGACAGGATCAGCCCCTCTGCGACCAACTCGGCCGTATTGTAGAGCATGGCGAGGTCGAAGACCTCGATCTCAGGCTCGACGTGCAGGTCGCGCATTTGAACGGCGAGGCTGCGCACGAAATCCGGCGGGTTCTCGTAGACGATGGTCGGGAAGTTGACGCTACCGGTCGCCAGCGAGGCCATATCGGGCCGCAGATGCAACATGCTGCCGCGCTGCGCCAGCGCCCGGCCGCGCCCGCCGGTGGAGAATTGCACGATGATGTCCGGGCAGTGCCGGCGGATACCCTCCTGGAACGCCGCGAACTTCGCGGGGTCGCTGGACGGGGTTTCATCCTCGTTGCGGACATGGACGTGTACAAGCGCCGCACCTGCCTCGTAGGCGGCGTGCGTGCTCTCGATCTGCTCGGACACCGTCACCGGCAACGCGGGGTTGTCGCGCTTGCGCGGAACCGAGCCGGTGATGGCAACAGAAATGATGCACGGATCGGGCATCGTGTCCCTCCCTCAGGGCCGTGTCAGGCGACAGCCGATGGATGCCGTGCGAGCGGCGTCACGGCGATGTCCATGAAGGGAAACAGCGGCAACGACGACAGAACAGCATGCAGCTCGTCGTGGTCGGCCACGTCGAAGACGCTGATATTCGCGTAGACGCCGGCGACGCGCCACAAATGCGGCCACTTGCCCGCACGCTGCAGCTCCTGCGCGAGCGCCTTTTCCTCGGCCTTCAGCCGCTCGAAACGCTCGGGATCGACGTCGTGCGGCACGCGCACGTCCATGCGGACGCAATACAACATGTTTCTCTCCCTCAGTGTCGCGCGTAACGGCGCAGCTTGTCCTGGTCGAGCGTGACCCCGATGCCGGGGCCGGCCGGCAGGTGGATATGGAAGTCGGCGAAACGCAGCGGCTCCGTCACCAGGTCGTCGGTCAGGATCTGCGGGCCGAAATGCTCGCATCCCCAGCCCAGTTCGCGCAGTCCGGCGAAGGCGTGCAGATGCGCCGCGGCACCGATCGAGCTTTCCAGCAGACAGCCGCCATACAGCCCGATGCCGGCCGCCTCGGCCACCGCCGCGACCGAGCGCAGACCCAGCAGCCCGCCGTGCTTGACGAGCTTCAGCGATACCACGTCGGCCGCCGCCGCCTCCACCACGGCCAACATGTCGGGCGCTGAGAAGACGCATTCGTCCGCCATCAGCGGCACCGCCGATCGTGCCCGAACGCGCGCCATGCCGGCGACGTTCCAGGCCGGCAGCGGCTGCTCGACCAGGCGCACGTCCAGCTCGGCCAGTACCGGCAGGCAGCGCAGCGCGGTCGTCTCGTCCCACGCCTGGTTCGCGTCCACGATCAGGCGCGCGCGCCCCTGCAGCGCGCCGGCGAGCCGCCGCAGGCGTCCCAAGTCCGCCTCCGGCGCCAGCGCGCCGATTTTCACCTTGAACGTGTCGTGCAGGCGCGCCGCGAGCTTCTGCTCCGCCTCCTCGATCTCCTGCGTGGGATCGCCGGACGCGAGCGTCCACAGCACCGGCACGCGGTCGCGCACGATGCCGCCGAGCAGCAGTGCGGCTGGAACGGCGAGCGTCTTGCCGACGGCGTCGAACAGCGCCGTCTCGATTGCCGCCTTCGCCGCGTTGTTGCGCTTCGCCGCCGCATCCATGCGCGCGCCGGCCACCGCGAAACGATCAGCGGGCAGGTCGAGCACGGCGGGAGCGAGATAGGCGTCAATATTGGCCTTGATCGCCTCGACGCTCTCCTCGCTCCAACGCGGGCCGCCGAGCGTGGCCGCCTCACCGATGCCGACGACGTCGTTGGCGAGGCGGACTTCGACGATCACGTAGCTCTGCGCCGAAACCGAGGTCTGCGACAGCTTGTGCCGCCGGACCGTCGGGACGTCGACGATGGTGGTCCGCACGGCGGCGATCGCGAGATCGTGGCGCAGGTCGGCGGGGACGGCGATCGCGGTGTCGGGCATGGCTTTGTTTCCGTTGCAGGCGTCGGGGATCGGATGGCGCGCTGGCGCACCATCCTTCCCGGGCCTTCCTTGTGGTTGGTCGCGGGCCGTCAGGCGGCCGGCGCGTGTTCGCGCTCGACGACCGTCTTTGGCGCCGCGGTAGTCTCCGGGTGCAGCACGAAGTCGAACGCGATTTCCGCATACGGCGCGTTCAGCCCCCGAGCGTGCACCGCCGCCGCATCGGTCACCCGCCGTACGGCCGGGATGAGGCCGTCGCGGGTGGCGAACGCGAAGTCGTCGTGCAGATACTCGTCGCCGTCGATGTTGATCTGCGTCGTCAGCTTCCGGTAGCCGGGTGCGGAGACGAAGAAGTGGATATGCGCCGGGCGGTGGCCATGCCGGCCGAGCTGGTCGAGCAACTGCTGCGTCGGCCCTTGCGGCGGGCAGGCGTAGCCCGACGGCAGGATCGAGCGGAACCGGTAGCGGCCTTCGGCGTCGGTCTCGATCCGGCGGCGCAGGTTGTATTTCACTTGCGACGGATCGAAGAACGAATAGCCGCCGAGCGTGTTCGCGTGCCAGACATCGACGACCGCGCCGGCCACCGGCTTGCCGTCCATGTCACGCACCTGGCCTTCCATGAACAGCACCTCGCCCTGTTCGCTACCGTCATCCAGCCGCGCCTCGCCCTTCGACAGCGGCGCGCCGGCGATATACAGCGGGCCTTCGATCGTGCGGGGTGTGCCGCCTTCGATGCCGGCCTTGCGCTCCGCCTCGTCCATCCGCAGGTCGAGGAAGGTCTCCAGTCCGAGCCCGGGCACCAGCAGCCCGACCTCGTTCGCCTGGCCGAGCCGGGTGAGGTAGCTGACCGCCGTCCAGAACTCGTCGGGCTGGATGTCGAACTCCTCGATGGTGCGGAACAGGTCGCTCACCAGGCGATTGACGATGCGTTTGACGCGCACGTTGCCGCCGTCGCCGCTCAGGCCGCTGACCTTCATCAGCAGATCCCGCACGTCCTTGGTTTCCATCAAACTGTCACTCACGTCACGTTCCTCCGTGTTGGTCGTTTGCGCCGGAAACGGTCCGGCTGCCGTCGGTCAGCCGAGATCGCCGCCCGCCACGGGCAGTGTGACCCCGGTGATGTACGATGCCTCGTCAGAGGCCAGGAAAAGGATCGCCGCGGCCTGCTCCTCCGTCGTGCCGTAGCGCTTCATCAGGCTCGACGAGACCGTCTGGTCCACCACCTGACGCATCCACGCCTCGTCTTCGGCGGTGCGCGGCGCGGCGTTGCGGGGGACGCGGCGGGGCGGCGCCTCGGTTCCGCCGGGTGCGATGCCGCACACGCGGATGCCGTGCTGCGCGTATTCGAAAGCGAGGCATGCGGTGACGGCGTTCACGCCGCCCTTCGCCGCGGCGTAGGGCACGCGGTTGACCCCCCGCGTCGCCACCGACGAGACGTTGATGATCACGCCTCCGCCCTGTGTCAGCATCGCCGGCAACACGGCGCGGCAGCACCACAGCGTCGGATACAGCGACCGGCGGATCTCCGCCTCGATCTGCGCTTCGTCGTACTGTGCGTACGGCTTCGCCCAGATCGTGCCGCCGACATTGTTGATCAGGATGTCGATGCGGCCGAAGCGCGCCTGCGCCTGCTCGATCGCGTCCGACGCGCCGGCATAGGCTTCCAGGTCGGCGATGATCGCCATGTGCCGGCTGACTGCGCCCGCCTCCTCGCGAACGTCCTTCACAAGGTCGGAGCGGTCCACGAGTGCGACATGCGCGCCTTCTCTTGCCAGGCGCAGTGCCACGTCGCGGCCGATGCCTTGTGCGGCACCGGTGACGACGGCGGTCTTACCGGCGAAGCGGTCGGTAAAGGTGGTCATCGCCGCCTCACGCCGCCTGCCGATGGGTCTCGCCGATAGCGGTCACCGCGCCGCTCGGCGAGAACTTTTCGTAGTAGAAATTCGCCGGCATCACGCCCTGCGCGCCGAGCCACGCGCGCACCGCGTCCACCATCGGCGGCGGCCCGCAGAGATAGATGTCCACCTCGCCGCCGTTCAGCCGCTCGGGCGTGATATGCGCGGTCACGTATCCCTTGCGCGGATGCGCGCTGGCCTCGGCCGCCACACAGGTCGCGAAGGTGAAGCCCGGGATGCGCGCGGCGAAGTCTTCCAATCGCGCCACCTCCACGAGGTCGGCGTCGTTGGTCACGCCGTAGACCATGTGGATCGGCTGGCGGCCGGCGCCGCTGGCGGCAAGCTTGCCGAGCATCGACAGGAAAGGTGCCAAGCCGGTGCCGCCCGCCAGGAACAGCAATGGCCGACTCACCTCCCGCAGGTAGAAGCTGCCCGCCGGGCCGACCAGCTCCATCGTCGTCCCGGGTGTCGCCGCCTCGCGCAGCCAGGTGCTCATCTGGCCGCGCGGGATGTCGCGAACCAGGAACGACACCGTCGCGTCGCCGGGTGCGGAGCTGAACGAATACGAGCGCCGCTGGTCGGTGCCCGGCACGCGGATGTTGACGTACTGGCCGGGCAGGAAGGCGAGGCCGGCGGGGGCTGCGAGCGTGAAGGCGATGCTCGTCTCCGACAGGCGCTGCACCGAATTGAGTGGCGCCTCGAAGCTCTGACCCCTCGTCTTGCACACCGCGGACGACGCGGCGATGGCGACGACAAGGTCGGTCTCGGGCCGCATCTGGCACGCCAGCGCCAGACCCTCGGCGGCTTCCTCCTCGGTCAGCGCGTCCTCGATGTAGCTGCCGCCGTCGTAGCGGCCGGACTCCACGCGGCACTTGCAGGTGCCGCAGGCGCCGTCGCGGCAGTCGAGCGGGATGTTGATGCCGGCGCGATAGGACGCATCGGCAACCGTCTCGCCCGGCCTGCAATCGACGAAGCGCGTGACCCCGTCCTCGAAGTTGAGCGCGATGGTGTAGCTCATGTTGTCGTCCTCCCCGGGCGTCGCGCTCAGATCTGGTAGATGTCGACGACGTGATGGATGTAGTCGTTCTTCAGGACGACCTTCTTGCGCCGGACCAGTGGCTGCGCGCCGGTGGTGTCGATCGTGTAGAACGACGTGCCGAAATACGTGTCGACCGTCTTGTAGCGGTAGCTGAACGTCACCCAGTTGCAGCGCAGCCTGGTCAGGCCGCCGGCCTGATCGAGGATCTCGACGTTGCTGATGTTGCGTGACGTGCGTGGCTCCGGCAGGCTGGTGGCGCTGGAGCGCTCGGTACGGATGCGGAACACCCGGTCCTCCAACCCGCCCTTGTGGCCGTACCAGATCAGCGAGATTTCAGTCTGCGGGTCCTCGGTGAGCTTGTCGTCGTCGTCCCAGGCAGGCATCCAGAACTCGACATCGGGTGCATACAGCGCGAGCCACGCATCCCAGTCGCGGTCGTCGAGGAAACGGGCTTCGCGATACAGGAACTGCTCGGCGTCGTGCTGCGTGAACGCGGTGCGGGCTGGCGCTTCGATGGTGGCGGACATGGCGTTTCTCCTCAGCCCTGCGCCGTGCCGGCATCGGCGAGCAACGCGCGCCGCATGGCGTCCTGCCAATACTTGTGCTGGACGACGAACAGACCCTCGTCCTCGGTGCGCACGCCGCTCATTAGCGGCTTCAGCCCGACTGCGTCGGCAGCCTCGTCCGGTCCTTCGATCCAGTGCTTGGCGCCGCGGCACATGTCGTTCCAGCGCGCCGCGCGGCCCATCATCGCCATCTGACAGGCGCGGAACTCCTCCAGGTCATCGGGCGTGGCCATGCCGGAGGCGTTGAAGAAATCCTCGTATTGGCGGATGCGGCGGGCGCGGGCTTCCGGCGCCTCGCCCTTCGGCGCGATGCAGTAAATCGTCACCTCGGTCTTATCGACTGCGATCGGCCGGTAGGTGCGTATCTGCGAGCTGAACTGGTCCATCAGATACACGTTCGGATAGAGGCAGAGATTGCGGCTGCGCTGCACCATCCAGTCCGCGCGCGCCTGGCCGAATTGCGCAGCCAGTTCCTCGCGCCGCTCCCAATTCGGGCGGTCCTCGGGGTTGGCCCAGTTGGTCCACAGCAACAGGTGGCCGTTCTCGAAGGAGTAGAAGCCGCCGCCCTGCTTGGCCCAGCCACCCGCGCTCATGGCGCGGACGTTATCGACCTGCTCGGCTTCCTTGCGGCGTCCGGTGGTGGCGGCGTAGTTCCAGTGCACCGCGGTAACGTGATACCCGTCGGCCCCGTTCTCGGTCTGCAGTTTCCAGTTGCCGTCATAGACATAGGTCGACGAGCCGCGCAGGACTTCGAGTCCGTCCGGCGACTGGTCGACGATCATGTCGATGATCTTCGCCGCCTCGCCCAGATGCTCCTTCAGCGGCACCACATCCGGATTGAGGCTGCCGAACAGGAAGCCGCGATACGATTCGAACCGCGCCACCTTCGTCAGGTCGTGCGAGCCGTTCTTGTTGAAGGTGTCGGGATAGGCCGCGCCCTCGGGGTCCTTCACCTTCAGCAGCTTGCCGCTGTTGTTGAACGTCCAGCCGTGGAACGGGCAGGTGTATGTGCTCTTGTTGCCGCGCTTGTGGCGGCACAGCATCGCGCCGCGATGGCTGCAGGCATTGACGAAGGCGTTCAGCTCGCCCTGCCGGTTGCGCGCGATGAAGATCGGCTGCCGGCCCATGTAGGTCGTGAAGTAGTCGTTGTTGTTCGGGATCTGGCTCTCGTGCGCGAGATAGATCCAGTTCCCCTCGAAGATGTGCTTCATCTCCAGCTCGAAGAGGTCCGGGTCGGTGAAGATGTCGCGGCGGACGCGGTAGACGCCCTTCTCCGCGTCGTCCTCCAGCGCGATGTCGATCGTGGTCTGGATGCTGTCGAGCATGGCTCCCTCTTATCCTTCTTGGTTTTGTTGGACGCCGCGGCGGCCAGATGCGCCGTCCCGAATGATGGCAACGACCGTCCCGGCGCAGCTTCCGCACAGCGCACGGCACCCGCAGGCGGCATAGACTGCGAATGGACGATCGGCGCCGTCGCGGACGGCCTGCCTGAGTTGCCGGTCGTCCAGCGCGTTGCAGTGGCAGACGTACATCTCGCGGGCCCTCAGGTTACCGAGCTTGCGCCGGGCGGCGGGCAAACAGACGGCGAGGGGCGGTCGCGTTGTTCGGCCGACCGATACACCCGTTGCGTCGACCGCGATGCGATACCTGAGACATTCGTTTCCTCCGTCTCGATCAGATCGCACTTCCACGCGCAGCAAATCCAAGACTAAATTGGTGTCAACCATACCCGGGAGGTATCGTCTGGACTCGCGTCAGCTCCGCTACTTCGTGACCGTCGCGCGCGAGCGGAACTTCACCCGCGCGGCCGAGAAGCTGCGCATCGCGCAGCCGCCACTCAGCCGCCAGATCCAGCAGCTCGAGGAGGAATTCGGGGTCAAGCTAATCGACCGCGGCAGCCGGCCTCTCGCTCTGACCGATGCCGGACGGCTGCTGTTCGAGCAGGCCGTTCAGGTGCTCGACCGCATGGACGAGATGAAGGCGATGATGCGCCGGCTGCTGGAAGCAGAGAAGCCGCGCTTCAGCATCGGCTTCGTGGCATCGACGCTGTACGGATACCTGCCTGAGGTCATCCGCCGCTACCGCGTCGCGCGTCCCGGCGTCGAACTGACGCTGCTGGAGCTCACCACGATGGAGCAGATCGCGGCGCTGAAGGAGGGGCGGATCGATGTCGGCTTCGGCCGCATCCTGTTCGACGACCCGGCGATTACGCGGACCCTGTTGCGCAACGAAAAACTGTTCGCAGCCCTGCCGCTGACGCACGCGCTGGCGGCGCGGAAGGGGCCGCTGCGCCTCGAGCAGCTCGCCCGCGACGCCCTGGTGGTCTACCCGAAGGCACCGCGTCCGAGCTACGCCGACCAGGTGCTCGCGCTGTTCCGCGACCGCGAACTGAAGCCGCCGTCGGTCTACGAGGTGCGCGAGCTGCAAACGGCGCTCGGGTTGGTGGCGGCCGGGACCGGCGTGTGCGTGGTGCCGGCCTCGGTCGAGCGGCTGCGCCGCGACAACGTCGTCTATCGCCCGCTCGACGAAGTGGGCGCGGTGTCGCCCATCATCTTCAGCACGCGCAAAGGCGACACCTCGCCGGAAATCGCCCGCGTGCTGCGGCTGATCAAGGAGATGTACCGCAAGGAGGGAATCACGTTCGGCGCCTGACACAAGGCCGCGGCCGGTTCACGGCGGCGGGTGCAGCATGGCCGCGCGCTGCTTGAGCCCCACCGTGATGCACTCGGTCAGCGCGCGGATGCGCGGCGTGTGGCGTGTGTCGTTGTGCACCGCCAGCCACAGCTCGCGCACCGGCGGGTCGGGCGGGACAGCGAGGCGGATCAGGCCGGGGCAGTCATCGCCGAGATAACGCGCCAGACAGGCCAGCCCGATGCCGGTAGCCGCCGCGGCGCGATGCGCATAGCGGCTGTTGGAGCGCAGCACCGGCCGCGCCTTGGCGGTGAGCCGGCGGAACCACACCATTTCGGGAAGTGCCATCAGGTCCGCGTCGGTCAGCACGGTGGCATGATCCGGCGCGCCTTCCTGCCAGTCCGGCTCGCCGTGCCGGTCCAGATACGATGGGCTGGCATAGACGCCCCAGGAGAGGTCACCCACCTTGCGCACCGCCAGATCGTTCTGCGTAAGCCGCGCGAGGCGGAGCGCCACGTCGGCCTCGCGCTTCGTCAGGCTGAGCGAGCGCGTGTCGGTCGCCACTTCCAGGCAGATGCCCGGATATGTCGTGCGGAACGATGCGAGGATCGGCGTCAGCACCTCCACCGCCAGGCTCTCCACGGTGGTCAGGCGAATGGTGCCTTCCAGCCGGATGTCCCGGCCGGTGATAGCGCGTTCGACCGCCAGCGCCTCGGCCTCCATGCGCTCGACATGGGCGAGCACCGCCTCGCCGGCGGCGGTCAGCACGAAGCCCGCCGGCGTCTTCTGGAACAGGCGCGCGCCGGCGCTCGTCTCCAGCGCGTCCAGGCGGCGGCCCATCGTGGATTGCCGGACTTTCAGCACGCGCGCGGCGCCGGAGAGCGTGCCTTCCCGGGCGATGGCCAGGAACGAACGCAGGTCGTCCCAATCGAGCATGACGCACAGCGTAGCCGAGCGCCGGGGGATCGGCCATGCGTCCACGCACAGGGATCTTCGAAACTTCGGGAAGCGCCATGCGCCGGTGGGCTGATTAGCTCTGGCGCCGACAGCGTTGGCGATCGGCATAGGGCCGACCGGCGCGCCCGCAGGAGAGCTTGCATGATCGACACCCGCACGGCGCCGTATGGCGCGCTGCTCCTACGCGTCAGTCTCGGCGTCCTGTTCCTCGCCCACTGCGCGCTGAAGCTGTTCGTCTTCACCCCAGCGGGAACGGCCCAGTTCTTCGCCAGCGTCGGCGTGCCGGGGCTCGCCGCCTATGCCGTCATCGCCGCCGAGCTGCTGGCAGGCGCGGCGCTGATCGCCGGCTTCGCCACCCGCTACGTGGCACTGCTCGCCACGCCGATCCTGCTGGGCGCCATCGTCGCGGTCCACGCGGCCAACGGCTTCTTCTTCGACGCGCCGCACGGCGGATGGGAGTATCCTGCCTTCTGGATCGTGGCCCTGCTGGTGCAGGCACTGCTCGGCGACGGCGCCTTCGCCGTCGGCCTGCGGCGGGCCCGCACCTCCGGCCGGCCGGCGGTTGCTGCGTAAGTGACTGCCGGAACCGGGCCGGTCCGCCGGCCCGGCGCGCGCGAACCAGACGGAGTGACTGCCATGCTGCCCGCCCTGTTCGTCAGCCACGGCGCGCCCACCCTGCCGCTCACCGACACGGCGGCGAAGCGGTTCCTGGCAGGTCTCGGCACCGACATCCACCGGCGGTACGGGCGCCCCGCGGCGATCCTGGTCGCGTCAGCGCACTGGGAGACGGAGTCGCCGTCCGTCAGCGCGCCGGAGGTCAACGACACCATCCACGACTTCTCCGGCTTTCCGCGTGCCCTGTACGAGCTGCGCTACCCTGCCCCGGGCGCGCCTGCCCTGGCCGAGCGCGCCTGCGACCTGCTGTGCGCGGCCGGGCTGCGCAGCGCGATCGACCCGCGGCGCGGACTCGACCACGGCGCCTGGGTGCCGCTGTCGCTGATGTATCCGGCGGCCGACATCCCGGTCGCGCAGGTTTCGTTGCAAAGCCATCTGGGGCCAGCGCATCACCTTCAGCTCGGCCGGGCCCTTGCCCCGCTGCGCGACGAGGGCGTACTGATCGTCGGCTCGGGCAGCCTCACCCACGACCTGTCCGAGTTCCGCGCCTATCGCGGGGCAATGGATGCGCCGGAGCCGGCCTGGGTGACCGATTTCGCGGACTGGTTCGCGGCCGCGATCGCGGAGCGGCGCACGAGCGATCTGCTGGCCTATCGGCGGCTCGCTCCGAACGCGGCGAAGAACCACCCGACCGAGGAACACCTGCTGCCGATGTATGTCGCCCTCGGCGCGGGCGGCGATGGTGCGGCCGAGCACCTGCACGCCAGCACCACGCATGGCGTGCTGCGGATGGATGTGTTCGCATTCCATTGAGGGTGTCTGAGTTTGCGATGCCTATACTGCAATCGACCCGACCTGCCAGCCGTGGCCCAACGGTTCTCGAAGTCAAACGACCGCTTGGGGACGACGGCTGCCGTTGGCAATCCCCATAAAAGTACGTCTGCCTGTTGCCGTTGCGACTTCAGCAGCGGCTGTTCTGGTTTCGGCCAGAACTGGCCGCGCGTCAGCGCGCGATCGGGCCTATCGAGACGCTCCGAAATGCATCGAGAGGTCAGGAAAACGCGGACGGCTCTCCAATTCGGCTCAGGTGTCTGCAACGATAAGGTCACGGTGGGTAGAGGCCAGGGCATCGGTGATCCGCAACACCTCCTGCAGATGGGTGCGCACCGCCCGTTCGGCCACTGCCGGACGCCGCTCGAGTACGGCGCGGAGGATTGCCCTGTGCTGCTCGATCAGCACGTCGACGGGCGTGCTGGCGGGCAGGTCCAGGAAGCGCAGGCGGTCGAACTGTGCCTTCTCGCGCTCGATGACATCCCACACGCTGCCCAGGCCCGCGCCCTCGGCGAGACCGCGGTGGAACATGTCGTCGAGCGCGATGAAGCGTTCGGGATCTGTCCTCGCGTTGCACTGGGCTTCGATCGCTGCCGCCAAGTGGGCATGACTCGCGTCCGACAGACCCTGCTGCGCCGCGCGGCGGATGATGGCCACCTCCAGGGCCTCGCGCACGAAACGGGCGCGCTCCATCGCACGCAACGAGATCGGGCTGACAAAACTGCCGCGTTGCGGACGAACATCGATCAGCCCGTCCTCGACCAGCCGTATCAGCGCTTCGCGAACCGGTGCGCGGCTGGTTCCGAACCGCGCGGCAAGGTCGCTTTCGGACAGCTTCTCTCCCGGACGCAGGCGGAGCGTGATGATTTCGTTTCGCAACAGGCCATAGATCGAGCGGCCGGCGCGGTCGGCCACGGCGACGGACGGCAGCGGCGTCAGCCGGTCGCGTCCAACCGCATCTCCCCCGTCGGCGACGTCCATGCGAATGGCCTCCGTGTCACAAGAACCCTGTGGAAATCCAGGGAATGAGCGTGATGATCATCAGGACGACGAACAAGGCGCCCAGGTGCGGCCAGACCGAGCGGATGGCAACGTCGGGCGATACGCGTCCGATGGCGCAGGCCAGATAGAAGCCGACGCCGAAGGGCGGGGTGAACAGGCCGAAGCCCATCGCGAACACGGCCACGATCGCGTAGTGGATCTGGTTGACACCCATCATGCCGGCTATCGGGAACAGCAGCGGCCCGAACAGGACGATCGCGGGGACGCCTTCCAGGACGCTACCGAGCACGATGAACGCCAAGGCGGAGACGAGGAGGAACCCGATCTTCCCGCCGGGCACGGCCGCCATCATCACCACAAGCTGCTGAGAAAACCCCGATTGGGTTAGCGCCCAGGCCATCGCGGTCGCCGCGCCGACGACGAGCAAAATCGCACCCGACAGCGACGCCGATTCGACCAGGATCGGATAGACGCGCCGCCAGTCGAACTGGCGGTAAATCACGATCCCGACCACGATCGTGTACAGGATCCCGATCGTGGACACTTCCGTGGCGGTGGCAACCCCTCGGACGACGGCGGTGCGGATCACGATGGGCAACCCGAGCGCCGGCAGGGCGATGAGGAACAGCTTGCCGCGCTGGCCCCAGGAATGACGCGCCGCACCCGACACATCTTCGTGGCGGGTCTGCCGGAACACGACGATCGACAGCGCAAGCAGGCCGACGACAGCAGGCAGCAGGCCGCCAGTAAACAGCGCTGCGATCGACACGCCGGTCACCGACCCGACTGTAATGAGGACGATGCTGGGCGGGATGGTCTCGGACATGACCGCCGACGCGGAGAGCAGCGACGTCAGGTCGCCCTCGTTGTTCCCGCGCTTGATCATCTCCGGGAACAGCGCCGGCGCCACCGCGGCCATGTCGGCGGCCTTGGCGCCCGAGATTCCGGACACGAGATACATCGAACCCAGCAGGACGTATTGCAGGCCGCCCCGCACGTGACCGATGAGCGCCACCAGGCATCCGATCATTGCGCGCGCCAGGCCGGCCATCTCGATCAGCGCGCCCAGCAGTACGAACAGCGGCACGGCGAGCAGGATCAGATGCGACATGCCCTCGTCCATGCGATCGGGTACGATCTCGACCGGGATCGACGTCGCGAAGGCGACGAACCCGACGGTGCCGAGCAGGAAGGCGAACGCGATCGGCATGCCGATCGCCATCGAGCCCATCACGAAGACGACGAAGAACAGGATCAGGTTGCCGTTCCCCATGTCTTCGAGGTTCGGCCCGAACCATTGCAGAAGACCGATTGCGCAACCGGTCAGCACGAGCGCCACCAGCACCTGCTTCCAGTCGGCCACGCGTAACAGATTCTGGATCGCCGTGACCAGCATGAGCACGACGCCCACCGCGACCGCGGCCCCGCGATAGCCCTCGCTGATCTGCATGACGGGGCTGAGGCCATCGCTGAGGGAATCGTAGTGCTCCCAGGCGGGCATCACCAGCGCGGCAAGGACGGCGACGACCAGCATCGTGGCGACGGAATCCAGCCAGACGCGCTTGCGCTGGCTCATATCGCGGACAAAATAAGTGAGCCGCATGTGCTCGCCGCGGCGCAGCGCCACAGCGGCTCCAAGAACAGCAAGCCAGATGAAGATGAGCGTGGCGAGTTCATCCGACCAAGCGAACGGATTCCCGAATACATAGCGCGCTGTCGTGCTGGCGCCGAGCAGTACGACCTCGGCTACCAGCAACGCCGCCGCGGCGAACTCGACGACGAGGGACACGCCCCGGTCGAGCGCGCGCAACGCACGGCCCGCGGCGCTGGCCGGCGGTGCGCCGACTTCCTCGGGGAACTCCTCGCCGGCGAACTCGGCAGGCAAGTGTACCATCATCGGCCTCGGTGATCGGGTTGACGTGATCCGTGCGTTGCGGTGCGCCGCCTAGAGCGGCCCGGTGTACTTTTCGAGCAGCGCCCAGGGTTCGTCTCCGAACTTCTTCTTCCAGTCAGTATAGAACCCGGCCTGCTTCAAAGCGGCGCGGAACGGCTGCTTGTCCGGCGAGGTGAAGGTCAGGCCGGCCTTGGTCAGCGACCCCACGAGGTTGGTGTTGAGCGTCACGATGTCCTCGCGCTCCTTGACCGCGGCGTCGCTGAGGTTGCGTGTGATCGCATCGCGGATCTCGGCAGGAAGGCCGTTCCAGCGCCTCGCGTTCGCGAAGATGTAGTGGCCGTCCCAGATGTGGCCGCTCAGGGCGACGTATTTCTGCACCTCATACAGCTTGGCGCTGTCGATCAGCGCGAGCGGATTCTCCTGGCCGTCGACGACGTGCGTCTGCAATGCAGCGTAGAGCTCGCCGAAGTTGATCGATGTCGGCGCCGCGCCGAGGTCGCTGAACAAGGTCACCCAGAGCTGGTTTCCAGGGACGCGTATCTTGAGCCCCTTGAGGTCGTCCGGCGTGTTGATCGGTTTGTTGCTGGTGGTGATGTTGCGGTAGCCGTTGTCCAGCATCTTGGGAATGACATGCATGCCGACCTTGTCGAACTGGGCCCGCACATAGTCGCCCAGGTCGCCGTCCATCGCGGCCCAGACCTTGTCGTAGTTCTCGAACGCAAACGCGACCGCATTGATGCCGCCGACGGGCACCACTGTCTGGTTCACGCCGGAGGTCGACATGAAGTCGAGCGCTCCGGTCCGGGTCTGCGAGAACATGTCCGGCTCGCCGCCCAACTGGCTGTTGGGATAGATCTGGAGATCGACCTGACCGCCGGTGTCCTTCGCAATGGCCGCACTCGCTTCCTGGATCCGCTTCACGCCCGGATGGTCGGCGGGAAAGGCGGTGCCGTATCGCAGTCGGTATTTCGCGCTGTCGGCCGCGGCGGGACGCAGCGCGCCGCCGGCGAACGCCATGAAACCCGTTGCCGCGACGGCGGCACCAAACCGGCGCCGCCCGATGGATACGGCCATGCTTACCTCCCTGCTTGACTTCTTCAACTGGTCGACTAGTCGGCTACTACCGGAGAGTAGCCCAGGACGCAAGTGGGTCGTGCGCGGCTCAGGATTTCGGATTCACGGTGTCCGCTTGCCGCCGCGACCGGTCGGTGTTACGGAAGAGTAGTCGACTAGTCGACCCAGCCCCGCAATCGGAGGAAACCATGGTCGCCATCGCCGTCTCGTCTCCCGGGGTGCTCGAGGTCACACGCCAGAGCGAGCCGGTCCCGCCGGGTCCGGGCGAGGTGCTGGTGCGGGTCGAGCGGGCGGGCATCTGCGGCTCCGACATCCACATCTTCCACGGCTCCAATCCATTCGCTCGCTATCCGCGTGTGATCGGGCACGAATTCGCGGGCCATGTCGTCGCGGTCGGCTCCGGCGTCGAAGAACTGGCGTCCGGCGACAGGGTGGTCATCGATCCCGTCATCGCGTGTGGGCACTGCTATCCATGCCGCGTCGGCAGGCCCAACGTGTGCAGCAACCTCGAAGTCCTGGGCGTGCATCGCGACGGCGGCTTCCGCGACTACGTCGCCGTGCCGGCGGCGAACTGCGTGGCGATCCCGCCTGATCTGCCCATCGAGATCGCGACCCTTGCCGAGCCGTTCTCCGTCGCGGCGAACGTGCTGTCGCGCACCGGAGTCGATGCGGGCGATACGGTCCTGATCTACGGCGCGGGCACCGTCGGTCTGACGGTCCTGCAGGTCGCCCGTCTGCACGGCGCGCGCTGCATTGTGTCCGACGTCGATGCCGCGCGGCTGGAGCGGGCACGCGGATACGGTGCAGCTGTTGTTCTCGACCCGCGCTCCACCGACGTCCCCGCAGCCGTGCGCACGGAAAACGACGGCCTCGGTCCGACGGTCGTCATCGACGGCGCCGGCATCCCGTCGCTGCTGGAGGAAGCGTGCCGCCTGATCAGTCCGGCGGGGCGCATCGGTCTGCTCGGCTTCTCTCCCGCTCCGTGCAACGTCAGCCAGCAGCAGATCGTCGCCAAGGAGCTTTCGATCGTCGGCTCCCGCCTCAACCGCCGCTTCATTCCGCAGGTTGTGCAGTGGCTCGCCGAGGGGAAGATCAAGCCGGCCGCGATGATCACGCAGACGATCCCCGCCAGCGAGGCGCGTGCGGCGTTCGAGCTGATCGAGAAAGAACCGCAGCGCACGATCAAGGTGCATCTCGACTTCGCGCACTAGCCGGCGGAGCCTTGCCATGACCGGCGTCAGCGATCGCCCGCGTCTCTCGTCGGCCACGTTCGCGCAACTGCGCCCGGGAACCGCACGACCCGGCTACGACTGGCGAACGCTCGAGGCCGGGATCGTGCATCTCGGTCTCGGCGCTTTCGTCCGTGCGCACATGGCCACCTACACGGACGACCTTCTGGCGATCGAGCCGGGTCCGTGGGGGATCGCCGGCGTCAGCCTGCGCCGGCCGGACCAGCGCGACGCCTTGGCGCCTCAGGACGGGCTCTACACAGCGCTGCAGCGGGACGGCGCCGGCATGCAGGCACGCATCGTCGGCTGCCTGCGGCGGACGATCGTAGCGCCCGAGAACCCCGCCGCGCTGGTCGCGACGATGGCCGCCCCGTCCTGCCGCATCGTCAGCCTGACGATCACCGAAAAGGGCTACTGCCACGATCCGGCAACCGGCCAGCTCGACCAGCACAACCCCGAGATCCGCCACGACCTGGAAAACGCCGCGGCACCGCGCTCGGCCGTCGGGCTGATCGTGGCTGGGCTGGCGGCGCGGCGTCTTGCCGGACTGCCGCCCTTCACCGTGCTGTGCTGCGACAACCTGCCGCACAACGGGCGGCTCGTGGCCGGCCTGGCACACAATTTCGCGGCGATGCGGGACGACGCGCTCGCCAGATGGATCGAAGCGAACTGTGCGTTTCCCTCGACGATGGTGGACCGCATCGTTCCCGCGACCACAGACCAGGACATCGCGGCCGCCGCCGAAGCGACCGGGCTCTACGACGCGGCACCGGTCACGCATGAGCCGTTCCGCCAGTGGGTGATCGAGGAAAGCTTCGTCGCACGCACGCGACCGGCCTGGGACAAGGTGGGGGCGCAGCTCGTCACCGATGTCGCGCCTTACGAGCACATGAAGTTGCGCCTGCTCAACGGGGCGCACTCGGCGCTTGCCTATCTCGGCTATCTGTCGGGCTACGAGACCATCGCCGACGTCATCGCCAACGATGCGTTCCGGGCCTATGTCGGCCGGCTCTGGGACGAGATCATCGCGGTCGTGCCGCCGCCGCCCGGCGCGGACCTGCACCGCTACGCGGCGGAACTGCTCGCCCGCTTCGGCAACACTGCGATCCGGCATCGCACTTGGCAGATCGCCATGGACGGGTCGCAGAAACTGCCACAACGGCTTCTGTCCACCGTCAGGGAGCGGCTCGCCCGCAATCTGCCCATCCCCCGGCTCGCGCTCGCCATTGCCGGCTGGATCCGATACATCGGCGGCAAGGACGAAGCCGGGCAGCCGATCGATGTGCGCGATCCGCTCGCGGACCGGTTGAAGACGGTGCTGGCCGAGGCCGGCCCCGATCCCGCGCGCCAGGTGGAGGCGGTCCTTCGGGTCGACGCGATCTTCGGCGCCGATCTGCCGAATGCGCCGGGTTTCGCCCAAGCGGTGACGCGCGCCTATACGCGCTTGCGCGACACGGGTGCGCGCGCCGCCATCACCGACGCCTGAACGCAGCAATCTGGAACGCGGGAGTTGCCGATGGAACAAAGCTGGCGCTGGTTCGGCCCGGACGATGTAGTCCCCCTGCATGCGATCCGGCAGGCCGGAGCGACCGGCGTCGTCACGGCGCTGCATCAGGTCCCGTACGGCGAGGTCTGGACGACTGACGCGATCCAGGAGCGCAAGTCGATCATCACCGCCGATCCGACCCTGGGTCTGCACTGGAAGGTCGTCGAGAGCCTGCCTGTGCACGAGCGCATCAAGCTGGGCGAAGGCGACCTCGCCCCGCTGTTCGACAATTACCGTCAGTCGCTGCGCAACCTCGCAGCCTGCGGCATCAAGGTGATCTGTTACAACTTCATGCCGGTCGTGGACTGGACCCGAACGGAGCTCTACCACCCGCTTCCGGGCGGCGGCCGCGCGTTGCGCTTCAACGCCCACGAATACGCCGCGTTCGACTGCTTCATGCTCGAACGGCCCGGCGCCGAGGCGGACCACTCCGCGGACGTGCTGGCGCGGGCGCGCGCGTGGTTCGCGCAGGCGTCTGAAGCCGACAAGGCGCGTCTGCTGTCGAGCATCATGGCGGGCCTGCCCGGCGCGTTCGATCGGTACGACATCCCGGGCCTGCGGTTGATGTTGCAACGCTATAAAGACATCTCCGCCGACACCCTTCGCGCCCATCTGGCCCGGTTCCTGCGCGAGGTCGTGCCGACAGCCGAGGAGGTCGGCATCCGCATGGCGATCCATCCCGACGACCCGCCGCGGCCGCTGATGGGCCTGCCGCGCATTGTCTCAACCGCGTCGGACCTCGCCTTCATCACGGCGGCGGTAGACTCCGTCGCCAACGGCGTGACGCTGTGCACCGGCTCGCTCGGCGCGGGCGCGCAGAACGACGTCGGCGCGATCACCCGGCAGTGCGCAGACCGCATCCACTTCGTGCATCTGCGCAATGTCGCCAAGGAGCCCGACGGGTCGTTCATGGAAGCCGACCATCTGGCAGGCGACACCGACATGGTCGACATCGTCGACACGGTGCTGTCCGAGCACAAGCGGCGCCGGGATGCTGGTGACGTGGACTGGCGCATCCCGTTCCGACCGGATCACGGCCACGAACTGCTCGACGATATCGGCAAGAACAGCTTTCCCGGCTATTCGGCCATCGGCCGGCTCAAAGGATTGGCCGAACTCCGCGGTGTCATGACAGCCGTCGCACGCCTGCGATCGCTGCCGATCTCTTAATTGCAGACCGGCCACGACGCATGACGCAGACCTGCATCGACCCGGGCGGGACCTGAACAGCCCAAAGGAGCTGTTCGACGACGACGCCAAGCTGAGGACCGACCCCGAGATGGTCGCCCGCGCCAAGCAGCTCATCAAGCGTCAGAGCGGCACGTATGACCCGTCCGACCTTCGCGATTGCAGCCAATGCGGCGGCGGACGCCGCGATCGGCGCTGGCAACTTACATACGAGCGGGGTTGGACGCACTGCCGGCGAGCGCGGTTGAGCCGCGGCAGCTGCTGCTGTTCGGCGCGACGGGCTGACGGAAGGAGTGATCGACAGGCCATGTGCGGGAGATTTTCACAGGCGCTGCCGGCGGAACTGCTGGT
>Ga0209656_10000847_pt1 | contig 19818 bp, 11 predicted proteins | sample BogFormECP12_OM2_FD_188239 | JGI IMG/M metagenome (GOLD analysis project Ga0209656, IMG submission 188239) | Bog forest soil microbial communities from Calvert Island, British Columbia, Canada - ECP12_OM2 (SPAdes) (version 2) | ecosystem: Environmental > Aquatic > Freshwater > Wetlands > Bog ... | reverse complement strand
CATTCGCATTGCGCCGCAGCGCTGGTGGATCATCGCGTGGGCGGTCTTCGTCGGCCTGTTCCTGTTGATGGCGCAGCTTGCGCCGGTCGTGCTTCTACCTATCTTTTATAAGTTCCAGCCACTGGAGAATGAAGGCTTGCGCGAGCGTCTGACGAAGCTTGGCGAGCGCGCGGGCACCCGTGTCCGCGGTGTCTATGAGTGGAAGCTGTCCGAGAAGTCGAAGAAGGCGAACGCCGCGCTTACAGGCATGGGCTCGACCCGCCGCATAATCCTCTCCGACACGCTGCTCGAACATTACTCCGACGATGAGATTGAGGCCGTCCTCGCCCACGAGCTCGGGCACCACGTTCACCGGCACATTTTGAAGAGCATTTTCATTCAGGTTGGAGTCACCTTCTTCGGCTTTTGGCTGGTCAACCAGGTGCTTCGGTTTGTGATCGCGAGAAACTGGTTTCCGGTGCTTACTTCGCGACTGTATGACTTCGCTAACCTGCCGCTCATTGTGCTGGTTGTGACCCTCCTGAGTTTTCTACTCATGCCCGCCTTGAACGCGATCTCGCGCCGGCACGAGCGCGAAGCCGATCGTTACGCGTGGGAAAACATCTCGGCGATCGCACCCTTTATCACCTCGATGCAGAAGCTGGCTGACCAGAACCTTGCGGAGCGCGAGCCCTCGAAAATTGTCGAGCTGCTCTTCCACTCACATCCCTCGATTGGCAAGCGGATCGCAGCGGCCGAGGCATGGGCGGGCCAGCAACCACAACCAGAAGTCCAGTCGCTCACTTAGACATTCCACGGATAATCGCTTGCACCCGCTGCAAGTCTTCCTCCGTGTCCACTCCAACCGTGTCGAACGGGGTTTCGGCCACGTGAATGGCTGTGCCGTGCTCGAGGAAGCGCAACTGTTCCAGGCGCTCGCTGCGCTCTAGTTCCGACTCCGGCCACTCGCAGAAGGCGTCCAGCGCAGCTTTGCGATAGGCATAGAAGCCCAGGTGTTTGAAGTAGCGCGTCTGCCCATTACCATCGCGATCGAACGGAATCGTCGCGCGAGAGAAGTAAAGCGCACGGCCGTCCAGTGCCGTGACCACTTTCACTGCGTTCGGATTGTTCACGTCCTCCGTTGAGCACAGAGTCTTGAGCGTTCCGACCTGCACATCGTCAGGTTCCATCAGTTTCAACAGAACGTCGAGGTGTTCCCGCCGAGCCAGCGGCTCATCACCCTGCACGTTGACGTAGACATCGGCCTCAACCTCCCGCGCAACTTCGTGGACGCGTTCTGTCCCGCTGCGGTGCGCGGGTGATGTCAGACGGAAGTGCCAGCCGCTTTGACGGCAAAGCGCGGCGACCTCTTCCGAATCCGTGGCCACGATTACATCCTGCAACTGAGAGCAGGCGCGAGTAGCTTCGTAGACGTGAGCGAGCATCGGCCGGCCCGCGATCTCGCGCAGAACCTTGCGCGGCAGCCGGGTAGAATCCAGCCGCGCCGGTATGATTGCGATGACTTCCATTCGCTTAGTTTCATTGGGCAGGCGACAAGATGCAAGACCCACCCGTACCCGCGCGCTTACCTGCCAAAATTAACCGCAACCGACTGCGAAAAATAGAATCAATAACTTAGACCCGTTGGGGATACTGTATTGCCTCTTTACGAATACCAGTGTAAGAAGTGCCACAGCCTGACCGAGCGTATCCAGAAGTTTTCCGATGAGCCGTTGACCGTCTGCCCGCATTGCGGGGGAGAGATGGAGCAACTCCTCTCGGCTCCCGCCGTGCAGTTCAAGGGTTCCGGCTGGTACGTCACCGACTACGCCAAGAGAGCAAGTAATTCCGGCTCTCCGAGCGGAAACGGATCGACGTCTGCCCCGTCCTCGGAGAGCAAGAACGAAGCCACAAAGACCGAGACGCCATCTTCAAAAGACACCACCTCCAGAAACACCTCCTCGAAAGACACCTCCGGCAGCGAAAAATGAGCCCGAAGTTTGTGCTCCTGGCAAGTGCGCGACATCACATGGGTGTGTGATGGCCGTCTCACGTTCCTGTGTTTATTACATTTCCCCGGGAGTGCAGCCGGGGGTAGAATGCTTGGGAACGAGCACTCGTTCACGTATCGCTGCCTACTTCCATACGCTTCTTACCAGGAGGACAGGTCATGCCGAAGAACGCTTTGACCATCACGGACCAACGCAACGACAAAACCTATGAAGCTCCGATCGAGCACGGGACCATCCGCGCCATGGAACTGCGGAAGATCAAGACTGATCCCGAGGACTTCGGTGTCATGACCTATGATCCCGCGTTCATGAACACTGCTTCATGCAAGAGCAGTATCACCTTCATCGACGGTGACAAGGGCATCCTTCGTTACCGTGGCTACGATATCGAAACCCTCGCCGAGCATTGCACCTACCTGCAAGTGGCTTATCTGTTGCTCAACGGCGAGCTGCCCACTCCGGAGCAGGACAAAGAGTGGACCTACCAGATCACTCATCACACCATGCTGCACGAGACCACCAAGCATTTCATCGATGGCTTCCGCTATGACGCGCATCCGATGGGAATTCTGGTGAGCACTCTGGCGGCGCTGTCGACGGTTTACCCGGAAGCCAAGGACGTGCACGATCCCGAGAACCGCCAAAAGCAGATCGTTCGCCTGATCGCCAAAATGGCGACGCTGGCAGCGTATTCCTATCGCCACCGCCGTGGCCATCCCTACGTCTATCCGGACAATGACCTGAGTTATCCCGAGAACTTCATGAACATGCTGTGGAGGATGACCGAGCCAAAGTACGTAGCCAGCCCGGTCATCGCGCGCGCGCTGGACGTCCTGTTCATCCTGCATGCCGACCATGAGCAAAACTGCAGTTCGACTACCATGCGAGTGGTGGGCAGCTCCCAAGCTGATCCTTACCTCTCGATGGCCGGCGCTGCGTCGGCTCTTTCCGGGCCGCTACATGGCGGCGCGAATGAGGAAGTGCTGCGCATGCTGGACGAGATCGGCTCGGTGAAGAACATTCCGGGCTACATCAAGCGCGTGAAAGAAGGCGAGATCAAGCTGATGGGTTTCGGGCACCGGGTTTACAAGAACTACGATCCCCGCGCCCGCATTATCAAGGCCGTCGCCGACGAGGTGTTCCAGGTCACCGGGAAAAACACCCGGCTCGATATTGCGTTGGAACTCGAGCGCATCGCGCTTGCCGACGACTACTTCGTCACCCGCAAGCTCTATCCCAACGTAGATTTCTACTCTGGAATCATTTATCAGGCCATGGGCTTCCAGCCGGATATGTTTACCGTACTGTTCGCAATTCCGCGGGCAGCTGGATGGCTGGCACAATGGAATGAGATGATCCAGGATCCCGAGCAGAAGATTGCCCGTCCGAGGCAGATCTACACCGGCGTGGAGCAGCGGAAGCTGCAAACCACGCGGGAGGAGAAGACAGCTGTGAAAGTAGGCTGACAGCCAGGTCAGTCAGTGAGACATGGGGCGGAGCGTTCCGCCCCATTTTTTCCTGCCTGGTGTTAGGCGGCATCCTTCTTGGATGGAACCTTCGCACCGGCACGTCGGGCTTCGCTAAGCCCGATCGCGAGCGCCTGTTTCCGGCTGGTTACCTTTTTCCCGCTTCTTCCCGATTTTAGCTTGCCCTGCTTAAATTCGTGCATCTCCCGTTCGACGCTCTGCTGTGCTTTCGGACCGTATTTACGGGTACCCTCGCTGCGCGATGAACTCGAGCGTGACTTTCTTGGCGTTGCCATCTTGTGAACCTCCCTTCCCCTATAAGACGCTGTCCAAGTGCGTGCGGGTTGCGCACCGCGTTGAAGAGCCTGGAAAGAGTGGTTTGTAAAAGTTTGGGTCGCGATGACCTTCGCGATTCGAGTCTAGGCAAGCTGCGAAGTGCAAAAGGCGCACTTGCAATGCACTCGCGATTCCGTTGCAAATATTACTCTATGGTAACCAGCCATCCCGGCGATTTTCTGTGCCAAATGGAGTGTGTGCCGGTTCCACCTCCGGTCTGAGTCGCAAGGCTTGTAAATCGCTGAGGAATCAAGGTTTATACCCATCGAGAACCCTCGCCTAAGGGGCTCCTTTCATGCTAAAATGAAAAAGGATCGTGAGGCTCTTAAGCCCTTGAAATTTCAAGTAGATAGGGGTTATCTGCCGAGATAACTCGTGCTACCACGATCTGTCCGCAGAAACGGCAACCCAATTCCGACCGGGTTACCGATGGAATGGAGCAGGATGTCCCCGAAAGATTCTCAACCAGCCGCTGCTGCGGCTTCTGAAAACATCAAGGCCGTCGAAGTGCAGGGCGAAAAACTTCCCCAAGAGAGCAGCAAGAACGGCGCCGGCAAGGCCGACGGTGACTACACCGCTGACTCCATCAAAGTCCTGGGCGGGATGGAAGCGGTGCGTAAACGTCCCGCCATGTACATCGGATCAACCGGCGAAATGGGTTTGCATCACCTGGTTTACGAAGTGGTAGACAACTCTGTTGACGAAGCTCTGGCGGGATTCGCCGACCACATTGACGTCACCATCCACATCGATAACTCCATCACCGTGGTGGACAACGGCCGAGGTATTCCCGTTGAAGAGATGGAGGTGGACGGAGAGCGTCTGCCCGCCGCTCAAGTCGTGATGACCATGTTGCACGCTGGCGGCAAGTTCGACAGCTCGACGTACAAAGTTTCCGGTGGGCTGCACGGGGTGGGAGTCTCCTGCGTCAACGCGCTGAGCCATCTGCTGGAGCTGGAGATCTGGCGTGAGGGCTCGGTGTGGGAGCAGACCTACTCCAAGGGTGAGCCCACCAGCAAGCTGAAGAAAACCGGCAACACCAAGAAGCGCGGGACCAAAGTCCGCTTTCTGCCGGACCGGGAGATCTTTACAACTACGGAATACAACTACGACACCCTGGCGCAGCGCCTGCGCGAGATGGCCTTCCTTAACAAGGGCCTGCTGATCACGCTCACCGATGAACGGGCCAACGATCCCAAGACTGGCGAACCCAAGCGCGCCGAGTTCAAGTACAACGGCGGCATCGCCGAGTTCATCAAGCACCTGAATCGCGGCAAGAGCGTTCTGCACGACAAGCCGATCTACATGGAAGCCGAGCGCGAGGGCGTGACCATGGAAATCGCGCTGCAGTACAACGACGGATACTCCGAAACGGTCTTCAGTTTTGCCAACAACATCAACACCGTCGATGGCGGATCGCATCTGTCGGGCTTCCGGACTTCACTCACGCGAACCATCAACTATGCCGGCCAGCAGCTCGGCTTGTTCAAGGACGTGAAAGAGAATCTGACTGGGGATGACGTCCGCGAAGGACTGGTGGCCGTGGTAAGCGTAAAATTGTCCCAGCCTCAGTTTGAAGGACAAACCAAGGGCAAGCTCAATTCCGATATTGCCGGCGTGGTACAGGCCTTCGTGAACGAGCGACTGGGAGCCTTCTTCGAGCAGAATCCGCCGGTGGCCAGGAAGATCATCAACAAAGCGATTGAAGCAGCCCGTGCGCGCGAAGCGGCACGCAAGGCCCGTGATCTCACACGCCGCAAAGGGGCGCTCGATGGCGGTGGATTGCCGGGCAAATTGGCCGATTGCTCTGAGCGCCAACCCGACCGCTGCGAGGTGTACCTGGTCGAGGGTGAGAGCGCCGGCGGTACAGCCAAACAGGGCCGCGATCGCCGCTTTCAGGCAATCCTGCCGCTAAAGGGCAAGATCCTCAACGTCGAGAAGGCGCGCTACGACAAAATGCTGGGCCACGAGGAAATCCGCGCCATGATCACGGCGCTGGGCACGGGCATCGGCAAGGAGGATTTTGACGCTTCCAAGCTGCGCTACGGCAAGATTATCCTCATGACCGACGCCGACGTGGACGGCTCGCACATTCGCACGCTGCTGCTGACGTTCTTTTTCCGCCACATGCAGGATCTCATCAAGCGCGGCAACGTGTACATCGCGCAGCCGCCGCTGTATCGCATCAAGAAAGGCAAGTTCGAGCAGTACATCAAGAACGACGCGGAGTTCGTGAAAGTGATGGTGAAGCGCGCCGCCGACGGCATCGTGGTGCGCTACGGTGAGGGCGCCGCGGCGCTGGAAGGCGCTCCGCTCACCAAGTTCATGACCACACTGAACGATTACATCGGCTTCTTCGACAAGGTGGACAAGCGCATTCGCGAGGAGAAGATCACCGAAGTTCTGCCACGGGCAGACCTGGTGAAGCGTGCGGACTTCGAAGGCGACAGCAAGAACCCGCCGAAGAAGATTCTCGCCTTGGAAAAATCGCTGAAGGCAATCCAGAAGGAACGCGGCATCAAGAGCGTCGAAAAGCGCTTTGAAGAAGAGCACAGCCTGTGGGAAGTGGCGTTCGTGAACTCGCAGGGTGCCGAGCACGTCGTCAATTGGGAGCTGGCCTCCACGCCCGAATACCGGCAGATGATGTCGAAGTACAAGCAGATCGAGCAGTACATGCTGCCGCCGTACTTCATCGAGAGCGTGAAGAAGGAGGCTGGCGGCAACGGCAAGGAAGAGCTGAGCGACGCCGAGCGGGCCGACCAGGAAAAGGCCGAGCAGAAGAGCCCGAAGACCTCCAAGCGCAAGGCTGAAGCTGAGACGGTTGAGAAGGCCTCCGCTCGGGAGCTGTTTGACTACGTGCTTAACGAGGGCCGCAAGGACTACACCGTGCAGCGCTACAAGGGCCTCGGCGAAATGAGCTCGCAGCAACTCTGGGAGACGACGATGGATCCGGAACGCCGTACGCTGCTTTCGGTGAAGCTCGAAGACCTTGCCGAGACTGAGAACATCTTCTCCACGCTGATGGGCGAAGATGTGGAATCGCGCCGTAGGTTCATCGAGGAAAATGCGCTGGATGTGAAGAACCTCGACATCTAGGCCGGCTATCTTGCGAGGCAAACGGATCGGAATTGATTGAACAGCAAACTCGATATTGAGACGACAATTCCGAGTTATCTGGCCGCGATGCCGAGTCGCGATCTGCTCGTAGCCGCTCATCAACAGATCACGCGCATATGGTGGGCAGACCGCCGCTTGGGTTTCAATCTCTACGTTTCCGAGCTGGTGTTGCGGGAATGTAGCGCCGGCGATGCTGTCCTCGCGGCAACCCGAGCCGAAGTTATCCGAGAGCTGCCCGTATTACGGATCACCACTGAGGCACTGGAATTAGCAGATGTTTTGGTCTCGGAGGGGCTTATCCCGCGCCGCGCCGCGCCGCGGCTGATGCTCTCCACTTGTCGATTGCTACGTTTACGGTTGCGAATATCTTCTTACCTGGAATTGCAAACATCTGGCAAACGCCGAGATTCAGCGGCCTGCGCGTATACTGGCGAGCAGCAAGGGTTGGGACCTCCCGCTTGTCTGCACACCCGAGGAGTTGATGGGAACTGAGGTATGAACATACATGATGAAATCGTGGAGGAGGTTCGGGCGGCCCGCGAGGCCTACGCGGCACGATTCGATTTTGATCTGACCGCCATGTTTGAAGACCTCAAGAAAAGAGAACAGGAACATCCGGAGCGCCTTGCCCAGTTGCGACCAGTCTCGCGCAAAACGCCTGTCCAGGCGTCTAACGCACGTCAAGTGCCGTTTGTCGCTTCAACCCCGCCATCCACGCCGCCCCCAGCACAAATACCACGGGATAGCACTCCAGGGTGTAGCGCGGCTCGGGATTCTCTAGCGACCCCAGCAACGCCGAGCGCAGCAGCACGAACAGCAGCATCAGGGCGAGATAGCGCGGCCTCGGACCGCGCACCACTCCCATCACCGCCGCGAACAGGAACAGCAGATTGAGCGCGCCCCAGACCAGCGCAACCATGAAGTCATGGCGATCGTTCCAGTATTCCCACCAGCGCGAGGTGACCGGCAGCATCTCGGTCCGCGGCCTCAGCCACATGTCTACAATTCGCATCAGCGGCAAACCCGCATAGTAGCGAAGGGGATGAGCTCGTATGCGCTCGTTCGCCAGTTCGCCAAAGCGGGCGTCCAGCTCGGGATTTACAATGAGGATCTTGTCATAGTCGCGGAAGATAGCTTCGGTCTTCTCGCGTTGCTCCGCGCTGTCGAAGGCACGCGAAGGCAGCAGGCCGAGATCAACGTGGTCGCCTGGGACCTCCCAGTACGCGTCCTCGGTTGAAACATATTCCCCAATCCATGTCCGCATCCACTTGTCGAAGCCCTCGGGCACGAACTCATCGGGATCGTTGGCGTAGCGCGGAGCGAGCGGCTCGAAGCGGTGGAAGTCGCGCCAGTTGCGCAGCGTCCACGGCACCAGCGGAGCAATGGAGATCGCCAGCACCAGCGCTCCCGCCCAGAACAGGCGGGCGCGTTCTTCAGGTCGCTGCCACATCCGCCACAGCAGGAACAGTCCGATCGCGACCAGCAGAATGCCTCCGTCCGGGCGCAGCATGATCCCGGCCGACACGGCTAACCCGCACCACGTCCACTCCGTCCAAGAGATGTGCCCTTCGTCCGAAGCTGTGAAGGCCGCGACGGCACAATCCAGCGCCACCGCGACAAAGAAAATGCTCAGCGTTTCGGCCAGCGGAGCGACGGCGTAGTTGGCCGTAAATGGACAAAGCGCCGCCAACAGGAACGCTAAACGGCTGGCGCGCTTGGAGACGGTTCGCCGCGCGAGGTCAGCGATAAAGAAGCAGCAGGCTATATCTACGACAATCTGCACCAGCAGGACGGCGTGGTAGTGCTCGCTTCCGAAGAGCGCGAAACAGGCGGCCAGGAATGCCGGATAGCCGGGCAGGCGAATCCAGGTCGGCTGTGGGCCCTCGACACGGGAAAGCCCGTAGATGCCGCGGCAGAGCCAGTTCTTGGCGATGTCGCCGTAAATCAGCGAATCGCCGGTGACATGGGGGAATCTAACGTAGAAGAATAGCCGCAAGGCAAATGCGGCCAGTGTGACCAGCAGGAAGTACTTCCGAGACTCCCAGAGCATCGGCCAGAACGGCCGCGGCTCAGTCCTCCCCAGCGATTTGCACTCCTGTTCCAGCACGTGGCGAATATAGCATTTGGTACTTGGTATTTAGCATTTTAGTCGAGCACCTGGCAGTTGAGTCCTAAGGCTAAGTGCTAAGCGCTAAGTACCAAATACCAACTGCCAATTGCCAAATGCTACGATTGACTTGATCCGGAACATGCCTCAGTCGAAACAGATCTTCTATGACGCGAATCGCAAGCGCTGGCGCCGCCTGCGACTCATTCTCGATACCGGCGTAATCGTTGTCACCCTGCTGGTGATTTTCTTCATCGTCACGATCGTCCGCGGATCGTCGGTGCCCGGCGTCGCGCTTCCCGGCATCAAGAGGCCCTACCATGCGCTCAAGGACAATCAGAAGCGCAAGCCCACGCGCGCCCAGAATACTCACCGCAAGACCAAGCGCCCCGCATCGCAGGTCGTGCTGAACTCCGACGAAGGTATCCGCGGCGCGTTCTATGTGAAGTGGGACGCCGCCAGCTTCGCCTCGCTGAAGGAATATTACCCGCAGATCGACCTGCTCTTCCCCGAGTGGATGCATGTGCTCACTCCCGATGGCAGGCTGCAGGCCGTCACCGAGCTCAACACGCTTTATGACGTGATGGACGACAAGGGCAAGCCCCGTCAGATCGACGACAAGGTCATGCCGTTTCTCAAGGGCGAGAAGGCGCAGACTGAAGTTCTTCCGCTGGTCAACAACTTCGATCCCATCACCAACGAATGGCGGCCTGAGCTCACGGCACAATTCCTGGCCAACCCGGCGGCACGCCAGCGATTTCGTGGCGAGCTGATGGCGTTCCTGGCGACGGACCAGTACAAGGGCCTCACGCTCGACATTGAAGCCGTTCCCGAGAACTCGCGCGATGATTATCACGCGCTCGTGCAGGAGCTCTACGACGATTTGCATGCCAAAGGCATGAAGCTCTACATCGCGGTGCCGGTGAACGATAAGGAGTTCGACTATGCCGGCATCGCCAAAATCTCCGACGGCCTCATCCTGATGAACTACGACCAGCACTATCCCGGCGGCGAGCCCGGAGCGGTCGCCGGACAGGAATGGTTCCTCAATAATCTGCGGGAAGCACTGAAGGTAATCCCGAAGGAGAAAATCATCTGCGCCGTCGGCAACTACGGTTACGACTGGGCGATGAAGAAGGGCCAGAAGAAAGGCACGCCGCCGGAAGCGGTGCACAACGTTTCCGTGCAGGACGCGTGGCTGGAGGCTTCTGACGCCGCAACCGACGTTGTCTTCGACGACGATGCGATGAACCCGCACTTCGCCTATCTTGACGATAACAACGTCCGGCACGATGTATGGTTCCTCGACGGAGTGACCGCGCTTAACCAGATGCGTAGCGCGCACGCCCTGGGCATCTACACCTTCGCGCTGTGGCGGCTTGGCTCCGAGGACCGTTCCCTCTGGGCGGTGTGGGACAAGCCCTACGAAGCGAATGCTCCTGCCAAGCTCGAGACTGTCCCCCCCGGTCAGGACGTTGACATCGAAGGCGCGGGAGAAATTCTGCGCATCGACGCCCGGCCCGCCCCCGGCGAGCGGGAAATCAAGGTGGATCCAAACAACCTGGTCAGCGATGAAATCTTCAAGACCATGCCGCAGCCGTACGAAGTCAATATGTACGGCAGCTCACCGAACAAAATTGCCATTACCTTCGATGATGGTCCCGACCCGGAGTGGACGCCGAAAGTCCTCGACGTTCTGAAGGACAAGGGCGTGAAGGCCACGTTCTTCCTGATCGGAGTGGAGGCCGAAAAATACCCCAACATCGCTAAGCGGATTTACAACGAGGGCCACGAGATCGGGAACCACACCTTCACCCATCCCGATATCAGCAACGTCTCCAAACGTTACTTTGAGGTGGAGCTGAACCTGACCGAGCGCTTCTTTGAAGGCAAGCTCGGGGTGAAGCCGGTGCTGTTCCGTCCGCCCTACTCCATCGACCAGGAGCCCGATACCGCGGACCAGGTGCGCCCGCTGGAGCTGGCGCAGGACCTGGGCTACATCACCGTCGGCGACAAGATTGACCCCAACGATTGGCATGACAATCCGCGGCGGTCCGCCAATGAGATTGTCAGCGATGTGCTGGCCAACCTCCCGCCCTGCCGGCCTGCCAACCTCGCTTGCGGCAACATCATTCTGCTGCATGATGGCGGTGGAGACCGCCGCGAAACCGTTAAGGCGTTGCCGCAGATCATCGACGGATTGAGAGCGCGCGGCTATGATGTTGTGCCGGTTTCGGAGCTGATGGGCAAGACCCGCGCCGATGTCATGCCCGCGATCGCTACCCACGAGCGCTGGGCAGCTTGGATCGACGGTCTCAGCTTCTCTTTGTTCGCGGGTATTTCTGCGCTGATCATCTTCGTCTTCTTCGTGGGCGACGTGCTCATGAGTGGGCGCCTGGTCCTGGTCGGCGCGTTGGCCATCTTCGACCGCTTCCACCGCCGCAAGACCAGCTTCGATCCGAACTACCAGCCCGACGTCGCCGTACTGATCCCGGCGTACAACGAGGAGAAGGTGATCGAGCGCACGGTGCGCTCGGCGCTCGACTCCGACTATAAGAAGTTGCGCGTTATCGTGATCGATGATGGCTCGACGGACACAACTCTTGAAGTCACCCGCAACGCTTTCCAGCGGGAGATTGCCGATGGTCGCGTGACCGTACTCACCAAGCCAAACTCCGGCAAGGCTGACGCACTCAACTACGGCCTCGAGTACGTGACGGAAGGGCTTTTCGTCGGCATTGACGCCGATACGGTCATCGCGCCCGATGCGGTTTCCAAACTAGTACCGCACTTCAGCAATCCCAAGGTTGCGGCCATGGCCGGCAACGCCAAGGTCGGCAATCGCGTAAACCTGTGGACGCGCTGGCAGGCGCTGGAGTACATCACCAGCCAGAACTTCGAACGCCGTGCGTTGAATACGCTGAACGCCGTCAGCGTTGTGCCCGGAGCCATTGGCGCCTGGCGCACTGCGCCTGTGCGCGCGGTCGGTGGCTATCAGTATGACACCGTCGCCGAGGACGCCGATCTAACCATGGCGCTGTTGCAGGCCGGTTATTGGGTGAACTACGAGGACCGCGCGCTGGCCTACACCGAAGCGCCCACCAGAGCCAGCGGCCTGATGCGGCAACGCTTCCGCTGGTCCTTCGGCATCATGCAGTCGGTTTGGAAGCACCGCGCTGCGGTGAAGCAGAAGGGAGCGCTCGGCTGGGTAGCAATACCCAATATGGTCATTTTCCAAATCATTCTCCCGTTGGTGTCGCCGTTCATTGACATCATGTTCGTAGTCGGCGCCGTGACGTACTTCGTCAACAAGCATTTCCATCCGGAATCGGCGAATCCGGCGAGCTTCCAGCGACTGGTGGTGTACTTCGCGCTGTTCATGGTGATCGATTTCATCGCCTCCACCATCGCGTTCACGCTGGAGCGGCAACAGCCCGGAGGTAAGCGCGACTTCCTGTTGCTGGGCCACGTCTGGTTGCAGCGCTTCGCTTATCGCCAGCTATTCTCAGTGGTGCTCATCAGGACGCTCAAGCGCGCCATGGAAGGCCGTGGCTTTGTCTGGGACAAACTGGAGCGCACCGCGACTGTGAGGCAGCCGATTACGCTGCCTCGCGAGAGACAGGCGCAATGACGGAGGGACGCGCGTGACCCCTGCCTCGAAGCCCGCGCTCGATATGAGCGTCAACGTCGCGGGCATTACGCTGAAGAATCCTGTGATGGCGGCCAGCGGAAGCTTCGGCTACGGTGTGGAATTTGAAGACGTAGTCACCCTGCACCGCCTCGGCGGCTTTGTGACCAAAGGCCTCTCGCGCGAGCCCATGGCGGGCAATCCGCCTCCACGCCTGTTCGAAACCGCCGCCGGAATGTTGAACGCTATCGGCCTGCAGAACATCGGCGCGCGCGCCTTCCTGGAAGAGAAGCTCCCGCTGCTGCGCAAAATCAAGAACATCGTTTTCTTCTGCAATGTTTTCGGGCATTCGCAGGAGGAGTATGAAGACGTAGTGCGAATCCTAAACGACGGCGAAGGCATAGCCGCCTACGAGCTGAATGTTTCGTGCCCCAACACAAGATGCGGCGGCATCGCTTTCGGCAGCGATCCAAGAATGCTGTTCGACGTGGTCAGGGCAGTGAAGAAAATCGCTGCGCGTCCTTTGATCGTGAAACTCTCCCCTAACGTAACCAGCATTCCCGACGTCGCTCGCGCCGCGGAGGATGCGGGCGCGGACGCAATTTCACTGATCAACACTTTCGTCGCCATGGCCATCGACGCCGAAACCCGCAAGCCGCGCATCTCGAACGTTACCGCGGGCCTCTCCGGTCCGGCCATTAAGCCGATCGCGCTACGCATGGTGTGGGAGGCGGCCAAAACGGTGGAAATTCCGGTGATCGGCATCGGCGGCATCAGCACGGCTGAGGATGTAGTGGAGTTCATGCTTGCCGGCGCAAGCGCGATAGAGGTCGGTACCGTCAACTTCTGGGACCCGTGTGCCTGCGAAACCCTGGTAGATTCACTGGAGAAGTGGTGCCTGGAGCACCGCATCGAAAAGATCAGCGATTTGAGCGGCGGGCTGCAAGTGGATTGACTCATTGCTGGCGTTCTCTGGGCTTTAAGACGATTCAAACCCTAAAAACCTGCAAGAGCGAGATTCAGCCAAACGCGAACCCCTAGGAATGGGGAAAATGCCTTAGAGCTTGTTTCATGTGCGCCGTGGAAAGGCGGTGGTCTTCAGCGGGTGAAAATCCCGTCCGGGAACTGGTTCGCTCCGCCCGGTAGCAACCGAAGCAGCGGTGGAGGTAACGAAGCTGCTGAAGCCTTCGGTGTAGAGGGTCGCTAAGGCGACTTGGCGAGCGTGTAGGCCGTAACGCGAGCGAACGCTGAGCAGGCCCCGAAACGCTCAATGCAGGAGCCGACCTGGCTTGAATACAGGGAAGGCCGATGGCGATGGGGGAACACGAGCGAATAGATTCCATCGACCCTGCCGGGGTATTGGCGACGGCATGCAGGCATAGGAGACCAGACGCAACACGGGAAGCCCCAGCGGTGATCGCAATCAGGATCAACTGGCAACTCGCGAGAGACAGGCCGGGCCGTCTGGGGTGACGGAGAGGCCCGTACTACCGAGGAGGCCGGGTAATTCCGGCGGAGGGAAGGGGCCTTAGTTAAAGGCAAACGCAAGAAGCAACGAAGACGGAGAGATTGGTGATGAACCTAACAACTCCAGCAAGCATGCAGAAGTTGCAGACGGCGCTACACGCTAAAGCGAAGGAATCGCCCGACTTTCGTTTCTATGCACTGTACGACAAGGTGTACCGCGAGGATGTGCTGACGTTGGCCTACGCCTGCTGCAAAGCCAACGGCGGAGCAGCGGGGAGGGGATGATCAGACCTTCGAGGACATCGAGTCGTATGGGATGAAGCGATGGCTGGACGAACTGACGCAAGAGCTGAAAAGCCGAACTTATCAACCTAAACCTGTGCGGCGAGTGTACATACCCAAGCCGGACGGGAAGCAGAGGCCGTTGGGAATACCTGCCATCCGCGATCGGGTTGCGCAGACGGCGGCGGTGCTGGTACTCGAAGCGATTTTCGAGACCGACCTGCAGCCGGAACAGTATGCCTATCGGCGAGACCGCAGCGCACTGGATGCCGTAAGGCATGTCCACAAGCTGATTAACACTGGTCATAGACAAATCGTTGACGCGGATGTCAGCGGCTACTTCGATAGCATTCCGCATTCCGAGCTTCTAAGGTCGGTAGCTCGAAGGGTCGTCGATGGAGCCATGTTGCATCTGATCAAGATGTGGCTGGAATCTCCAGTCGAAGAGACCGACGAGCGTGGGAATAAGCGTCGCAGCAGGCTTCCCAGCAACTGGTTCAGCCGGTCGAGGTGCTCGATGTCAGTAGCCAGGTGATCCAAAAACATAACATTAAAGAGAACTCCCATGACCTGCGCTAGCGAAGGATCTCTATTATCTGCCGCTTCCTCTTGGTGTTCCAGATTGTGGCCGCGGACACCGATCGCGAGAATCTTTCTTGCCCCCAGCCGTATGACCGGGCTGAGAGGCTGTTGAAGGCGAACACAACCATCGCCAAAAAAGGCTGTTCCGCGCGCGGTCCCCAGTCGCACCGGCTGAAAGACCAGGGGAATGGCAGCCGATGCGCAAATATGGTCCACCGTAATCTTGGTGGCCAGAGTCACCCGCCGGCTCCGGTTCCACATAGGGTGGCCCTTCATTCCTTGAATGAAGAGATAACTCTTACCCGAGTTATAGTTGGTCGCGGAAATAGCGAGTGCGTAGAGATTCCCACGCTTGATATTCTGCTGGATTCGGTCGCAATTGAGGTGTGTGCTGAGAAAGTGCCTCAAAGGAGTTGCATCCAATAAGGAGTGGGCGTTACCTCCTCCAATAACTCCTCCAAACGAGAGATCTAGTATCCAAGTAAGGGAATTACGGGCCTGCGAAAACATATCACAGCGAAAGATGTCGGAAGGCCTGAGCTCCGACCAAAGCCGGGCGATAACTTGGGTCACCAAAGCAAAATTGTCGCTACCGGCCGCCAGGGAACAACCGTTAATCGCTCCAGCGGAAGCGCCTTCTATTATGGGAAAGGGATTGCCGTGATTTTGAACACGTGGTATTTCTCCAATGCGTTTGAGGACCCCAGCCTGATAAGCCCCGCGAGCACCCCCGCCTGTCATCACTAAACCGATCGCGTTTCCCATCTTCCCACCTCTACGACTGCCGTTGTGAGAATCCTAGACGTTCCAATTCCTCGCGACAATTAAGATTAATCTTCCGATTCAGACGAGCTGCGTTGCCATGGCCGCGGGTTTTTGGCACTCTTTTACCAACTGCTCTCCGCGCGCGAACAGCTCCTCCTTGGAAATCTTGCCGGCATCGAAGTCGGCCAGGATCGCTTTTTGGGCTGCGTAGTCTTTGTTTACGATGCCCGCCTTGCTCTGCAGCATGCGCCACGCTTTACGACGCTCGACGCAGAACAGTACGAGCTGCCGCGAGATCACCCGGTACTCGAGGTCTCCTTTCGCGCCCTGGACTTTGATGTAGACCCCGAAGTCGGGGACGTAGGAGCGGTGTTCGGGAAGCAGGTAGCGCCGATACACCGCATCCTGCTGAGTAATGCGGACGAGCATGTTTTCCAGCGAGATCAGCTTTTCTGCCTGGTCCTTTTTGATCTTCTTGAAGTGGTTGCGGAATCTGGCCTCGGTAAGGCACCAGTGGGCGACTGTATAGCGCGAAACCTCTTCCGTGCCCTTCGCCTTCGACTCGTACCAATCCTTATCGGGCGCGGGATTGCCCTTCAGATCGAGCGTTTCCTGATAGGTTTCCCCCAGCCGTGGATTGAAAATAAATTCCGGTGCCGCACGCGAGTCGCGCACGCGCTGGGCCTGGGCGAGGGCCATGTCGTCGCCCACGCCGTGCTCCGGCTGGCAGGTCGTGAAGCACTGCAAAAATGCCGTCCCGCGATACTCGAGGCCATCAAGAATGGCGCGCAGCAGCTTCGGTGGGTTGGCAATGGAGACCTGGGCCACGAAGGGAGAGCCGTGCCCGGCCAGGAAGGTCTCGGCCACCGTCTTCTTCTCGGTGCCCTTGCCCTGGGTCGCGGCGCCAAACACGTTCATGTCGCTGCCCCCGAGCATGGGCGTGGAGTCGGAGTTCTGTCCGCCGGTGTTGGAGTACACCTGGGTGTCAAGCATGATCACCTTCACGTTGGGGCGATTCTGGAGAATCACCTTTGACGTGTTCTGATAGCCGATGTCGCCGATGCCGCCGTCGCCACCGACCGCCCACACCTTGGGCAGCTCAAGGACCTCGCGATCGGTCATGAGCGTGTCGCTGAAGTGCGTGTACTCGTAGTATTCGCGCGGCGTGATGACATCCTCTTCGCGACCGAGCAGCGCATCGGCAAGCCGCTCGGGGATGACGGAGCGGCGGCCGTGATCGACGATGAAGCTCTCGCCCAGCAGCCAGCCGACGGTGACGCCGTCCTGGAAGAGCGAGTTCATCCAGGGATAAGGATGTGGGTTGTTCGGTGGAGTCGAGCCATAGACCGTGCTGCAGCCCGTGTGAGCCGTCATCGCCATGACGCTCATGCCGTTGGGCAGGCGGCCGTCGAGCGCCTGCAGCTCTTTATGGTTGAAGGCCTCCTGCCGCATCACGGCCGTGAGCGCGCCCACAGTGTCCTGGTCGGAGATCGGTCCATGGCACGCAATGCGTCCCCGGGTGTCCTTCTCATCCTCACCACCGAGACCCATCAGGAGATGAGCGACTGCTTGCCGCAGTAGTTCGTACTCCTTGGGACTTCTTGTTTTGAGCGCGGCCAGCTTCTGTACTCCCGCCTTGTCGAGCTCGTCTGCTTTGGCTCGCAGCCGGTCGGCTTTGCCGTGGTAGAGCGGCCGCATGTAGGCTTCGGTGGCGGCAGCGATCGCGCGCAGCACCTGCTTCTCGCCGCAGCCTGCGCAGGCGCCATCGCCGCTGACCATGGCGTCGTAGTTGTGCCGGACCATCAGCATGTTGCGCAGCGTCGCGGTCTTGGAATCCTGTGGATGCTCGTCGTTGTAGAGACCCAGGTACTTCTGTGGAGTATCCGGCAGAAGATTCAAGAAGCCAGTGCCAGTCTCGTGTTCGGCGTTGAACTCCTCGGTTTCCTCGACCATCTTCAGGGCTTCGTGATCGCCGCATGCGGTCACACAGGCAGCGCAGCCTTTACATAAGTCGGTGACGAAGATGGAGAAGATGCCGCCGGCGCCGGGCTTCTTTCTCTCCGGAGTCGAGAAGATGGCATTCACCTTCTGGTAGGCCATCGGCACCTTGTCGATAATGGAGAAGAACTGCAGCTTGGCCTCTTGCGAGAACCCATCCACCTCGGCCGTAATCTGGCGGAGGATTTGGGGCAGCGGTGTTCCTGAATTCTTGGCCACCGCCTCGGACATCATCTGACGCGCGCGCTTTTCGATCTCGGGGAGAGATTGCAGCATCTTCCTGCGCTCGCCCGGATCGGTGACGTATCGCACGACCGCAGTGTGCAGGATCGTCTCAACGTCTTGCGAACAGTTGGGCAGCGCAGTATCGGGACACACCGCGATGCACTCCATGCATTGGGTACAGTTTTCAGGGATGAAGAGTGGCGTCTCCCGGCGGGCGACGTACTTCGACGCAGTGTCACCGGTGCCGGCGGCCATGACACCGACAGAAGCCAGCGCAGACGACGGTTGGTTGTATCCGTAGCCGGAGCGGAACTCGGCATCGAAGGTCGCGATTCGCGTCAGCGGAGTGCGCTCTGCCTGGCCAGCGGGCACAGGGAAGGAGCGGCATCCAAAGTGGCAACTATCGCCGTTGTCGCCGCAGACGGTCGGCAGCAGCGCCTCACCGCGCAACGAGGAGCGATCTTTGGCTTCGAGCTTGCCCACGCGGACCTCCTGGACTTGTTCGAAGCCTTGCGTCATCACTTCCATGTTCGACTTGACGACGGCTTCACCGAGCTGACCAAACTTCTTCACGTACTGCTTGTGAACCACGTCGCGGAACTGCTCCTGGGTTATCCCGAATTCGCCAAGCAGCGGCGAGACCGCGAAGAATGCACCCAGGAAGGCGTTCCCCTGCATGCGAAGTTGAAGGTCGGCGCGGTCGGTCGCGGTGCGCGCAATTTGGAAACCCGGCAAGGTGAACACGCGGATGTTTTGGTCGATGACCTGCTTGCGGGCCCATAACGGCAACCGCTCCCAGGCCGCTTCGCCGGTCGCGTCGGACTCCCACACCAGGCAGCCGCCGTCGGCCATGCCGGCCAGCGGATTGGTGTGCGTGAATGCCCTCGGGTCGCAACAAAGCACCACGGTCACGTGACGCAGGTCGCAATTGACGCGGATTCTTTCCGGGGCCGCTACCAGGAAGTAGGCAGTGGGAGCACCTTTCTTCTCGGAGCCGTACTTGGGATTCGCGCTGACGTGAATGATTTCTTTGGGATTACCGAACTCGTCGACGATCTTGTCGCGCTCGTAGAGCAGGTCGTTCAAATCGCCCACGATGGCGCCCAGGTTCTTGCCAGTGGTGATTGCGCCCCAGCCGCCGATCGAGTGGAAGCGAACCGCAACCGCGCCCTTGGGCAGAAGCGACGGCGTTTCGTCGGACGTCACCTCGTAGGGATGATCGACTCCGAGCACCATAAACGAGGTTCCGTCGGAGGCACGCTTGCCGTCTTTGCGAGCGCGAGCGCCAGTGGCAAACTCATACGCGCCGAAGATCTGCTCCGGCCTGAAGTCCCGCGAGCCACAGCCGTAGATGCCGGAGAAGAGGCGGGGCATCTGCTCGGCTGTGATTGCAGGCAACCCGCTGGTCGCGGGACGATTACCGGTCTGCAATGCCTTATTGAGCGCAGTCCGGATGTCGCGGCCCATCGGGTTGTCGCCAGCCATAGCCTCGTCGGTGCGCTCCAGCACGATGACATTTCTCTTTCCAGCTAGCGCGTTGACGACAGCGGCCTCAGGAAAGGGCCGAATCACGTTGAGGTGGATGGAGCCAACCTTCGCGCCTCCGCGTTGGCGAAGATAATCGACCGCGGCTTCGATGTTCTCTGCCGCCGAGCCCAGCGACACGAACACGGTGTCCGCGTCGGCGGTCTTGTAGGCGGTAAGCATGCCGTAGTAGCGGCCGGTCAGCTTTCCGAAATCGCCGTAGGCTTCTTCGAGGAACTGCGCGATCGGTTCGGTGAAGTTGTTGCGGCGCGCGGCGATGCCCTGCATGTAGTGCTCTTGATTCTGCACCGGCCCGAGGAGCACCGGATT
>Ga0209656_10000846_pt1 | contig 19819 bp, 17 predicted proteins | sample BogFormECP12_OM2_FD_188239 | JGI IMG/M metagenome (GOLD analysis project Ga0209656, IMG submission 188239) | Bog forest soil microbial communities from Calvert Island, British Columbia, Canada - ECP12_OM2 (SPAdes) (version 2) | ecosystem: Environmental > Aquatic > Freshwater > Wetlands > Bog ... | reverse complement strand
CACCGACATCATCGCCGGCAGCAGGCGCAACCCCGATCGGGGAACCGTCGAACAGGACGACGGTGCGCGAGGTCCACGGTGCCTGCTCGTCCGGCTCGATCGGCTCGATGCCGCGGATGGTCATCGTGGTCGGCGACGGGGCGAGGGATTCCAGCAGCCCGCTTTGCCGCAGGCTCAGCCCCGGAGCGGCGTCCTCGCTCAGGGACAGAAACTCGTTCGACGTCAAGGCATAGTGGCTGAGTTTGCCCTTCGGATTGGACATCCGGATGACCGCGAAGTCCGGCTTGGACGCGCGCACCCGCGGCCTGAGCACATCTATCGGCGCATCTGCGTCAATGACCGCGAAATTCGTGTCCACGTCGCTCGGCAGGTCCACCACGGTCTGCCCGACCACCGGCGACGTGTCGCCGCCCACTTCGCCCACATCGGGCCCTGGCGCCTGTGCAAGCAGCCAGCCCCCGATCGATCGCAGCACCTCCGAAGAGACAAAGTAGGCGCCGTGGTAGGTGACGGAGTTCTCGCCCAGCGCTAACGACTGGCGCACCGCACCGGGCACGCCCGGGTCGATCGACGTCATCGATGACACGTCGACTACGAAATCGTTGGCATCACCGATCAACTGCTTGACGAATCCGTCGCCGATCAGCCGGAGCAGTTTGACCGGCAGCTCCTGGGGTCCGGACAGGCCGTCAACTTCAAAGTCGGAGGACACCGTGTAGTACGCCGTCGAAGGTTCCCGCCCGCTGGGCGGCGGCTGGTTGATCGCGGTGATGAAGGTGCCGCCCGGCACCATCGCGCCCAGCCCGGGCACCCGCTGCTCATCGGCCGCTTCGCTCACCAGCGCCTTAACCAGAATCGCCACGGCCTGCAACGATTCACGCAACGCGGTGCTCACCGACGCCGCGGTTAGCCCGGCCAGCGCCAGGATCCGGCAGGCGGACACGCCGAGGTTGGTGTACAAGTCGACGAGGGTGGACCAATTCTTCGGATTCGCCAGCGAGGTGCCAGCGTTCGGGCCGGCCACCATCACGGCATTCTTCACGGCAAATTCGTCCTGCGATGTCAGCAGCTGTTCGACGAGGCTGCGCAGGACCAGTGCGCCACGGCTGTGAGTGACCACGTCGACGTCCATGCCGTGCTGGATCGGCAGTGTGCCTAGCTCCGCCAGCAGCTGCTCAGCGTTCTCCAGCGGGTCCTCACTGAGTGTTCGGTGGTCAAAGCCCAGCACGAGATCGTAGGCCTGGAGCGCATTTTCGAGGAGTTGTCGACCGTCGTGGGTGGCGGCCAGCGAGGCGAATCCCCCGCGGGTCGAACTAAACGTGCCGTGCACGAACAGCAGCACCCGCGGCCGCTGATCGGTTGGCAACGTCAGTTCGGCACGATCGGGACGTTTGATCCAGGCCGACGGATCCGGGCCCGTGATTTTCACCAGGCCGGTTTCCACCGAGCGCTCCAACCGTTTCACCAACTGGCCCGCCACAACCCGGGCCGCGAACTTGAACACAATAGTGGTGATTGGTTTGAACAGCGCATCGCTGATCACTCCGCGCCGTGCTCCCCCGCCGCCTGCCGGCGCGTCGGTCTCCACGTCCAGGTCGACGGTGAAGCTCACCACCGTGGGAGTGGGCGCAGCACGCCGAGCGGCCGACGGGGTCTCCCTGCTGCCGATGACCCAGGAGTAGTAGCCGTCGCTTTCCACCAGCACCACCGCGTCCTCGTCGCGGTCGACTTCCACCCGCAGTTCCGCCGACGGCGAAGGTGCCTGCCCGCGCGCCCGGCGGCGTCCGGGCGCCGGAACCGCAGCAGTATCGACCACCAACGGGACCACGTCTACGAGTGTGAGATCGGCCGCCTCGCTGACGATACCGGCGACATAGTCGGGCGCCACGAGGTCAGCGGGCTCCCCGCCACCAGGGGAACCGCCCCGCGTACGACCGCGGGGCGGGTCCTCGGCCACGGAAACGTACTCGGGCAGGTTAAGAACCACACCGTTGCGCTGAATCGTCGCCATGACCTCAGACCCCCCTTTTTTCACTTGCCCGCCGTTAATTAAACGGGATGGCCACCGGTCATCGAGGCTTTTGGCCATCACCGAATGTCCCAAATCCCGCGCCTTGCCCCGGGCATCCATACCGGCTAACTGAAGCGCGTCGAGATCTTGACGATCCGGTGTTGATGGCCAAGGCCTTGTTTTGCGCTGCATCGGCATCGGCACCGGAGCCGGTGCCCCGTCGCCGAGGCGCCACCGCCACCGTGGCGGACGCAAAGGGGCGTCCGCCGCTAACGGACACTCGGCTAGGGATCTCTCAATGGGTGAGAAGCGCTGACGAAGAACGCCAGCCGGCTCGTGCCAACTTCACGTCAGTGCGGCGGCGGGCTGTCGAGCAGGGTGATGAGACGCCGCCCCAGTCCTGCGGCCTCATCGGCCTGTGTTTGAGTCAGCTCCGAATTGAAGGTGGCGCCAGTAACGATGTCAGCCTCGTCGGCGAACAGGTTTTGGAAGCGGATGTAAACATCGCGAACGGCGGGGTCGATCACCTTGCCCGACGATCCGATCAGCGGGTTGGACGTGTCGGCCGCAATGTTTTTCGCTTCGGTGAGGCGCGCCGCGATCTGGGACAGTTCGTCGCGCGCGGGTTGACTGGCGGGCGGGATCTCCCCGGCGGGAGGCGTGGCTCTGCGCCGCCGGCGCGGCGATGGGGTGCCGTCGTCGCCGCGGAATGGCTCCTTGGCCAGGATGGTGTCGAGAAATATGGGCAGGTCCTGGCGTTTGGCGCCGAACGGCACCACTGTGATGTGTTCGTCGGGCTGGTGCTCGGCTTCTGCTGTCGTGACTTCGCCGCTGCGCACGAGTCGGTAGTGCGCATATTCGCTTCCCGGGTAGCTGCGCAGCCAGTTGCGCAGCGCAGTGAAGTTGGGGTCGCGCAGCCCGGCGCCGAATCCGCAGAAGACCGCCGTCTTGCCCCACACCATCATCCGCAAAAACTCCGCGGCATGTTGATCGCCAAGGACATCGGCGTAGGACGATGATCCGAACACCACGGATACCGGATCGTTCCAATGGCCATGCACGTGGATGATCGCCTGGTCGTCGCCGCGGTAAACGCGTTGAATCATGGTGTTGTCCCGCCAGGTGACGACGGGCCATCCGGTCGCTTCCGCGGGTATGTCGTCGTAATTCGTGGTCGCGATGAGCGAACCGCGGCTTGCGTAGCGTTTGATCACATCTGTCAGAGCGGTGTCGTTGATGTGAAGTGAGCCCGCGGTTTCGCGCAGCCAACGGCGGTAGTTTGGGCCGGTGCGTCCGCCCATCCCGCTGGTCGCTTTTTCCGCTGCGGCGATCAGGTCGTCGTCGTAGGGACTGGCGGCGTCGGCCTTGGCCCGGTCCGCCCATGGCTGGTCGCGGCTGCCGAGCTCGACGCAGCGGTCGATGGCATTGTTCACCAGTCCCTGCCACATGCTGAGCGGGTTACCTTTGGTTGCGGCCGCGGACAAACCCGCACCGAGGACCAGCACCAGCTGCCCGTTGGAGAGCTCGTTGCGGATCGCATTGACAGCTGAGGCGACGCCGTTCGCGTTCATCGGTTATTCGCTGGCATCAACGCCCGTCCGGGCTGAGGTTCGATGGTGACGACATGTGGCTGCAGTGTAGGGAATTGGGCGGACGTCGCTCACCGGTATGACGAAGTCTTTTTCTCCGGCGCTTCGCCAACGACATCGTTGAGCCGATCAAGCTTGATGGGCGAGGGTAAATCGAAGATGTCCCGACGCAAGCCTTCACAGACGAGGAACCTCAGGGATGCGCGACGGTATGTGGGCAATGTTGGTTCAGTGGATGAAAAAACAAAAATGTGGTTGTGCGACAGTAGATTTCGAGGCACAGCATCTAGCCCACGCAACGACGCCTCCACGGGAGAACATAACTGTTGCTACTGCCGCATCTCGACAGCTGTAGGCTCTCACAATCCGTGTCCACTCGCGATGCGCTGAACTGCACCGATGCGGGTCGTCTCATGTGGTGTCCACATCGGTTTGTCTCACTGAGGTGTTCTTTTTTTCCGGCCCCTGTGCCGTCGCGAACCACCTTTGCGACAGAAGAAATAGTCGGCCTGGGCGCTATGCGAGACTGTTTCGACGAAGTGACTGGAGGGATGTATATGTCGGGCTGGACGAGGGGAAGCCGCTTCGCCGCGCTGAAGGCAGCCGGAGTGGCTTCGATATTGGGCTGGGTGCTGGTACTGGGTACGGGTCCCGCGCTGGCGGATCCGGCTCCCGGCGATCCAGGGATTCCCGCAGGCCCCGGCGCGGGGCAGGACCCGACGCCGTTCACTGGTAACGCGCCATTCGGGCCGCCAAGGATTGTTCCTACCAACGGCTCGACGGTGGGTGTGGCCCAGCCGATCATCATCAACTTCCCAGGGCTCGTCGATGACGCCGGTGCAGCCGAAGGCGCCGTCCACGTCTCTTCGGTCCCGCCGGTTCCCGGCAAGTTCTACTGGATGACGCCCACGCAGCTGCGCTGGCGCCCGCTGAGCTTCTGGCCCGCGCACACCGCGGTGACCGTCGATGCGGGTGGCACCGTATCCAGCTTCCAAACAGGAGACACCCTGGTGGCCACGGCCGACGACGCCACGCACCAACTGATCGTCACCCGCAACGGGGCCGTGGAGAAGACCATTCCCATGTCGATGGGGATGGCAGCCGGCGGCCACCAAACCCCAAACGGCACCTACTACGTCCAACAGAAGATGCCCTCGGTAGTCATGGATTCCTCGACCTACGGCGTTCCGGTCAGCTCGGCGTACGGATACAAGACAACGGTCGAGCTAGCCGTCCGTTTCGATGACAGCGGCGACTTCGTACACAGCGCTCCATGGTCAGTCGATGACCAGGGCAAGCGCGACGTCAGTCATGGCTGCATCAACATCAGCCCTACCAACGCGAAATGGTTCTTCGACAACTTCAACGCCGGTGATCCCATTGTGGTGACCAACTCCAGCGGCGGCACCTACTCCAGGCACGACGGCTCCAACGACTGGCAAAGCTAGCTCGCGGCGCTTCGAGACGAGGAGTGGATGGTTGCAAAGCAGACAACTCTCCAAGGAACTCGACCCCAACGACTTCCCGCTCCTGCTCACCGCTGTCCAAGCGGTCGCCGACCTCACCAGCGAAACCAACCCCCAGGCATGGAGGCGCATCGCCGAGCTACTGCTGCGCTCAATGGCCACCCCGCGCACAGACACCCCGCTGACCACTCCAGCGCTCACCCAGACCGAAACCCGAGCCACGGTGGAAACTCGGACCCGCGAAGTATCACGCCGATGAGTCCAGACTGATCTCTCTTTGTCGAGATGCAGCATAGATTGACAAGACGCGCCCGCCTACTTTGACGAAATTCGGGCGTGCCGCGGAGGCTCGCTAATGTTCGCTGCAAAACACCAGCTCAGACCGTTCTGCACCGACATCCCCTCGCAGCGACGGTCACTATTCACCGCACGCTGCTGCGCCTGCCTGCTTCCTGCGTAGCTTCGTACCGGGCTGTGGATGTCCGGCCGCCTTCGTGCATGCGATTGCTACCAGCGGGCGGGCGCAGGGGTGTCCATGGTTAGGGGGCGTTGGTAGGACAGGTCAGTGTGGTCGCGGGTGCCGAGGAGGTAGCCCTTGTCTGTAAAGAAAGGTGATTGCAGTACACGGGCGTCGGCGATGAACATTCCTTCGACTGTGGAGCGGCGAACTGCGATGCGCCACTGGTCATCTCGGTGTTCGAGGCGGTCGATGTAGCGGCCGGTTATGAACTGAGCGGTTTTGGTGTCGGCGCCGATGAGGACGACGATGACGTAGCTTTCGGCGTGGGCGGTGTCGCCGTCGATGTCGCAGGTGTGAGTGGTGATGTTGTGCAGGTGAACCCGCGACGTTTCAGCGTGGGTGGCGTTGGCCCAGGCGCCGTATTCCGGGCCGGCGTTGATGGAGTGGCCGTGTTCGTCGACTCCGTCGGGGTGGTAGGCGGAGGTGATGAGGTCGATGTCGTGGCGGTCGCATCCGCGTGCGTGCCCGGCGATGCAGTCCAGGATGGCCGTGCGGTCCATGAGGTAGCGGACGTCGTGTTGCAGCGCTTCGATGTCGGTCATGGCGTTCACAGGGTCTCCTGGCTCGGTGGATGATCCGTTGCGCTATACATGGTTTCGCGTTCTCGGAGCCCAGCCGCGCATCACTGTACAACTGTACAGCATGGGTGGGTGTCAGAATAGTGCTGTTCGGTAGGACAGCGAGGAGATGATGGCTGCTTCGTCGCGGCGGGTCGGCGCCGAAACTTCCAAGACGCGCGATGCGCTGTTGGGGTGCGTGGAGAAGTTGATGCTCGAGGAGGGCTACGCGAGCGTCAGCTACCGCTCGCTGGCGACGAGCGCGGGAGTGACCCCGAGTCTGGTGCAGTACTACTTCCCAAGTCTTGACGACATCTTCGTCGCCGCCATCCGCCGTTACGCCGAACGCAACCTGGCTGTGTTGGAGAAGGCGCTGGCGACGCGGACTGAGGACCCGTTGCGGGCGTTGTGGGAGTACAGCGGGGACGAAGCCACCAGCGCGTTGATGACCGAGTTCATGGCGTTGGGTAATCACCGCAAGTCCATCCGTGCTGAGATCGCTGAGGTGACGGAGCGGGTGCGCGCGGTGCAGTTGAAAGCGTTGACGGCGAAGTTCGGCGCGAAGACCCCCCCCGATGGCCAGTTATCGCTTCCGGCAATGCTTCTCATGCTCACCGGGTTCCCGAAGTTCCTGAACCTGGAGGAAAGCGTCGGCGTCACGACCGCCCACAAGGAGGTGGTGCGCGCCTTTGAGGCTTACCTTGATCGGGTAGAGCCGCCGGTTACGCCGCGGCGGCGTAAGCCATCTCGACGCGCCTCGGCCAAGAAAACGTAGCGCGTTTCAGTCAGGAGCACTGAAGCAGGGCACGGGCCTGAGGTTGGGTCAACGCATGACGTGGGGGTATTGCGTGTGTGGGTGGACGTCGAACATGTCGCGGTAGGACGGGGGTTGGCGGCCGCCCTCGTCGGTGATGCCGTACAGCGATGCGAGTTCGGCGCCGATGAGTGTTTTGCCGCTGACGTCGGCCAGCTCGGGGTCGTTGTAGAGCGCCCAGATGACGTGGCCGGTGAGGTCGGGGGTTTCGGCGGTGTCGAGGACGTGTCCGAGTTTGTCGGGGTTGCGGGCGATGATGCGTTTGACGCGTTCGGTGAGTAGTGAACCCATCCAGATGGAGACGGTGGAGATCCCGAATTCTTTGAAGTCGAAGGCCATGTCGGCGGCCATTTTGTCGACGGCGGCTTTGGGTACGCCGTAGGCGGGGCCGAAGTTGTAGTGCACCGCTCCTGAGGATGAGGTGAAGACCACCAGGCCTTTGCGGTGCGGGAGCATCAGGGGTGCGGCGTACACGGTGGCGACGTAGCTGCTGCGCACCCCGACGGCCAGGGTGTCCATGACGGTGAGGGGTTCTTCCCAGAATTTGGTGCGGCCCATCATTTCGTCGCGGACGATGGCGGCGTTGTTGACCAGGATGTCGAGTTGTTCGTGGTCGCGGGCGACGAGGTCGAATAGGGCTCGGGTCTGTTCGTCGTCGCGCTGATCGACGCGCATGGCGATGCCGTGACCTCCGGCAGCAGTGACTGCGGCGGCGGCGTCGTCGATGGTGCCCGATGCCGCGGATTCGCTGGTGCTGTCGGTGCGCCCGGTGACGTAGACGGTGCAGCCGTGGCTGCCCAGGGCGCGCGCGATGCCCAGGCCGGCGCCGCGGCTGGCGCCGGTCACGACCGCGACGGGTGTGTCGCTCGACATGGGGCTTCTCTCCTGTGTGGGTCGTGCGCCACGAGGGGTGCGGCGCGAAAACCGTTGGTGGTGAGCAGATGTGGTCGGATAGTGGGCTGTTAGATGATGGCGCCGCCGTTGACGCCGATGACTTGGCCGGTGATGTAGCTGGCGGCGTCAGAGCACAGGAACGCGCACAGCGCGGCGACGTCGCCGCCGGTGCCCAGGCGGCCGGCGGGGACGGCTTTGACGAGGTATTCCGAGGGCGGCAGGGTTCCGGCGGCCTGCTGGGCGCGCAGCATGGGTGTGTCAATGACGAACGGGGGCACGGTGTTTGCGGTGATGCCTTTGGCGGCGTAGTCCAGCGCGATGGTCTTGGTGAGGGCGATGACACCGCCTTTGGTGGCTGAGTAGTGGCCTTGTCGGGATGCGCCGCGTTGGCCGGCTGCGGAGGAGATGGTGACGATGCGGCCCCACTGTGCGGCGACCATGTCGGCCAGGGCGGCGCGTAGACAGAGGAAGGTGCCGGTGAGGTTGACCGACAGGTAGTGGTTCCATTCGGTCAGGGTGATGTTGTCGAAGCGGGTGAACCCGGCCACGGCGGCGCTGGTGACCAGGATGTCGACCGGGCCGAGTTCGCGGCGGATGGTGTTGAACGCGGTGTTGACGGCGGTCTCGTCGGAGACGTCGGCCAGCACTGGCAGGGCGTGTCCGGCGTGATCGCGCACGGTGGCGGCCACCTGTTCGGCGGCTTCGGGATTGGTGTCGAGGACGGCGACGCGGTGTCCGTCGTGGGCCAGGGCGGCGCAGATCGCTTCTCCGAGGCCTGAGCCGCCGCCGGTGACCACTGCTACCCGACTCATGTGTGTGTCTCCTGTCCTGTCAACGGCGTGACCGGCCGCCGCGCGTGTGGTGGCTGTCGCTATATTCCGGCCGGTCCGGGTGCGCCGTGCATGTACAGCGTTTGTCCTGAGCAGAAGCTGGCGGCGTCGGAGGCGAAAAACAGTACGCCGTAGCCGATCTCGTCGGGCTCACCGAGGCGGCCCAGCCCGTTGGACAGGGCGATCGCGTCGGGGTCGAGCCCGTATCGGGCTGCGTCGTCGGTCAGGGTGGCGGCGCGTACGGCGCCGACGGCGATGGCGTTGACGCGGACTCCTTTTTTCGCCCATGCGGCGGCCATCGATCCGGTGAGGTTGTTCATCGCTGCTTTGGCTGCGCCGTAGGGCGCGGCCTGGGGCATGGCCAGCAGGCTCGCGCCGGAGGAGATGTTGACGATTGCGCCTTTGCCTTGGGCGAACATGGGTTTGGCGACGGCTTTGGACAGATGCCACACGGCTCCGAAATTCAGTGCCAGAGTGTGTTCGAAGTCGTCGTCGGGCCATTTGAGGATGGGTTTGGTTTCCGCACCGCCGGCGCAGTTGACCAGGATGTCGACCCGGCTGAATTCGCGCATCGTGTCGTCGACGAGCTGGCGGCAGGCCGCCGCGGTGGTGACATCAGACGGTATCGCCAGTGCCCGCCGGCCGAGGGCGTCGATCTCTTTTGCTGTGGCGTGCAGGGGTTCTGGGCGCCGGCCGGCGAGCACGACGTCGGCGCCGTGCTCGGCCAGGACCAGGGCCGAGGCTCGCCCGATCCCGGTGCCGCCGCCGGTCACCAGCGCGACGCGGCCCTCGAGGTTGAACCGATCAGACACGTGCTGCTCCTGTTCGTTGGCGACACCGGCCCGCCACGAGGGCCGGGCCGCGGGTCGTGGTGCGGTGGCGGGTTAGGCGCTGATCCATGCGCCGCCGTCCGCGTGCAGGTTCTGCCCGGTGATCCAGTGGCTGTCATCGCTGGCCAGGAACACGAATACCGGGAAAACGTCGTCGTAGGGGTCGCCGATCTTGCCGAACGGGTTGTCCTGGAACGCTTTTCGTGCCCATTCCTGGACTTCGGGTCGGCGTTTGTGCAGCAGGTTGGTGGTGTTGTCGGTCCATCCGCCGGGGCTGACGGTGTTGACCCGGATGTTGAATTCGCCCCATTCCCTGGCCACGACGCGTGACAGGCCTCGGATGGCTTCTTTGGCGGCGGCGTAGGCGGCGTGAAACGGGGTGCCTTCGATGCCTCCTTCGGAGGCGGTGTTGATGATGGAGGCGCCGGCGCCGGGCTTGTCGCGCATGTGCGCGAAGCACAGTTTCATCATTTGCCAGGTGGCGTAGAGCGATGTGCGTAGTTCGGTGTCGAGGTCGTCGCTGCTAAAGTTCAGAAAGCTGCGCAGGTCGGTGATTTTGTGGGCGTTGTTGAGCAGCACGTCGATGGTGCCGAAGCGCTCGATCGCGGCGTCGACGAACGCGGCGAGTTCGTCGTGGCGGCCGACATCGCAGCGCAACGCCACGACGTCGGCTCCGCGTTCGCGGCAGAGACGTTCGGTGTCAGCGAGTTTGGCTTCCTGGACGTCGCAGATCGCGAGGTTGGCTCCTTCGTGGGCGAAGCGCAGCGCGTGCTGTTTACCCAGCCCGCTCGCGCAGCCGGTGATGACGGCGACCTTGCCCTCGAGTTTGCCCATGGCTTCAGCGATTTCGTGTCTGTTGATGCCCGCTGCTACCCGGCGGCCGACGGTGGCGGTGACTGCAGGTAGACGTCGAGGTGGCAGACCTTGCCGTCGTCGTTGAACTCGAACACGTTCATCGAATTGACCACCAGCCAGTCGTGGCCGTAGCGGTGTCGCTCTTCGACTTCGAAGTAGACGCGGTGCTCGAGTTCGGCGACCCGGCGCACGGTCGTCTCGAACCCCTGGATGCTGCCGGCCCAGCCCTGGATCATCTCGGTGTAGCCGACCCAGTCCTGGACGTCGAGGAACGGGCCGGCCCGTTCGAACTCGTCGATCGCAATGAACTCACCGAGCGGAGCCCAATCTGTGGGCTCCTTCGCGGTGGGCACCAGCTTGACGACGGTGTCCTGGTAGGCGATGACCTTGCTGGTCAAGGGTCCGTACTGGTCCACGGTGGACTCTCCTTCGGTGGGCTTGCGGGCGCGTCGCGCCGATACAGTGCCAGGTTTCGGTCGGATAGGCGGGCGCCCGTTCAGCGTTGTCTGATGGCTGGGATGTCGCTGGAGTTAGGTCGTGAAAGATGTTGCGTCACATGTAGATTCCACCGTTGACGTTGATCTGTTGGCCGGTGATGTAGCCGGCGTCCTCGGAGCACAGGAATTCACACGCCGCGGCGATGTCGTCGCTGGTGCCGACGCGTTTGAGCGGCAGCATCGCCCCGATGTCGTCCAGGCTGGCCGGCAGCGTGCCGTCGGCTTCGGCCGCCCGCGCCATGGGCGTGTCCACCAGTGCTGGTGGGATCGTGTTCACGGTGATGCCGTGTCCGGCGAATTCGGCTGCCAGCGCCCGGGTTAGCGCGATGACCGCGCCTTTGGAGGCGACGTAGTCGGCTTGCCCGGGGGCGGCGGCCTGGCCTGCGGCCGAGGAGATCGTGACCACCCGCCCCCAGCCGGCGGCGATCATGTCCGGGATCACGGCCTGCACACTGTTGAACGTCCCGGTCAGGTTGATGGCCAGGGTGCGGTTCCACTGCTCGATGCTCAGCTCGGTGAACGGCGCGTAGGAGGTGATCCCGGCGCTGGTGACCGCGATATGCACCGGCCCCAGATCGCAGCGCACGGCGTTGACGGCGTCGATGACCGCGGCGCGGTCGGTGACATCGACCTCGTATCCGCGGGCATCACATCCGCTGTGCTGCAGAGCATTTACTTGTTGTTTCAGGGTGTCGCCGGCCTGATCGAACAGGGCGACTTTGTGGCCGCGTCGGGCCAGCCGCCCGCTGATCGCCGCCCCGATCCCCGACGCGCCGCCGGTGATCACCGCAACTCTGCTCATCGCTGTCTCTTTGCTATCGGGGTTCGGTTACTGCGCTGCGGTCAGGATCAGGTGCAGGTTGCTCAGCCCGCGGACGATGAACGTCGGGTCGTAGTCGAAGCGGCGCTGACCGGCCGGGCCGTGCACGTCGTCGTCGATCGAGATGTCAGAGGTGCGGTCCAGGAACCGATTCAGCGTCACCCGGCCCTCTGCCCGTGCCAGCGGGCCGCCCGGGCATGAGTGCGCGCCGCGGCCGAAAGCGATGTGTTCGCGCACATTGGTCCGGCCCAGTACACATTGCGCCGGATGCTCGAAGCGGCTCTGGTCGCGGTTGGCCGCACCGGGGTGGATCATCACGGTGGTGCCTGCCGGGATCGCGACCCCGCCCAGGGTGGTGTCGACGCGGGCCAGCCGGAAATCGCTCATGGTGGGGCTTTCCAAGCGCAGCACCTCTTCGACGAACTCCGGGATCAGCCCGCGGTCGGCGCGCAGCCGTTGTTGAGTGTCTTTGTCTTCGGCCACGATTCGCAGTGCCGCGGCCAGCATCCGCGCCGAGGTGTCCTGCCCGGCACCGAACAGGAAGGTCGCCGTGCGCACGATGGCGTCCAGGTCGGGCAGCGTGCCGTCTTCGTAGGTGGCGCTGGCCAGATGGGTGAGGATGTCATCGCGGGGGTGGGCGCGGCGGTCCTCGATGTAGTGCCCGAACTTCTGATACAGGAATTCCAGCGGATTGACCGGCAGCGTGTCCTCGCTTCCCACCACGCTGATGGTGCTGCCGGCGAGCACCTGCTGAACCTCGGGGCGGTCCTGTTCGGGGACGCCGAGAAGGTCGGCGATGGCCCACGTCGTGAACGCTTTGCCGTACTCGTTGACCACTTCACAGCGCCCGCTGTCGATAAAGCTGTCGATGCAGCGATCGGCGATCCCGGCCAGCGCGGCCTCGTTCTCTTTGAGCCGGCGCGGGGTGAGCAGTTTGCGCAGCAGTCCGCGTTGGGCCTCGTGGTTGGTGCCGTCCATCGTGACCATGAATTCGCTGAACGGCCACTGATTTCGCGAGGCGTTGATCACGTCGGTGACATCGCTGACCCCTGCCTCGGGCTGGACCACAGGCGGAAACGGGCCACCCACCGCGTTGCACGACGAGTAGGTCTCCGCTTCGCGGTAGACCGCGACCGCTTCGTCATAACCGGTCACCGCCACCACCCCTGCATGGGGCACCGCGGCAACCGGACACTGCGAGCGCAGCGCGTCGAAGTACGGGTAGGGATCAGTGACCACCGCGGTGTCGGTGAAGAAGTCGATGTTCGCGACGTCGCGCGTAGCGCCGCTCGTACCCGAAGCCTGGCCGGTCGCAGTGCTGGCGGTTTCCACGACATCTACCTCCACATCGACGCGTCAGGACCCGAAAAGTTCATACAGATGTATAGCCTATACAGGCGTACAGTGCAAGGGGGTCGTCGTTGCGACGTGCCGGGCTTGCCGCCGCCGTGAGGCGGGCACGGCGGTGCGGTGCCAACTCGTGACTGACTCGCGAAAATGGTGTACGCACAACAGTTTTCCCACAGCGATCAGTGGTGGGCTTCGAACCGAAGGAGTAGTCATGGCTCGGATTGACCCGCTGCCGCGTGATCAGTGGTCACCGCAGATGCGTGAGGCTCTAGGCGCGATGGTGCCCACCCAGCGGCGCTACCCCCTGACCCGGGAAGGCCGCCCCAGCGGCACCAACATCTTGGGAGCGCTGGCGCATCACCCCGGTCTGGCGAAACGCTATTTCGCCCTCAACGGTCATCTGTTGCTGGCGACCACGCTCAGCGAGCGGCATCGCGAACTGATCATCATGCGCGCCGCGGTGCTCGCCGGATCGTCGTATGAGTGGGTTCAGCACATCTTCTTGGCCCGCGACGCCGGGTTGAGCGACCTCGAAATCGCCTGGATCGCTTGGGGTCCCGATGCGCCGTTCTGGGATGCCTGCGATGCCGCGGTGCTGCGCGCCGTCGACGACCTCGCGAACCGTGGCGCTATCGGCGACGACGCGTGGGCCGCTGTGACGGCACACCTGGACACCGAGCAGGTCCTGGATCTCATCTTCACCGCCGGCTCCTACACCCTGCTGGCGTGGATGGTGAACTCCCTGCAGATCCCACTGGATGACGATCTTCGCGCGGCACTCACCGCGGCACCTCGACCTGCAGCCCCCGATAGCCACATCAGGACCGAGCCGTGACCGGCGCCCCGCGCGCAGGCATCCGGGCTGTACGGGTGCACAGCATGCTGTCCGGTACCGCAGTCGCGGTGCGACAGGGGGCGGTCAGGAGGTGGGTGTGACCACTCGCAAGGGTGCCGGTGCTGCCAAGTCCTCCACCCGCGACACGATTCTTGACTGCGTCGAGCGGCTGCTGCTCGATCAGGGACACGCCGGTGTCAGCTACCGCATCCTGGCGGCCACGGCCGGGGTGAAACCCAGTCTCGTGCAGTACTACTTCCCCACCCTGGACAGTGTGTTCGTTGCGATGGTGCACCGCCTCATCGAGCGTGATCTGCAGCGCTGGAACGACGCCCTGGCCCACCGCCCTGATGAACCGCTGCGGGTGTTGTGGGAGTACAGCTTCAGCGAAGCGGCCGGCGCGATGAGCACCGAACTGATGGCGCTGGGCAACCATCGGCCCGCGCTGCGCGATGAGATCGCCGCCGGCACCGAACGCATCCGCCACACCCAGTTGCGGGCGCTGCGCGCCACCTACGGTGACCGGCTGCTGCTCGATGACCGGTTTTCCCCCGAGGCGATGGTGGTGCTGCTGACCAGCATGCCGAAATACCTTAGCCTCGAAGACGGCATCAACGTCGACATGGGCCACAACGCCCTGATCGACGCGTTCGAAAGCTACCTCGACGCCATCGAGCCCCGCCACTAGCCCATCGAGCTTGCCGTCCAGGCTTTCTCGGGTCGCGCGGTGTCAGCTGACGATCGCGGGCATGGTGTCCCAGCCCCGAACCGTCGACGTGCGTGAGCGGCGCGTGCCGGCGTAGTCGATCTCCCAGTGCGGGAACCGTTTCAGCACTTCCTCCAGCGCGATCCGGCCCTCCAGACGCGCCAGCGGCGCACCCAGGCAGAAGTGCGCGCCACGCCCGAACGTCAAGTGTCCGCCGGGCTTTCGATGCAGATTGAACCGGTCGGGGTCCTCAAAGTGACGCTCGTCGCGGTTGGCCGAGGCCAGCATCAGCAGCAGCGCGCTGCCCGCGGGCACCGACTGCCCATGAAACTCAATGTCGTCGGTGGCGACGTACCGCGCGACGTGCGGGCCGGGCGGTTCGAAGCGCAACAGCTCCTCGATCGCGCCCGGCACCAACCCGTGATCGGCAGCCAGCGCCCGCAGCTGATCGGGATGCTCGGCGAGCACCTTGCCCATCCATCCGAACAACCGCCCGGTCGTCTCGACACCGGCGCCGGCGATCACCGCCAGGAAGATCAGCAACTCGTTTGTGCGCAGCCGACGCGTCGTGCCGGTCTCATCGTCGAACTCAACGGCCAACAACTCGGTGATCAGGTCATCGGAGGGATTCTTTCTGCGCCACGCGACATAGTCGCCGAACATGTCGCCATCGAAGTAATGGTCTTTGTCCACCGGAAGCGGTTCCCCGGGCCGGTTACGCAGCACCCGGTGGGCTTGCGCGCGCACCGAGGGCTGGTCGGCGTGCGGGATGCCGACCAGCATGCCGATCGTTTTCATCGGCAGTTCACGGCCCAGATCCTGCACGAAATCGAAGCGATCACCCCCGACCAGCGGATCCAGACAGGCGACGCAGAACGCCCGGATCTTGTCCTCGAGCGCCTTCATCTTCTTCGGCGCGAACGCCCGCCCCACCAGCGTCCGGTGAATAGTGTGCAAGGGTGGGTCTTCGTTGATGAACACCCCCGGCGGCATCACCGGATCGGTCTTGACCACCTCGAGGATGTCCCCTTTGGCCGAGCTGAGCCGTTGCGGATCCCGCAGCGCCGCATCGACATCGGCATAACGGCTCAACGTCCAAAAATCGTGACGTTCGTTGTACATCAACGGCTGCTCGTCACGCAGCCGCTTGTAAGTCGGGTACGGATCCAGATCGATCTCGACGTCCCAGGGGTCGTAATACACACCGCTGTCGACCCCATCTCGGATGCTCATCTGTACGACTGTATAGCAATGCTGTACGGTCGTACAGTGCACTGCGGTGGCGACGCACTGCCGCAGCCGCCTCACCACGAAGGAGGGCGCCATGCCGCCACACGAACAGGCCACCTCAGCGACGATCGGGCTGGCACTCACCGGCATGACCGCCGCGGACCTCGCCGCGCCGCAGGCCGCCGCCGACGCTCAACGCGCTCTAGATGAGCACGGGGTGGTTGTCTACCGCGAAGTCAATCTCGACGACGACGAATTGCTGGCGTTCAGCCGCCGGCTGGGCACGCTTGTCACCCAGCCCACTGGCGAGCATCGCCATCCTGAAATCCAGACGATCACACTGGATCCCACCAAGACCAATGCGCTGCTGGCGTCCTATCGGCAGGGAAATTTTCACTGGCACATCGACGGTGCCACTGACGAGATTCCGCAGAAAGCAACGCTGTTGACCGCGCGAGCGGTCGACCCCGCCGGCGGTGACACCGAATTCGCCAACACCTACGCCGCCTACTCCGCACTCAGCGACGACGACAAGGACCAGATCGCCGACCTGCAGGTCCTGCACACCTTCGCCCATGCACAGTCACTGGCCAACCCCGACGCCACCGACGAGCAGCGCGCCTCGTGGAACCGCGTGCCCTCCCGCACACATCCGCTCGTGTGGACCCGGCGCAACGGCCGCAAATCAATGCTGCTCGGCGCAACCGCCGCCGAAATCGTCGGCTGGCCCACCGACAAAAGCCGTGCCCTGCTTGACCGGCTCCTGGCGTGGTGCACCCAGCCGCACTTCAGGCTGCGCCACCACTGGCGCGTCGGGGACCTCGTAATGTGGGACAACACCGGAATGCTGCACCGCGCCCTACCTTTCGAGCCGACCTCGTTGCGACTCATGCACCGCACCACCCTGGTCGGCGAAGAACCCGTCTCGGCGACCTGATACGCACGGCCGCGGTATCGGTGACTCGCCACGGCTGACAGATAGGGACGACACCGATCCGGGCCGCATGCCGGGAACCACACGGCGATCGTGTGGCGGCGACACCGGTCTTCGGTGCCTGGCTGATCGGTCAGCGTGATCACGGCGTTGCGGTCACTCGGTGAATCAGCCAGCCGACCAACTGGTTTCGTACGTCCGGATCGCGTGAGGGTTCGTGCACACGCAGTACTTCGATCACGGCGACGATCGCCGCGGCGGCCATCCGGGTGCCGTCGTCAGACATTCCCGCAGATGTCAATCCGGCGATCGCGCAGGAGTTCAGGACGACCGGCCGTTGTTTAACAACGATGGCCTATTTGTCAATCTTCGCTGCATCTCGACAACTACTACTACTACTACTACTACTACTACTACTACTACTACTACTACTACTACTACTACCGCGCCATGTTGGCGAACCGCGACAAGTGCAGCTGGTGCGCGACGGTCACCGTCTTGGTCGGACCGTTGCGGTGCTTGGCAAGGATCAAGTCGGCCTCACCGCCGCGCGGATCGTCGCGTTCGAACGCGTCCGGCCGGTTCAGCAGAATGACCATGTCCGCATCTTGTTCTAGCGATCCCGACTCACGAAGATCGGCCAACATCGGCTTCTTGTCGGTGCGCTGCTCAGGACCGCGGTTGAGCTGGCTGATCGCAACCACCGGAACCTCAAGCTCCTTCGCCAGAAGCTTCAAGTGGCGGGAGAATTCGGACACCTCAATCTGCCGAGACTCGACTTTCTTGCCCGATGTCATCAGCTGCAGGTAGTCGACAACGATCAGCCGCAGGTCGGCCCGTTGCCGCAGCCGGCGCGCCTTGGCGCGGATTTCCATCATCGTCAGGTTCGGCGAGTCGTCGATATACAGCGGCGCCTCGCTGATTTCGCTCATCCGCCGGGCCAGCCGGGTCCAGTCGTCGTCGCTCATCCGGCCCGAACGCATATCGGCAAGCTTGATCTTCGCCTCGGCCGACAACAGCCGCATCACGATCTCGGACTTGCTCATCTCCAACGAGAAAATCACGCTGGCCATCCGGTTCTTGATGGAGCAGGACCGCATGAAATCCAAACCGAGCGTGGAGTTGTGCGTCGGCACCATGCCGCGGCCGGCCAGATACAGGCGGGCGGGGTTATCCACCTGTACACAGCGCACCGGGACGCTGCTGACCGGGCGCACGGCGTCGACTTGCAGCAGAGGCGCCAACAAGGTCGTGGCGCCCGGGCGCTTCCCGTAGCGCACGATCGATCCCGCCGCGGCGATAGTGTCCAGTCCACCCCGCAATTGGCCCGTCGTGCGGATGCCGTAACCCGTGGGCCACTGGTGGTCGGCGTCGGCGACGATGACCGTGCCGTCGGAGAATTCGACCTCGTAGCATGGACGGCCCAGCATGACATCCGTCGCGGCTAGGACCCGCGTCGGCTCCCCATCGGCACCCAGCAAATCGTCACCGACTGCGACGTCGGCCATCGTCGTCCAGCCGTTCGGCGTCGGCAGCGGAGTGCGCAGCGCCAGTGCCTTGCCCACGCCAGGCCTGGCCGCGACGATGATCATCTGGCCCGGATGCAGGCCATTGGTCACCTCGTCGAGCTCGCTGAAACCGGTCGGCACGCCGCGAGCGAGTCCACCATTGGACGCGATCGCGTCGATCTCGTCCATGGTCGGCTGCAGCAGGTCCTCCAGCGGGACGAAGTCCTCGGAGAGCCGCCGATCGGTGACGTCGTAAATCTCGGCCTGCGCCCGGTCAACCAACTCGGCGACGTCGGCGCCCTCCGCGCCCGCGTAGCCGTACTGCACCACCCGGGTGCCGGCTTCCACCAGCCGGCGCAGCAGCGCCTTCTCGGCGACGATTTCGGCGTAGTACCCGGCGTTGGCCGCCGTCGGCACCATCGAGATCAACGTGTGCAGGTACGGCGCGCCACCGACCCGGCGCAGCAGGCCGCGGCGGTCCAACTCGGCGGCGACCGTCACCGCGTCGGCCGGCTCCCCGCGCCCATAGAGGTCCAGGACGGCGTCGTAGACGTTCTGGTGCGCGGGGCGGTAGAAGTCGCCGGGCCGCAGCTTCTCCAGCACGTCGGCGATGGCGTCCTTGCTCAGCAGCATCCCGCCCAACACCGATTGCTCGGCAGCCAGATCTTGCGGCGGTTGACGGCCGAAGTCCTCGCTGGGGGCGTCCATGCCGGGGTGGCCTAGGTCGTCAACGACTGCCATGGCCTCCCCACCTCCTCCGGCACACCGCTCGAACGCATATTCGATACAGGTGACTAGACGTTAAGTCCTGCCACCGACATCGCTCGACTCAGCCAAACCGCTCGACCCGCCCCCGCAAGCCTGGAACCCCCGCCCCAGACCCTTCGTAGTCGACCCCCGCACAGCAGCATCATCTTGCGACGGGTCGACGCTAAAGGTTGCTGGCAAGGACTCCAAACGGCGTTGTTCATAGACCTGTGGATCGTGTGTGCATATCCGTGAGCGCCTGTGTTGAGGGGGTGTGCAGAACTTGTGGAGCAATATGCGGCATTGCGGCATCACTGCAGATAAGCGGACCACACAGCCACACACTTCGTGTGGATGAGAATCTCTTCGGCGTGTCGGGTCGGGTTGCCACTTCGGGCGTGTTGCGTTTCAGGCAATGATTCGCGGCGTTAACGGACGGTTACGTTCGCTAACTGTCGCGTTCGCGTGCAAGTTCGCCAGCGGATACAGCAACGTCAATACCCCAGTGGCGGCCCAGAGGGCCCCCACTGGGGTAGGGTATCGAGCCTTATCCCTCGGCCACAACGTCGAGCGCGATTTCGACGTCTACGTCCGGGTGTACATGCAGCGTGACCGGATGGTTACCAACGGCCTTGATGTGGCCTTTAGGCAACCGGACGATACGCTTGTCGAGGTTAGGTCCGCCGGCTTTTCTGATCGCGGTGACGATGTCACCGGACGTCACCGAGCCGAACAGCTTGCCCGAGTCGCCGGCGGTCTTCACCGGCAACGCAACCGCGCCCAGTGCTTCGATCGCTGCCTTGATTTCGTTGGCGTGCTCAAGATC
>Ga0209656_10000845_pt1 | contig 19820 bp, 24 predicted proteins | sample BogFormECP12_OM2_FD_188239 | JGI IMG/M metagenome (GOLD analysis project Ga0209656, IMG submission 188239) | Bog forest soil microbial communities from Calvert Island, British Columbia, Canada - ECP12_OM2 (SPAdes) (version 2) | ecosystem: Environmental > Aquatic > Freshwater > Wetlands > Bog ... | reverse complement strand
CGGTGCGGTTGTGAAGCGTGCCGCCGAAACGCCGGAAGTCAAGCAGCCCTTCGGGAGTGCGGTTGAAGGGAACTCCCATGCGGTCGAGCAGGTCGATGATCCCGGGCGCCATCTCGCACATGGCCTTCACCGGCGGCTGCTCAGCGAGGAAGTCGCCGCCATAGACGCTGTCGTCGAAGTGCTGCCAGGTGGAGTCGCCTTCGCCCTTCAGGTTTTTCGCAGCATTGATGCCGCCCTGGGCGCAGACGGAGTGCGACCGCTTGACCGGAACGATGGAGAAGAGGTCAACATGACCTCCCGCCTCGGCGATTTTGATGGCGGCGGAAAGTCCAGCCAGCCCGCCACCTACAACGATGATCTTAGGATGTGCCATATAAAAGTCTTATGTACCGGTACCGCGACGAAACCGCTATAACTCAAACTAGTCGTGCATGACCCATGGAACCTGGTTGGCGGGCGTAGTTACGAAGCCTGCGATCGACCAAATGCCGATGCCGACCAACGCAACTGCCAATAACAGGCAAACGTAGCCGAACTTGCGGCGCGCGTTGGCGCCAACCGTCAAACCCCACTTAGCTGCAAACAGCCATACGCCATACGAGAAGTGCCACGACGCGGCGACGATTCCGACGACGTAGAAGGCCACGATCCACGGGCTCTGGAAGTCCCACCAGACCTTCGAGAACGCGTACTGATAGCCGCCACCCATGAGGTGGACGCCCATGAACCGCATGTCAATGACGTGGTACAGGATGTAAATGAAGGCGATGATGCCGGTCCACCGTTGGGAGGTATAGAGCCAATTGCCAGTCCAGGGATACTCGCCGACGTTCGAGTCGCCGCGGTACCAGATGTAAATCCCGTACAGCGCGTGATAGAGAAGGGGGATGAAAATGAAGACCCACTCCAGCACGTGCACGAAGGGCAGGCTGGTCAGAAATTTCACCTGGTCGTTGTATGCCTGAACGCCATTGGCCGCTTCTGAGTTTGAGATGAAGTGCTCTAGCAGGAACGCGCCAATGGGGACAATTCCCGACAGAGAGTGCAACCTGCGCAACACAAACGAGTAGCCCTGACCGGCACGTAGAGGAGCTACTCCCTGGTTAATTCGAGCAGAACTCGCATCGATGGAATGAGAACTGGCTGTGGAAGCCACGAATGCAACTCCTTATGAAGCTCGGAACATATAAGCAAACTCTTTATTATCAGTTTCGCCAACAGCACAAGTCAAGAAACCAACAGACACGCCTTGCCGGAGGAGAAAATTTCTGAGAGGGCGAGGTCTCAGCCTAAAAGCGAAATTCAGGATAGCGGGTGGACAGGCAGAATGTTTGTGATTTGCGTCACAGTGCTGCGGGAACTTAGCGCTGGCCCCACTTCAGCTTGGTACGCAGCACGTTGAAGAAGGTTTTTTTCATGCGCAGGAGCTTCACGGTGTGGGCTGCTCGATGGCAGATTACACGGTCGCCCGGCTTGACCGGTACACCAACCTGGCCGTCGATGCTGAGATAAGCGTCTTCGCCACCGGTTTCCACCTGCAATTCGATCGTGGCCTTGTCGGTGACGACGAGGGGCCGATGGGTGAGCGAATGAGGACACACCGGAGTCACGACAAACGAGGTAACCGACGGCATAAGCACCGGACCGCCTGCGGCCAGGGAATACGCCGTAGAGCCTGTGGGCGTGGAGATGATCACGCCGTCCGCCTTGCAGTTGAACACGAAAACGCCATCAACAACCAGATCGAAATCCAAGAGCCGTGCGATCGCGCTCTTGCTCACCACTGCGTCGTTCAGCGCAAAGTGCTGCGCCATCTGGTTGCCGTCACGAATCATGCTGCAATCGAGCAGAGCGCGCTGCTCGGTCGGGCAGGTACCGGCATCTACAGCTTCAAGAGTGTCGTACATTTCGCTTAGTGGGACCTCGGTGAGGAATCCGAGCGAGCCCAGATTGACTGCCAGGATGGGAACGCCTTCGTGCGCCACCGCGCGAGCGGCGGAGAGCAGCGTTCCATCGCCTCCCAGCACAAGGGCGAAATCCGGATGCCGGACGCCGATCTCCTGCCGAGAAACAACCTCTTCACCATTGGTGTATTGCGCCGTTTCCTGGTCAAGATAGAGCTGGTATCCGCGCTCACGAAACCAGGAGAGCAGCTCGGGTAGGATGGTCGCCAGTTCGCTCTTCGACGGCTTGGAGATGATCGCGACGGACTTCATATATCTTTCAGACGATGCGGATGGCCAAGTCCGCATGAGTCGATCGTTGCTAAACACACGGTCTTTCTCAAGGCGCAAAGTGCGCGTGCAGAAGGAACTCGCGGTTGCCCCCCGCCCCGAGAATTGGAGATTCGATGACTTCGATCTCCTTGCCTCCCAGCCCTTCTACGGCTTTGGTCACGCGGGCGACAGCCATCTGCTGGGCCTTCAGATCGCGCACGATACCGCCTTTGCCAATTTGCTCCCGGCCAGCTTCGAACTGCGGTTTCACGAGCACAATCAATTCGAAACCCTCAGTTGGCGTACTTGCACACACACAGCGCAAAACCGCTGGGAGAACGAGTGTAGCAGAGATAAAAGAAACATCCATGACGACAAGGCTGATCGGCTCCGTTGCTCGATCGGGCCAGACCTGCCCGGCTGTAAGATAACGAGCGTTGGTCTTCTCCAGTAAGTGAACTCGTAGGTCCGTACGTAACTTTGCATCCATCTGTCCGTAACCGGTATCGACAGCGATGACCTCGGCCGCGCCGTTTTGCAGAAGACAGTCCGTGAAGCCACCGGTCGAGGCGCCGATATCCATGCCGACCTTTCCGCGTATATCGATGCTCCAATGTTCTAGTGCGTGAGCCAGTTTCAATCCTCCTCGGCTGACGAAGGGCTGCTCGTCGCCAAGAATCCGAATGTCGACGTCGTCCGCAACGTTTGCGCCTGCCTTCTCGACCTTCTGCTGGTTCACCAGGACCCGGCCCGCCAGGATGAGCGCCTGCGCGCGCTCCCGCGACGGGGCCAGCCCGCGCTGCAGCAGCAATTTGTCGAGCCGCGATCTCACGCGGCCAGACTAGCACGGCCTCGGGGAAGATTCGATACGCGGTGAACCACCATTCAGTTTTCATTCCGCACTTCACGCAGTGCATTGTGCTAGACCTTTCGAGTTTCGAGGAACTTAGCTGGATGCAACTCGCCTTTTCAACAAAGTTATGCACACTTGTGTTGAAAACTGTACCCAGGATTCTGTCCGAAGTTCTCGTTGCATAGAAGGATTTCTTCTGCGATAGAATGACGGTTCTTCTGGAGTTGACGAATGGTAACGAAAAGCAAGAGCCAGCCTCGGAAACGAGAGCAATCAGCCGCAGCCAAAACGCCGAGAGCGGAGAAGGTGCGAACCGCCAACGGCAACGGTGCTCCTCCTTCGAATCAAGATGTTCTGCGCCGCCTGTATGCTTCCATGCTGAAGTGCCGCATGCTGGCAGAGCGGGCACAACGCCTATCGGACGGACTGACGGACGATCATGAGTACGCCTTTGATATCGGACACGAGGCCATCGCCGTCTGCGCCACGCTGGAGCTTGGGCAATCGGACACGTTAGTGGCGTCACCTCGCAACTTCGCTGCGCACATTGCCAAGGGGCTCTCACTGGAATCCCTGCTGTCACGACCCCCTTCTGAGAACGGAGCCCAAGCAAGCAGTTTTGATCCCTCCAACCTGGGGACTGGGCTGGCGCTGGCCCACAGACTAGAGAAGAAGCGCAACGTGGTCGTCGCACTGTGCTCTGAGGAGAACGCTGTACCTGACCGCTGGCACGAGGCAATGAAGTTTGCCGGGGTTCACAAGCTACCCATTATCTATGTCAAGAGCGGATCCGTGTTCGGCCTTGCGCCTGCCAGGCAGACCCCAGCCTTTGAAGAACTGAGCTTTATGGCGCGCGATTGCGGATTTCCTGCCATTGTCGTGGACGGCAAGGACGCGGTAGCAATATGGCGTGTGGTTCACGAATCGATCCATCGGGCCCGCAACGGCGCTGGCCCGACCGTGATCGAATGTGAGACCCAGTCATCCTCGGCTGGGGATCCGCTTGAGCATCTGGAGCACTACATGAAGCAGCGCGGCTACTGGGATGACGAGTGGCGGCGTGCTACGGCGGCTCGGATTGACGCCGAAAGCTAGAACTCAGCCCAAATGAAGAACCGCACCCGGCCGGTGCGGCTGTTGTCGGACTGGATTCGTGACTTATAGTTTCTCGTAAAACTCGCAGGCCGAGCACGAAATGTACATTCCGCCTGGAATGTCGCGCTCGCGGTCCTTCACCCGCTTTACCACCCGGGTGGGCTTTCCACACTTGGGACAATCGGTGCTCTTAGTAGTATCCATGACCTTCTTGCGGTCAGCGGTTTTCGCAACTTTCACCATTCTTTTCTCCTGAGCAGTCAAAACCTGCGCCCGAATCCCGCCGCGGTACTGAAAATAAGTGCCAATTTCGGGAGTAAAACTTTAGATTCAAGCAGGCAGCCCGCGCCCTCGGTCAGGGCATCAGACCGACAAACGGCGCTCAGCGCCAAACTCTACTCGCCGGGTAACAAAATTATTTTACAGCAGGCGGCACAACGATGTCTCTCTCGTTCGGGTCCGGCAAGCGCGTTTCGTGGTGGGAACCTGCTTTTTGCGTTATTTTCCTGTGTTGACTGCGATTTGTTCCAAGAGTTTGATCGTGGCGTTTGTCTTGCGAATATAAATCGTGGGGACGTAGATCGCCAGACCCGCGATCACTGCCAGACAAATGCCGAATACGAAGCTGGGCAAATACATGGATGCCTCCAATCAGGATGTGGGCAACGCGCATCCAGCTCTTGGCCGAGAGCTTACTCTTGGCGGCTCGTGCGGGCTGCGGTTGCCAGAGCGAAGTATCGGACGTGCAAGCTGTGGGCGCAAGTTACGAAGGTACATGTGCGGTAACTGTCCTTTCGTAACAAATTTGGACTAGGGTAACCAAGCCAAAAGTGGCAGTTTGGCAACTGACGTGCCATCTGCTCTATTGATGGGCGGAGGCCGTCCTCGTGCTGGCATCCTTTCCCGCGCGGGCAGACGCAGCGTGGTGCTTTCTGTGGTGAGGCACGACGAGGGGATGAATTGCAGCCCGTACTTGACGCTGCGCTTCTGCGGGATCGTTCGCATATTCCAGGTTAAACATCGCGATGACGGTTACCGCACGACCTTTGTAGCGTCTCGCCCAGTCGCTGTCGATAAGAGTGTGCTGTACCATTTGCCAGTGTTCCGCCTCCGTTTCGATGCTTCCTTCGGGCTGGGCCGAAGAAGGATAGCTGGGGTCGCGGTTAAGAGCTGCCAGAAACTGAACGAATTCCTCAAGATTGATCCCCATTTGAAAAACGAGCTGGCTTAGTGCCATCTGTTGCGATGCTGTCAATTGATCGAACTCACGGCAGTAGGCCCTCGCGTTGTGGATGGCCTGAATGGCCGAGATACGCAGTAACTGCAAGGCTTGCTCCTGAGTTAATTGCGGCGACAGAGCATGGGCCTTAATCTTCCTACGAAAGTTCTTCTTCCTCCACGCCGCCAGCTCACGGTCGAACTGCTCAAGTATGCTCTGCAGTTGTCCCGTATCAAGCCCGGCCGCCTGCCACAGTTGAGCGGTGGAAGGCTCGAGGAACGGATTAGGATTCAGAGGGTCGCGCTGGATGTGCTCGGTCGCTACAACATCAAGACCGAATCCCGCGCCAATCAGCGGCCGGCTTGTCTTAGGGTCGGGATAGGCCGCCAGCACCCAACCCTCATGCTCACTGTCGCGAAGGACATTCATCAAGCTCTGCAAGCTGAACTTGATGTCGGAATCCTTGAAGTCAAACAGTGCTTGGGGCGTCGATGAAACCTGGGGCGTCCACAAGAAGAGCGATTGGCCATGGTTTGCCAGTGGCAGGGTTTCCGAAGTAACGGGCGCGGGCGGCGAAGATTGTACTTGAGGTGATTGTCCCCGGGGCGCGGTAGGCGTTCCTTGCGCTATCGCTTCTGGCGCGGAAGCTGGCACCGCCGATGCGAGCGTGCCAACGAGAATGAGTTTTGCTGTAAGCTTCATCTTCCGGTGCTGAGGCGCTATCGCCACACCATGCCTGAATATCAGCCTCACCTCCCGGGGAACATCGCGTAGTGGCTCGCCGCGCCCATGAAGAACAGCATGGGAAAAGACAGAACAAAGTTCACGCGAGCGCACAACATAGTCAGCCTTGCCGCTTTTGCGGCTTCGGGCGGCAGGGCGGTCCCGTGGGTGGCGTTGGCCTCGATCCAGCGAATCATTTTCTTCTGCATGCGCCAGACGACACCCCAGACGTTCATAAGCATGAACCAGCCCAGCCCTCCGCCGATGCCGATGGCCAGCGCTCGACTGCTCTCCCAGCCATTCTGATTCATGGCCAGAAATAGGTAGGACGCGCCAACGACCGTGATCGCGACGATCACACCCAAGACAGGCCCTTTGCGGAGCGACTGCGCCGGCGACATGAGCACGCCCATTTCAACCGCGAAGGCGAGCGTCCAAAGTACGAAAAAGCTGCCGAACATCCTTCCCGGCGAGACCGCTTCGCCAGCCGCGCTCGCGGAACGGGCGTCAGTGGCGACAATATGCATCCAGTAGGCGATCCCGGCCAGAACGGTCACTAGGGCGCTCCAGCGGAACCACCATAGAGCGCGTGGCATAAGTTTCGGAAAGACAATTTCCCGCACCTTGGCATCTAGGTCCTGCAAGAAAGGTATGTTGACCAGAGTGAAAAAATACAATAGTCCCACCCAGGTGATGCCGGCAACGAGATGTATCCAGCGCAGAACCATGAGGATGGCGACTTCGCCGCCAGGGAAATCGATCTGCGGAGCGGCAAACAGTCCCATAAGTGGGACAAGAACGTGGTCTCCAAGGTGTGTCATTCCATGGCCTTCCTGATGGCGTCCGCCGTTTTGGAACGGTGCGCGAATTTTACATCACAGCCGCATAATGTTTTGTTTTAGTTGAAATTGCGCCTCTGCGGCCTTATCGTAAAGGTGCTAACACTTTGGTTCCGCACCCGGGGTTGGCATGTTGGTTAACCGGTTGCGGTCGGCACCGTTACCAGATCCTGGGCGACAAGGGCCGCGACACTGTGGGACTGGGATATTTTTGCACGTTTGCCGGGGAGGACCTATGGAACTCAAGCCAGCGCAAAACATACAAGATTCGTTTCTGAATACAGCCCGCAAGGAAAAGTGCGTCACCACAATTTATCTCCTTAGCGGAGTGAAATTGTCGGGGAAGATCCGCTCCTTCGACAAGTACTCAGTGGTATTGGAAACCAACAACCAGGAGCAATTGATTTTTAAGCACGCCATCTCCACCATGGTGATGGGGCGCTCCTCTCATCCGGAACGGCACTTTGAACACCGCTCGGCTGCTGAGCCGGCGGCCCCGGCACGCGCTGAGGGCCCGAAAGCGACCGAGGACTAATCTATCTCCCGCGCAAGTGGAATGAACTCCAGGTCGAATGGCCAATCCTTCCCGACCGGCCGGAACCAACCGGAACGCGTCTTCCTTGTAGGCGTGGAACTTCTTGCGCGCCCTGCGGCAAGGCAGGAGAAAACTCGGACAGCGGCCAGCGGGGAAGCAGGCACCGGCTCGCTTACCGCTTCCGGCGCGCAGCGGCTCTCTTCGGGAAAGGTCCCGCCCAGCGCTCAGGCGGCGCGAAACGCCGCGACAGTCCAGTTGCACTCCCATACTGAGGAATCCCGCGAGTTTTCTGCGGAAGAATCCATGGCCGAGCTGCGGGAACTGGCCACCAGCGCAGGCGGCAATGTCATTGCTGAGTTTCTCCAGCGACGGCAGAAACCCAACCCCGCCACACTCATCGGGAGCGGCAAGCTGGAAGAGCTCAAGGGTGCGGTGGCATCGAGCGCTCCCGACATCGTGATCTTCGATCATGAACTGACGCCGTCGCAGCGGCGCAACCTGGAACGCGAGCTCGACGCGCGCGTGATTGACCGCACGCAGCTTATCCTGGACATCTTTGCGCGTCATGCCCACACGCGCGAGGGCCAGCTTCAGGTGGAGCTTGCCCAACTGCAATATCTGCTGCCGCGGCTGACGGGTCGCGGCGCTGAGATGTCGCAGCTTGGCGGCGGTATCGGCACGCGCGGTCCGGGCGAGACGCAGCTCGAAACCGATCGACGCAAGATTTACCGGCGCATCCGGCACGTGAAAGAGCAACTGGAGAATGTCCGGCGCATTCGCAGCCAGCAGCGCCAGCGGCGGGAATCGGTACCCATAGCCACGGTCGCGCTGGTCGGCTATACCAATGCCGGCAAGTCCACGCTGTTTAACGCCCTCACCAACGCCGGCGTGCTGGAAAGTGCGCGCATGTTTGCCACGCTCGATCCCACCCTGCGCAGCGTGACACTTCCGTCGCGCCGCCAGGTACTACTGTCCGACACTGTGGGATTCATCCGCAATTTGCCGCACACGCTGGTTTCGGCCTTCCGCGCCACCCTCGAAGAGGTTCAGCGGGCCTCTTTGCTGCTGCATGTGGCCGATGTCACCAGTCCCGCGGCGGGCGAGCAGCAGACGCAGGTGGAAGTGGTGCTGAGGGAATTGGAGTCGCAAGACAAACCGCGCATCTATGTGATGAACAAAGTGGATTTGCTTCCCGAGAAGAAGCGTGAGAGCTTATGCGACACCGAAAGTGTCATCCACGTTTCTGCGGCGAAGGGAATCGGGCTGGACAAGCTTTTGGAGGGCATCGACACGCAGGTCGCGGAAGATCCCGTGCGAAGGGTCCAACTGCGCGTGCCTCAATCGGAAGGCAAGGCGCTAGCCACGCTCGATGCCAAGGCCCAAGTCTATGCCCGCGAATATCGCGACGGCTATGTTGATCTCGACGTGCAGGCGCCGGAATCGCTGCTGCGCAAGATGAAGAGTTTCGTCATGGGGTGACACTGCAATTCGCTCTTTGAGCGAGCTTGGAACAGGAGTAGCATTTCAAATATGACCTATCGCGTGGTGCTGCAGCCATCGAAAGAAGGGTTCGCCGTTTCGTGCCCGGGACTGCCCGGCTGTTGGTCGGAGGGCGCAACCGAGCAGGAGGCGCTGGAGAATATCAAGGACGCAATTCGGGAATATTTAGATGTACCGCTGGAGGAACGGTCACCCTATGAGCGTGAAGCATAGTCGGTCAAGCGTCATAAACTCGCCTTACGTGCGCGACCTAGAACTTGCCGAAAACGTCTTCCTGGAAGTCTTGCTCTCAAATTTCATTCTCACGCGTGAACGGCGAAAGGCAGGCGTGCATTTGAAGGTCGCTTTCGATGGCTCTACTCCGGCGACGTGGAATCGCGATGGACGTGGATCCGTTCGGGAGTGGATGAAAGACGCTTTTAGAGCTTCGTCCAGGTCAAAACCGAGCAAGGCGGACTTATATCAACAAGAACTGGATGCAATTTTGTTCGAGGGAAAGCCAGGAACATTCGCACCATCCGATAAAAGCTTCCTCTGGCGCTGGGCGAGCGGGGGCACCTTGCCGGTTATCAGCGTTGGGAAGCGCAGTTATTACTGTCTGTTCTTTAGGGATATCTTTCCAATCGGGTGGAATATTGCTAATGGTGCGTGTGACACGCGCAACGAGCTGCTCGACCCTCTCCAAGCTCTTGAGCGTGAATTCGCTGAGGAACTGGGTGTTGTCAATCCCGATAAGCGAACCAGGTATGTTCTCAACCCCGAAGAACATCCTGCACTCGACCGAGCCGAATTTGTAAATTATAGACGTCTTTGGCAAAAACAGTTTCCAAGGTTCGATCTCCTGAATTTCAGGAGTGAGGGACTTGCCTTTACCTGGGAGCACGGTCCCGACCAAGTCACAGTGCGAACCGGCCGCCGCACTAATAAGCTGACAGACTGCTTTGTGAATATAAACACATTGGATTTCGGAATTGAATTAGATCGGATCGCGCGGATCGCTGTAACCGATGACGAGGTGTTGTGTGACCTGGACGTGAATGACAAGAAAGATCGTGTGCTGAACCGGCCGGTAGGTTTATTTGACGTCGAAAGGTTGCAGAAGGAGCTTAGGGATGGCAATGGCAGGTTCATTCCCGATAAGTTCTTTCATAGCGGCAAAGTCTTTGATGGCAGTAAGCTCGAACAGCGAGTGAAGGGAGCTGTTACCGAGGACGTACGGTCCTGGCGAAGGTCACAAGAGATTGCTGACTTCGAGGAAACCTCGAATAAGTTCGACTTGTGTCCCGTGACCCGCAGCCTGGTTCGTAGACACAAACCCGAAACTGGAGTTGCGCCATCTCAAAAAGGCCGAATGGGGCCCGGTAAGCAATCCGACGTGTTCATCAGTTTCGCCGAGCCTGACGGTGCCCGCGCTTACAAAGTTTTTGAATTCGTAAAGGGACGGTCCTCTCGCCCGCCCTTCTTTGCCCCCGTGACTCTGGCCGGTTGTTCCGGGCGATGGGGGGATGCTATCGACTCGGCGTTGCAGTCGGCCACGTCGCTGATCGCAATCGCAAGCAAATCGGAAAATCTGGAAAGAGGTTGGGTCAGATACGAAACTCGTGCCTTCCACCAGTTGCACGGGGCCGACGAGGACGCACGAATCATCCCCTTCATTTCTGGCTTTAATCCGCTAGAATTACCTATGCCGCTTCGTCTCTACCAGGCGTTGCAGTGGGGTAAGGGAAAGAAGTTTGACGCGGCCCTTGAGCAGCTCTGGAACCGTATCAGTTGACTGTCGCCCTGAGTTACACCACCCGTGCTCCCGCATCCGCCTGCTCGTGGGCGTGGTAGCTGGAGCGCACCAGGGGTCCGGACTCCACGTGGCGAAAGCCCATCTTTAGCGATTCTTCTTTGAGGAAACGAAACTCGTCGGGGGTATAGAGCCGCGCGACGGGCAGGTGATCTTTTGACGGCCGGAGGTATTGGCCGATGGTGAGAATGTCCACTTTACGGCCCGCCAGATCGCGAAAAACTGCAAGCAGTTCGTCCGTGCTTTCGCCCAAACCGACCATGACGCCGGTCTTAGTTGGAATTGCGGGACTGATCTCCTTGGCGCGCTCCAGCAGCCGCAGCGTCCTCTCGTAGCGCGCGCCCGAGCGAGCGACGCGGTACAGCCGGGGTACGGTCTCGGTATTGTGGTTCAGTATGTTAGGCCGCGCATCCATCACGATGCGCAGCGGCTCCTCCAGCCCCTGAAAATCGGGGATAAGCACTTCGACGCGACAATCCGGCATGCGCCGCCGAATTTCTGTGATCGTCTCGGCGAAAACGCGCGCTCCGCCTACGTTGTCGTCGTCGCGATTGACGCTGGTGACCACGGCAAACTTCAGCGCCAATTTCTCCACTGCTTCGGCGACGCGACGCGGCTCGTCAAAATCAATCGGTTGCGGTCGCCCCTTCGGCACAGCGCAAAAACCGCATCGCCGCGTACATAGGTTCCCCAGCAGCATGAAAGTCGCCGTGCGATGGTTCCAGCACTCGCCGATATTGGGGCAGTGCGCCGATTCGCAAACGGTGTGTAGCTCCAGCTTGCGCGCCAGCGTCTTCAGATTGTGATAGTTCTCACCCATGGGCGCGCGCGCCTTCAGCCACTCCGGCTTGGGCGCCGGCCGGTGGGGGGCGACATCAATCTGGATGAGTTCGGGAGCCGTGGCCATAGGCTGTCACAATTGTACAAGCTGTCAGCCACGGTCGCTCTTCGCCATTTGCTTCTCGCTATTCGCCGGAATGGTCGTTCCCGACCTTGCGCCGATTCAGTCGCGGAACGGCTTGCTATCGCGCCTGCAATGCGAAGAGCGAAATGCGAACAGCGAATAGCGTTACAGCGTATGCAGATACGCCATCAGCGCTTCAAGCTGCTGTGGCGTTAGCTTTTGCTGGAAGCCGGGCATCTTGGCGCGGCCGAGCAGAATGATGTCGCTGACACGTTCATCGTTAGCAGGCATGCCATTCTTCATGAATTGGCGCTTGAACAGGCCATTCAGGCTCGGCCCGCGCAAGTCGCCCTTGCTGTAGGCGTAGTGACACTCGGCACAACGCGCATCGTAAACCCGGCGCCCGAAGGCTTGCTGCGGGTTCAGCCCCAACTCGGCATCCGTCTTGCGAGGCTCGCTGTCGCATGCGATGAGGAGCGTTATCGTGATCAGAATGATGGCAGAGAAAAACGAAAACCGCACGCGTTTTGGCGTCAACGTACCGTCCTAGATTCCCAGAGCTTTGCTTTCATGCTGAAAGCCGATTCGATTGCTAAAACCAGTCGCTGGTCTGGAGGTCTGCTCCATCCAGCATTTCCGGTCTTTCGGAGTTAGAATACACCTCGCATGACAATCGTTCTCAAACGCGTTTACGCCGATCCGTCGCCTCAGGATGGCGCGCGCGTGCTCGTGGACCGGCTCTGGCCGCGAGGTTTGAAGAAAGAGGACGCGGCGCTGGACGCGTGGTTACGCGACCTCGCTCCTTCCAACGATTTGCGCAAGTGGTTTCATGCTCACCCCGCGCAGTGGAGCAAGTTCCGCGAGCAGTATCTGAAGGAACTCTCCCACCAGGCAGCCCATGACGCGCTGCAAAAGTTATATGAGTTGAAGGAACAACGGCGCCGCTTGACACTGTTGTTCGCCTCGAAAAACGAAGAGCGCAACAATGCTGTCGTGCTGAAGCAGTTGCTCGAAGGCGATCGCAAGCCGCCGACTGGAACCGGCCCCATCCACGCTGTAGCCGCCAAGCGCGCCCGCGCTGCAAGGCGAAGGTAGTGCATGGTCCTGCGGCCCGAAGGCCTTGCTAAGCGTTCGGCGGGCGGTTTCGTCTCCGCGTGGGAAGCGATTGCCCGCGCCGAGAAGACGATCTCAGCGAAGTACCATCTGGTGCGCCAGCCCGATCACGCCCGGCTTTCCGGCCAGATTGCCGCGCAGCTCTCAATCGCGGGTGCGCCCGCCCTGGACGACGACATTGTGCGCGGCATCAGCCTGCACGATGAAGGATGGTCGGAGTTCGACTGCGGCCGCGAGCGACTTCGGGCCACTCCCGCCCACTATTCCGAAACGAACATTGCTTTGAACCCGACAGGCAGGCCGCTTTCGTTTCTCGAGATCAAAGCAGAAGACTCTCTGCGGGCTTGGCGCGGATCCATCGATGCGGCGGAGGCGATTGCACCCATTGCCGGTCTTATCGTGAGCGGACACTTCCGCCGGATTGGGCAGTTCGGCATCAGCACGAGGACCTATTCAGAAGACGACGCTCAGCGCGTGCGTGATTTTCTCACTCGCGAAGAAGAGCGCGAGCGGAAGCTGTTGCGCCTGCAAAGCCGAGGCGAAAGGGAAGTGCAGTACTGGACCGACGTGCTTCAGTTTTGCGATCTGCTGTCACTGTATTTGTGCTGTGGTTCGGAGGAGAACGTCGAGTTTCCGCAGCGCATTGGGCTGAAAGGCGAGACGATCAGGTTACGAGTTCAGGATGGAGTGAATGTGCTGTCGCCGTCGCTGTTTGCCCAGCAGATTGAGTTCTCGGTCGAAGCGCAATGTTATCCGGCTGAAACCAATACGTTATCCGCGAAGCTGAACTGGCAGGTGCGGTGATGTGTCATGCGAGAATACCCGCAATTATAGCGGTCCTTCGACTTCGTTCGGTCGTCCGCTGCAGCGGACGACCTCCACTGCGCTCAGGATGACACCACCAATTCCTAGTTCCTAACCCCTAACACTTCACACCTGTTCGCTATCCACTCTCCTGCTGTTTCCTCAGCCTGCGTGTCTCTGCCAGCAGGGCCATGCTGTGCATCAGGTTCTGCATGGTAACGATGCCTACCAGCATCTGCTGATCTACAACTGGAATCATGCTGAGTCCGCGGCCACCCAGCTTGCGGAACGCCGACGCCAGCGAGTCCTTGCTCTGTGCAATTTCAAAGGCCCGCACCATAGCGGACTGAACATAACCATTGCCCTGAACCCGCAACGCTTGCACGATGCGCTGTTTGCTGATGACGCCCACCATGTCGCAGCCTCGCACCACCGGAAAATCATCTTGCAGAGTGTGTACGGCCTTGTGAAGCGCGTCTTCCAGGGTGTCGGCGGGCGACAGGGTCGAGAAGCCGGTCAGCATGACGTCTTCCATACGCACGCTCTCCAGCACCGACTGGAAGACGACGGAGCGGTCTTCAAGCTGCGCGCCGACGAACAGAAAGAATCCAATCAGCATCAGCCATGCGTTCCACACTGCGCCCAGGAAGATGAACAGCATGGCGAATCCCTGCCCGATGGTGACAGCCCGGCGCGTCGCCTGCACGTAGTCCATGCGTTCGGCGAGGACGGCGCGCAGGATACGGCCACCGTCCATGGGATAAGCGGGCAACAGATTAAAGCCGCCGAGAAACAGGTTTCCCCAGAACAACGCGCGCGGCAGGTTACCGGCATGCACGAAGGGCTGGCTCCACAGCTTGACTTGCGGCATGAACGCCAGGATGAAGGCACCAGACAGGGCCGCAATGGCGAGATTGACCAGCGGACCCGCGACCGAAATCCGAATGTCGCGCGCCGGGTCGGCATTGGGTTGACCGGTGTCCTCCATCAGCGTAACGCCACCGATCGGCAGCAGAATGATGGAGCGCACCGCGACCCCGTTGCTGCGCGCCACTACCGCGTGCCCTAATTCATGCAGCACAACGCAGGCAAAGATGATGGCAACCAGCGCCATGCCGCGCACCGCGCCCGTGGTGCCCATGGTCACAGACTGCGTGAACCACACAAATGCCAGCAGAAACACGAATGTCAGGTGGATACGGATGTCCACTCCGAACAGATGTCCTGCGGGAAACGACCAGCTTCTCATTTCCTTTATTCTATAGCGGCGGGTGGCAGGGAGGGCAGTTTCGAATTTCAAGTCTCGAGTGAGCTTGAAACTTGAAACTCGAAACCTGAAACTAGAACGATGCGTGTCATCGCCGGACAATACCGCAGCCGTCCTTTGTGTTCGTTGCCGGGACTCGATCTACGTCCAACCAGCGACCGGCTACGCGAGACGCTGTTTGACATTCTCGGGGCCGCTGGCGATCTGCGCGACAGCGTGTGGCTCGATCTTTACGCTGGCACCGGCGCTGTCGGAATCGAGGCGCTAAGCCGAGGTGCACGGCAGGTGTACTTTGTGGAGTCGGCGAAGAAACATGCACGGTTGCTCCGCGAGAACCTGGCATCGCTCGGCATAGCCGATGGCTATGAGCTGCACGAGCGCGAAGTGACGCAAGCGCTGCCGCTGCTGGATAGCACTGGCGTGGTTTGTGACTATATCTTCATCGATCCGCCCTACCGGATGCGCGGCAGCTATGAACGCACGCTCGGCTACCTGTCAAAGTCGCATCTTCTGCAGCCCTCAACCGTCGTTATCGCAGAGCACGAGAGGAAATTCGACCCCGGCGAACGCTTGGGCGCGCTCCTACGCTATCGCCGGTTGGACCAGGGCGATGCCTCGTTGAGCTTCTATAGGCTGGCGTGAGGGGTAGCATCCTGGCCGAGCGTGATTTCCACGCGCCTAGATATTCACGGCGATTCTAACTGCGCGTTGACCGTTGCAAACTCCAACGGGTAGGATGAAACGGGTTAGTCTCGATTGCCACGAGTGCTCTCGCGTGTGTGTCTCTTGCTTTCCAGAGAGCCTTGGGCAGGGTTTACACGGTTTCATCTCAGCAATTACACTTATGGGTTTGCCCGCCGCGACACCAGGTCCGGCGCGACAGGAGAAATCGATGGCTTCGACTGAAGAACGGGTTAAGCAGATCATTGTGGAGCAGTTGGGAGTAGATGATGCGGAGGTTACGCCCGCCGCGTCCTTCGTGGACGATCTTGGGGCCGATTCGCTCGATACGGTCGAACTGGTCATGGCTTTCGAAGAAGCCTTCGAGATCGAGATCCCTGACGAAGACGCGGAGAAGATCCGCACTGTGCAGGACGCCGTAAGCTACATTGAGCAGCACGCCAAGGCCAAGAAGTAGAGCGCCGGTCCGTCCCGGCGCACCTAGGGCACGACGGAGCGAAAGGAGATTGCTGACCTCATGGCATCCGTGGAAGAACGGGTAAAGCAGATCATCGTGGAGCAACTGGGCGTGGACGAGGGCGAAGTAACGCCCAACGCTTCGTTCGTGGATGACCTCGGCGCTGACTCGCTCGACACGGTCGAGTTGGTCATGGCCTTTGAAGAGGCCTTCGAAATTGAGATTCCCGACGAGGATGCGGAGAAGATCCGTACGGTGAAGGACGCCGCCGATTACATCAACGCGCACGCGAAAGGAACAAAGTAGTTTGCAGCGTCGCGTAGTTGTAACCGGAATTGGGGCCATCTGCGCCGTCGGCAACACTGTGCCCGACGTATGGCAGGCACTACTCGCTGGAAAGAGCGGCGTCGAGCGCATTGCCGGCTTTGATGCATCGCAGTTCGCCTGCCAGATCGCGGCCGAGGTGAAAAACTTCGACCCGCTTCACTTCATCGAAAAAAAGGAAGCGCGCAAGATGGCGCGCTTTATTCATCTCGCCATTGCGGCCGCCGACGAAGCGCTGCAGATGGCCAACTACAAGGTCGAAAACGAAGACCAGGCCGAGCGCACGGGAGTTAACATCGGCTCCGGCATCGGCGGTTTCGACATCATTGAGCGCGAGCACTCCAACCTGCTGAACGGTGGTCCGCGCAAGATCTCGCCCTTCTTTATTCCGGCTGCAATCGTTAATCTCGCTGCCGGACAAGTCAGCATTCGTCACCACGCCAAGGGCCCCAACGAAGCCACCTGCACTGCCTGCACTACGAGCGCGCACTCCATCGGTGACGCAGCTCGAGTCATCAAGTACGGCGACGCCGACGTGATGATCGCCGGAGGCTCCGAAGCTGCCATTACTCCGATGGGCGTGGGCGGATTTGCGGCCATGCGCGCTCTGTCCACGCGTAACCACGATCCTCACCGCGCCAGCCGCCCCTGGGACAGGGACCGCGACGGGTTCATTATCGGGGAGGGGGCGGGCATTCTTATCCTTGAGGAACTCGAGTTCGCCCGCCAGCGTGGCGCGAAGATCATTGCCGAGGTGGTGGGCTACGGCATGAGCGCGGACGCGAATCACATTACTCAGCCTGCGCCTGAAGGTGAAGGCGGCTTCCGCGTGATGCGCAATGCCATGCGCGATGCCGGACTGAAGCTGGAGCAGATTGGATACGTCAATGCCCACGGCACGTCAACGCCGCTGGGCGACGAATTGGAAGCCACCGCCATCAAGCGCGCTTTTGGCGAGTATGCCTACAAGATTCTGGTCAGCTCCACCAAGTCGATGACCGGACATTTGCTGGGCGGCGCGGGTGGATTGGAGGCCGCGATCACCGTGCTGTCGCTGCGCGATCAGATCGTGCCGCCCACCATGAATCTTGACAACCCGGGTGAGGGCTGCGATCTCGATTTCGTGCCCAACGCCGCCCGCAAGGTCACGATGGACTTCGCCATGACGAATTCGTTCGGCTTCGGCGGGACGAACGGCTGCCTGGTTTTCAAGCGCTGGACGGAGTAGGACTCACTACTGGCTACTGACCACTGCCCTTCGGCGGCTCCCAAAGCTCAATCCGATTTCCCTCCGGATCCATGATCCAACCGAATTTGCCATAGTCGTAATCTTCAACCTTGGGAGCCACCTCGACACCTTCTTCGCGCAGCACCTGTAACAACTCATTCAGGTTGTCGACGCGGAAATTCACCATGAAACTGGATTGGCTGGGCGTGAAATACGTCGTTTCCGCGGGAAATATGGCAAATACGTTGCAGCCGGGATTTTCCGGATGATCAGCGTCTCGCCACATCGCGCCCGAGCCATCCGGTGCGCTTTCGATCCCGAGATGCTTGCGATACCACTCATACAGTGCTTTGGGGTCTTTCGCCTTGAAGAAAACTCCACCCAGTCCAGTCACTCGCTTCATGTGATCTCCATTCCGTCTCAGTTTGCTTTCGCGCGACCCCGGGTCTGTTTCGCCGTCGACTTCTTCTGACCGTTTTTGGCTTGTGCTCCGGCCATCGGCAGGTCCTTCATTTCGGCGGCGCGCCACATGTACCAACTGGCGACACTGCGATACGGACGCCAGCGCTCGCCATGGGCCAACAGCTCCTTAGGCTTGGGCAGCTCGGCGAGTTTGTGCATCTTGGCGAAGCCCTTGCGAATGCCGTAATCATCCACCGCCAGCACGTCAGGACGGCCCAGGCGGAAAATTAGCAGCATCTCGACCGTCCAGCGGCCCACCCCGCGCACGCTGTCCAGGCGCTCAACCAGTTCCTCATCGCTCATCCGGTGCGCCTGCTTCACGGTTGGCACGGTGCCGTCCAACGTTTTGGCCGCAAGATCGCGAATCGCCAGCATCTTAGCACGCGACAAGCCTGCCGAGCGCAGCAGATCCTCGGGCGCTGCCAGAATCTGCTCCGGCGAAGGGAATCCATCCACCAATCCGCGACGCGTGCGGATGCGCTTCGTGTTCTCGGGGAATAGCGCTTTGACGCGGCTGGTGATCGTGGCCGCGACCTTGCCGTTGAGCTGCTGATAAATGATGGACTCCAGCAGCGCCTCAAAGATGCTCTGCGTAGTCTCCTGCTGCAAGTGGCAAGGCCCTGAGCGGGCGATGATGCGCGCCAGCCTGCGGTCAACTCGTGACAAGTGCTCGCACGCCGCTGTGTGATCAAGTTTCTTGGGCATTTAGATAGGCTCCTTCGTCTCGGGCACTTCCGTCGCCTCGCTCTCTAATGCCGTGAGCGTTTCGTCGTCCACGTCCCACTTCTTCAGAATTGGAAAAATTACACGGCTGCCGAACCCGGCGCGTACCAACATACGAAAGACGCGCGCCGCCTGCTTTTGTCCCACCGGCTTGACGATGCGCTTGCGTTGCAGGAACTCGCGCGCCAGTTTTTGCTCGTTCACGTCGATGTAGGCCGCGCCCACCACGCTTTCGATGATGTCGCCATGCACGCCTTTGATCTTCAGGTCCTGCACCACGCGCATACGTCCAAACTTTTCATTTTCCTTGCGGAAGCGCGCGTAACTCTCGGCGTAGTTTGTGTCGTTCAAATAGTGATGCATCTTCAAGCGCGCGACTACCACCTCGACCAGCAGCTCGCTGTGAGGTTGGTCGCCAACCCGCCTGCGCATCAGGCGCTTGATTTCGGCCACAGTGCGCATCTGCCGCCCGAGTGCCGCAATCGCGTATTCGTACAGCGATTCTTCGTCGTACGTTTTTGGCACGCGCTTGAATGGCATGGGGTGATTCTAGCAACTAGCAACCAACGGCTAGCAACTGGCGATTAGCAGCTAGAGCCGGTCTCATAAATGCAGACCGTACAGCCACGGCTGCATCCTAAGCATTGGGCTTCGATTGGGATGGAACCACGCGAAGATGAGAACAGGAAGCGAGATCAGTCACGTCCTAGTTGACATCCGGCAGCATAAGAGTAGACTCGCCCTGTTCAGCCGACACCATAACTTCTTACCTTCATCTCCGTTCCTCTGGTCCGACTGAACCGGCCACGGTTCCGACCCCAGGCGCACATCAAGGCGATCCGATCTGACCCATGACAGATGCCATCCAGGCATCGCGATTTCGGATCTTCTGACCCTCACTGGCGGCGAAGTCGAATCTGCGAACTTCCCCCGCTCCCACCGAACACAAGGAGAACCTTATGAAATCCCGCACATGGATGCTTGAAAGCGTTTTCAGCCTACTCGTTGTACTTTTTGTTGCAACATCAACCGTATATGCGGCCCCCATCCGGGTGGACTGCGGCAAAGGTGGCAGCATCAGCAGC